>JAAIGE0100426252.1_pt1 | contig 17568 bp, 18 predicted proteins | sample 6487951 | NCBI WGS metagenome assembly JAAIGE01 (sample SAMN13974128, study PRJNA590717) | phyllosphere metagenome | biome: tomato field; feature: multiple bacterial spot infested tomato fields; material: tomato leaves; isolation source: leaves from tomato fields | host: Solanum lycopersicum ...
CGAGATGCGTCGGCTTCTCGGCTTTCACGAGGTTCACGAACATCGACAGGAAGCCGTAGATCCCGTTGGTGTGCTGGCCGTCCTTCGTCGAGAAGTTGTCGACCGGCAGCGCGTAGAACGCCCGATAGGCCAACGAGTGGCCGTCGACGACGAGGAGGGTAGGCTTTTCGGCATCCGTCACCCCTCCAGCCTAACGAGGACCACGGACACTGCCCCCGGCCCGGCCCCGATCACGTCGATGACACGAAGGCGATGATGACGTCCACGACTCCCGACCCCCTGTCCGGCCTCGACTGGGTGAAGAAGCGCGGAATGGGCGCTCTCGCCGAGAAGATGGGCTTCGAATGGGTGGAGTTCACCATCGAACGATGCGTGGCGACCATGCCGGTGGAGGGCAACAACCAGAAGCAGGCCGATTTCCTGGCGCGGTGCCTTACCGAGGTGGATCCGGCGCGCGTGCATGACCTGCACATGGTGCAATCGGTGTTGTCGCTTGCCGCGCATCTGGACGTATTCGAACGCGGCATCGCCAAGCGCCTGGATTTTTCGTTCTCCGGCCCGCAGGCCGCGCGTCTGGCCGGGCTGGTGAGCGAAGGTCGCATCGAGATCGGCGCCATCCACACCTATCTGGAATTGTTCGGCCGCTACTTCATCGACCTGACCCCGCGCATCGCACTGGTCACCGCGCAGGCGGCCGATCGTCACGGCAATCTCTATACCGGCCCGAATACCGAAGACACGCCGGTGCTCGTGGAGGCCACCGCGTTCAAGGGCGGCATCGTGATTGCGCAGGTCAACGAAATTCTCGACACCCTGCCGCGCGTGGATATTCCCGCCGATTGGGTGGATTTCGTGACCCAGGCGCCCAAGCCCAATTACATCGAACCGTTGTTCACCCGCGACCCGGCGCAGATTTCCGAGATCCAGGTGTTGATGGCGATGATGGCCATCAAGGGCATCTATGCCGAATACGGTGTGGACCGGCTCAATCACGGCATCGGTTTCGACACCGCCGCGATCGAACTGTTGCTGCCCACCTACGCCCAATCGCTGGGGCTGAAGGGCAAGATCTGCCGCCATTGGGCGCTCAATCCGCATCCGGCGCTGATCCCGGCCATCGAATCGGGCTTCGTGCAATCGGTGCATTCGTTCGGCTCCGAGCTGGGCATGGAGAACTACATCGCCGCGCGTCCGGATATCTTCTTTACCGGCGCCGACGGCAGCATGCGCTCCAACCGCGCGCTGTCGCAGACCGCCGGGCTGTATGCCTGCGACATGTTCATCGGCTCCACCTTGCAGATCGATCTGCAGGGCAACAGCTCCACCGCCACGCGTGATCGCATCGCCGGTTTCGGCGGCGCGCCCAACATGGGCTCGGATGCGCGCGGTCGCCGGCATGCCAGTGCTGCCTGGCTCAAGGCCGGGCGCGAAGCGGCAACGCCGGGCGAGATGCCGCGCGGGCGCAAGCTGGTGGTGCAGATGGTGGAGACCTTCCGCGAACACATGGCGCCGGCATTCGTCGACAAACTCGACGCCTGGGAACTGGCCGAGCGCGCCAACATGCCGCTGCCGCCGGTGATGATCTACGGCGACGATGTCAGCCACGTATTGACCGAAGAAGGCATCGCCAACCTGCTGTTGTGTCGCACGCCGGAAGAACGCGAACAGGCAATCCGCGGCGTGTCCGGCTATACCGCGGTGGGCCTGGGGCGCGACAAGCGCATGGTCGAAAACCTGCGCGACCGCGGCGTCATCAAGCGGCCGGACGATTTGGGCATTCGCCCGCGCGATGCCACGCGCGACCTGCTTGCAGCGCGCACGGTCAAGGACCTGGTGCGCTGGTCCGGCGGCTTGTACGACCCGCCGAAACGTTTTCGCAATTGGTGAGGGCACAGCATGGAAACCCTGCGATATCGCTTTGATGGACAGCGCGGTGCACGCGCCGGGCTGGAACACGCGCTGGTCGGTGTCGTGGCCTCCGGCAATCTGGAAGTGCTGGTCGAGCGCGTGCCGCTCGAGGGCGCCATGGAGATCGAGATCCTCACCGCCGCACGCGGCTTTGGCGCAATCTGGCAGGCAGTGCTAGACGATTTCGCTGCACGCCATCCACTGCGCGATGTACGCATCAGCATCAACGACGTGGGCGCCACGCCGGCGGTGGTGAGCCTGCGCCTGGAACAAGCGCTGGAAGTGCTGCAGGGAGCTGACGCATGAGCCGCCCCCTCCACTGCGTAGGAGCGCACCCGGGCGCGACGGGCATTGCCGGTAATACCCCGGTCGCGCCCAGGTGCGCTCCTACGCAAGTCATCGGGAGTCGCACATGAGCACCGTTCCCATGGCCCAGCGCAGCTACTACGAAGCCGATGCCCGCGAACGTATCGAGGGTCTGCTGGATGCCGGCAGCTTTCGCGAATTCGTTGGTCCGCGGCGTCGCTTGATCAGCCCGCACCTGGCGCAACTGGACACACCCGGCGCCTTCGACGACGGCATCGTGGTGGGCGAAGGCACCTTGCGCGGCCGCAACGTGTTGATCGCGGCGCAGCAAGGCGCCTTCATGGGCGGCGGCGTGGGCGAAGTGCATGGCGCCAAGCTCACCGGCCTGCTGGAGCGCGCCGCAACCATGCAGCCGGCAGCGGTGCTATTGCTGCTGGACACCGGCGGCGTGCGTCTGCACGAAGCCAATGCAGGGCTCATCGCCATTTCCGAAATCATGCGTGCCACCTTGAGCGCGCGTGCCGCCGGTGTGCCGGTGCTGGCCTTGATCGGCAGCGGCAACGGTGCGTTCGGCGGCATGGGCATCGTGGCGCGCTGCTGCAGCGCGGTGATCATGTCCGAAGAAGGCCGCCTGTCGTTGTCCGGCCCGGACGTGATCGAAACCGTGCGCGGGGTGGAAGAGTTCGACGCGCGCGACCGTGCGCTGGTGTGGCGCATCACCGGCGGCAAACACCGCTACCTGCTTGGCGAAGCCCACACGTTGGTGGCCGATCGCATCGATGCCTTCGCCGATGCAGCGCTGGCCACGCTCGATGCGCTTACCGAAGCGACGGGTGAGGCCGCATTGCAGGCGCTGGAGCATGCGCAGCAGCAGTTGACAGCGCGCATCGAAGCCTACGGCGATTGCCGCGACGGGCTGGAGATCTGGAAGCGCCAAGGCATCGTCGATGCGCAGCGCCTGCCGCTGCTCGATACCGAGGCCTTTCTTGCCGCGACCGCAGACCGGAGCCTTCCATGGACCTGAGTCACTTGCTCGATCAGCTGTTTCCGCTCGGTCACGCCATCGCGCGCAACGACGATGTGCTGACCGGCAGCGCAACCACCGCCGCCGGCGATGTCACCGTGATCGGTACCGCCAACAAGCTCGAAGTCGGTGTCGATCACGCCTTGGCCCTGGCTGCCACTGTCTTGGCGAGTACCCGCGCATACCCGCAGCGCCCGATCGTGATGCTGGCCGACACCGCTGGGCAGCGGCTGGCACGGCGCGACGAACTGCTCGGCATCAACGGGTATTTCGCGCACCTGGCGCGTGCGCTGGAGTTGGCACGTACGCGCGGTGCGCGGCTGGTCACGCTGGTTTATGGCGAATCGGTCAGCGGTGGATTCCTGTCGTTCGGGCTGATGGCCGACCATATCCATGCATTGCCCGATGCGCAGATCCGGGTCATGGATCTGCGTGCGATGGCACGCGTGACCAAGCAATCGGTCGACACCTTGCAGGCATTGAGCAAGAGCTCGCCGGTGTTTGCGCCGGGCGTGGAAAATTACGTGCGCATGGGCGCGGTGGAATCGCTGTGGGAAGGCGATCTGGCGCAGGCGCTGCTCGACGCACTGGCCGCGCCGGTCGACGGCGACCAGCGCCGTGCACGCGGCGCGCAACGTGGGGGCCGCACGCTGGCGCGCGATGTCGCCAGCGCCGTGGCTGCGGGCGAGGCCTGAGCATGGCCGGCCGCCACGCTCTGGTGTGGTTGCGCGAAGATGCGCAGTGGCAGGCCGTCACGCCTGGCGCGCAGCCACGGCTGCGGCAGTGGTTCGCGGCGGGCCTGCCAGCGGTGGTGGCGCGTGGCGACGGCAGTCAGGCACCCGGCAGCGTTCGGCTCGGCGTGCCACTGCCGCCCAGCGAAGGCAAGCAGCGTCTGGCCCTGCAGGCGCACGTGGCCGATATCGCACGCTGCACTGCCCCGCTGACACTGGATGCGGTGACGCCACAGGCGCCTGTCACGGTGCAGCCGGCACTGCAGGCCCTGCTCGCTCAAGCGCACGCGCATGCGTTGCACCCGCACGTCTTCGGCAGCTTTGCCTGGCAAGCCCTGACCGGCCTGACGTATGTGCACGCGCAATCGGATCTGGATCTGCTGTGGCCCATCGAAACGCCAGAGCAAGCGTGCGCGCTGGTCACGCTGCTGCAGCGCTGGGAGCAGCAGCACGGGCTGCGTGCCGATGGCGAACTGCTGTTGCCCGAAGACAACGCGGTGAACTGGCGCGAGTACGCCGGTACTGCGCAACAGGTGTTGGTGAAATCCAACCAGGACTGCCGGTTGTTGCCGCGTGCTGCGCTGTTTCCGATCCGGAGTGCGGCATGAGCGCACAGCTGCAGCAAACCTGGGCTGCCGGTGCGCCTGCACCGCCGCGCGATGCTGCCTACCAGCTCGCACGTCTGGCGGTTGGCGCCCTGCATGCAGAGCTGGCCTGCGCGCCCAAGCCGGGCTTGGTGACGCCGTTCGACAGCGGCAGCCACACCGACATGGATGCCGCCACCTTCATGCGTAGCCTGTTCGCCTTGCGTGGCTATTTTGTCGCCATTGCCCAGGCCGGCATCGACCATGCGCCATTCGAGCGGCTCCGCGACCTGGGTATCGGGGCCGAGTCCGCGATGTTGCGCGCCACCTGTGGCATCAATACGCATCGCGGCGCGGTTTTCAGCCTTGGCCTGCTCACTGCGCAGGCTGCACGCCTGTGGGTTGCGCAGCGGCGGCGACCCACTGCAGAACAGGTCTGCAATGGCGTACGCGCCTGGCGCGATGCATTGCAGGCTGCACCGTTGGATCCGCACAGCCACGGCCAACGGGTGCGTGCGCAGTACCGCATCAGTGGCGTGCGCGAACACGCCGCGGCAGGGTATCCGGTGCTGCGCGAGATCGCCCTGCCTGCGTTGCGTACTGCGCTTGCGGGGGGCGCCACGCGTGAAGCGGCGCTGGCGCAGACCTTGATGCAGCTCATCGCCCAGGTGGACGATCTCAATCTTTTGCATCGTGGCGGGGCGGAGGGCCTGGCATTCGCCAAGGCGCAGGCGGCAGCCTTCCTTGCCGACGGCGGCGTTGCGCACCCGCAGTGGCGCGTGCAGTTGCATGCCATCGGCCAGCAGTTTGTCGCGCGTCGCCTGAGCCCTGGCGGCAGCGCGGATCTGCTGGCCTGTGCATGGTTCCTGCATCGGCAGGAGCTGGCATGAGCCGCGTTTGCTCGCTGGCTGCAGAACATGTGGTGCATGCGCAGGCGCACTGCCGCGGCGTTCTGCTCAGCGGCGCAACGCCGGCTGGCCTGCCCGCCGTCGCAACACACCTCGCACATTGCTCCTCAGTCGACCTTCGCATCCAGGTGTCTCGCCACATTGCTTGCAATACGGAACACGGCAGCGTGCGCGCAAGGCATTTCTGCGAACACGGTCAGGCTACCGCATGAGCCTGGCCGTGCTCTGCCCGGGCCAAGGCGGCCAACATGCCGAGATGTTCGCGCGTGTGGGCGATGCGCCTGCGGCAGCCGCCGTCCTCGCCAGCGCACAGCGCGTGCTTGGCGCCGCACCACGAACACTGGCCGCAGATCCGGGCCGCTACGCCAATGCCATCGCACAGCCACTGGTCTGCGCCGGTACGCTGGCGCACTGGCAGGTGCTGCATGCGCAACTTCCCACGCCGCTGATGGTGCTCGGCTATAGCGTTGGCGAGCTTGCCGCCCATGCGGTGGCCGGCAGCATGTCCATCGACACCTGCCTGCAGCTGGCAGCGACGCGCGCCCGGTTGATGGATGCGGCCAGCCCGCAGCAGGCAGGGCTGATGGCGGTAGTCGGTGTGCCCTTGCGCGGCCTGGAAACGCTGTGTCAGACGCACGGCGCAGCGCTCGCCATCATCAACGGCGACGATCATGCCGTACTCGGCGGCCCGCGCACTGCATTGCAGGCGCTTGGCGAGGCTGCCAGCGCACAAGGTGCGCGCGTCACGCTGCTGCCGGTCAGCGTGCCGGCGCACACGCCGTGGTTGAGCGCGGCTGCCGAAGGCTTTGCCATTGAACTGGCAACCGCAGACCTCGTCGCGCCCAAGTTGCGCGTCTTGGCAGGCATCGATGCGCGTGCGGTCGGTACGCACGCCCTGGTGATCGACACGCTGTCCAGGCAGATCGCGCAGACCGTGCGTTGGTACGACGTGCTGGTGCAAGCCGCCGAGCGCGGCGCACGCGTGTTTCTCGAACTCGGCCCCGGCAGCGCATTGGCGCGGATGGCGCGCGAGGTGCTGCCGGCATGCGAAGCGCGCTCGGTGGACGAATTCCACAGCACTCAGGGTGTTCTCGAATGGGTCACGGCTGCGTGCGAGCGCGCGGCATGACGGTCCGGCAGGTGCTGCACACGGTGTGACCCCAGGGTGGCGGGCGGCCATCCGTGTTGTACGCGTATCAGGTGTCTGGGAGGGCGCATGACCCCGCAAATTGCAACGATTCTTGGCTTGGTGATCATGTTCATCATCGCCACCGCATTGCCCATCAACATGGGGGCGGTGGCGTTCGCGCTGGCCTTCATCATTGGCGGCGTGTGGGTGGGGCTGGAGGGCAAGGAAGTGCTGGCCGGCTTTCCCGGCGACCTGTTCCTGACCCTGGTGGGCATTACCTATCTGTTCGCCATCGCGCAGAAAAACGGCACCATCGATTTGCTGGTGCACTGGGCAGTGCGCGCGGTGCGGGGGCGCATCGTCGCCATCCCCTGGGTGATGTTCGTCATCACCGGGCTGCTGACCGCATTCGGTGCGCTGGGGCCGGCAGCGGTGGCCATCATCGGGCCGGTGGCGCTGCGCTTCGCCAAGCAGTACCGCATCAACCCGTTGATGATGGGCCTGCTGGTGATCCACGGTGCACAGGGCGGCGGCTTCTCGCCGATCAGCGTGTATGGCGGCATCACCAACAAGGTGGTCGAAAAGGCCGGGCTGGACGTCAGCGAGATGGCGGTGTTCCTCACCAGCCTGGGCTTCAACCTGATGATGGCGATCATCTGCTTCTGCGCCTTCGGTGGGTTGAAGCTGATGCGCCGGCAGGAGCTGTCGCTGGCCGATGCGCAGTACGTGGCGGTTGCCGGCGACCAGGCATCGCACCGCGGCTTCGCGATCGAAGGGCATGGCGCGCTGGTGGCGCCGGGCGGCGGCACCCTGTCCACCGACCCGCTGGCATTGGAGGCGGTGTTCATCACCCGCGACCGCGTGATCACCTTGATCGGCCTGCTGGGCCTGGGCGTTGCTTCGCTGATCTACAACCTCAACGTCGGCCTGGTCTCGATCACGGTGGCGGTGGCCCTGGCGCTGATCTCGCCCAACGCACAGAAGGGCGCGGTGGACGGCATCAGTTGGTCGACGGTGCTGCTGATCAGCGGCGTGGTGACCTATATCGCCGTGCTGGAAAAATCCGGTGCGGTGGACTACATCGGCACCGGCGTGTCGCACATCGGCATGCCGCTGCTGGGCGCACTGCTGGTCTGCTACGTCGGCGGTATCGTCTCGGCATTCGCCTCCTCGGCAGCGGTGCTGGGCGCCACCATTCCGTTGGCGGTGCCATTCCTGATGCAGGGCCAGTTGGGCGCGGCCGGGGTGATTTGCGCGCTGGCCGTGTCCTCCACCATCGTCGACGTCAGCCCGTTTTCCACCAACGGCGCGCTGGTGGTGGCCTCGGCGGCCAAGGAAGAGCGCGACGGCCTGTTCCGCCGCTTCCTGATCTACAGCGGCCTGGTGGTGTTGCTGGGGCCGCTGGCGGCGTGGCTGGTCTTCGTGGTGCCGGGCTGGCTGTGATGCGGTCCGCGCGCCACAGCGCAGCGGGGCGCCCACGTAGAATGGGTGCCCCGACCCGATGCCGACAGCCTGCCCGCCATGACCCTCGCTCCTGATTCGCGCGCCTCCAAGAAGCGCGTGCCGCTGTACGAGGAAGTGGCCGAGCGCCTGCGTCAGAAGATCTACGATTACGCGCTGCCGCCGGGCGAGTGGATCGACGAGCCGGCCCTGGCCGAAGAGCTGGGCATCAGCCGCACGCCGCTGCGCGAAAGTCTCAAGCTGCTCGCGGCCGAAGGCCTGGTGCAACTGGATGCCGGCCGCGGCAGCCGGGTCACCCGGCTGACGCTGGAAGACCTCAACCAGTTGTTTCCGGTGATGGCGATGCTGGAAGGCCGCTGCGCGCACGATGCGGTCAAGCGCATCGATGCGGCCGGCGTGCAGCGCCTGGAAGAGCTGCACGCGGCAATGGAAGCCGCATCGGCGGCCGGCGATGTGGCCGAGTATTACCGCAACAATTACCTGATCCACGAAACCGTGCAGCAGTACGCCGGCAATCCGTGGTTGATCCGGGTGACGCACGATCTGCACCGCATCTTGAAGATGCACCGCGGCCGTCAGTTGCTCACGCCCGGGCGCATGGCCCAATCGCTGGCGGAACATCGCCAACTGATGGACTGCGTGCGACGTGGCGATGCCGAAGGCGCCGAGCGCACCATGCACGGGCACCTGTTGAGCCAGGGGCAGGCCCTGGCAGCGTATGTCGCGGCCGGTGGCATGCTGAACGTACCGGCGCCGTTGCCGCGGGTAGGTGGGGTGTAGAGATTGGCACGGTCCGGGCGCAGCGCCAGGCGCCCCGAGATCCCGCCTTCCTTCCTCCCATCGCAAGAAGGTGCCCGACGGGCGGATGAGGGTATCGACACGCATCACCGGCAATGCCCAGCGCTTGCCAATGCGCAGTTCCGCCGCCTAATCCCCGCTCAACGCAAGCAAGTCTTCCACGCGTTCGATCAACCGCGTTCCGGCCAACCCGGCGAACACGTCCGGATGCGCATAGCCCCAGGCCACTGCGGCAAACGGCAGACCCACGAGCTGTGCGGCTTCCCAGTCGGCGACCTGGTCGCCCACGTAGACCGCTTGCGACGCAGTGTGCCCGGTGGCACGCAGCACACGACGCAAGGCGCGTTGTTTGCCCAGCAGATGCGCGCCGCCTTCGATGACGGCAAATGTGGCGCTCAGCTCTGCGCCTAGCGCGCGTTGCACGTTCTCCACGGAGTTGGACGACACCACGGCCAGCCGGCTGCCGCCGGCATGCAACGCGCCCACGGTGTGGGCAATGCCGGGAAACAACGCCACCGGTGGCGCGGCGCGCATGAGCCGGATGAAGTCGGCCGCCACCCATGGCACGCGCCACGCGCTCAGGCCCGATGCCTTGAGCAATTCGCGCGTGCTTAGGCGACGTGCATCGTCGACTTCATGCGCTTGCGCGGCGCGAAAGCCATGCCGTTCGGCCAGCAGCCGCTGGGTGCTCAGGAAAAAACCAAACGAATCGGCAAGCGTGCCGTCGAAATCGAAGATGATCAGTGCGGGCATGGCAACGCGCAGGGCAGGGCGTCATAGCCTAACCAAGGTGGTGCCGGCACCCACGCGCACAGGTCCCCACATGTGCGCGCAGGCGACGTCGGCGGCGACATCGATGTGGCGCGCAGTCGTCAGCCCCGATGGAAAGCCCGCAGCGACCGCACGGCGCGCGTACAAGCCGCAACGTGCCTTGCCGCGCCCGGCGGTGGGCCCCGTCGGTAGTACAGCTGCGCTCAGGCTTCGGCGAAGTGCGGCACGATCGGCGTATCGCTTTGCGCGCTCTGTTCGATCACCTTGCGCTGCATCGCCGCCAGGTACGCGTCCAGCTCTTCGGTGGAGGCGAACACGTCGCTCAACGGCACCGCCTTGACCATGTCGAAGACCTTGCGGATCTGCGGTTGCGGGTTGCTCACCAGCACCTTGCCCTGGCGCGTGGCCAGCGCCTTGCGCGCCTTGAAGATGCAGCGGATGCCGGCGCTGGAAATGTATTCCAGTGCGCTCAGGTCGAGCACCAGCGTGGTGATGCGGGTGCCCAGCAACGGCGACAGTGCCGCGTCCAGGTCCTGGTAGGTGTGGGTGTCCAGCCGCCCGGTCAGAGTGACGCGTTGACGGGTGTCTTGCGGCGGGTCGATCTGAATGGCGAGCGTGGTCATGACAGGGCCTCGGGGACAGGGGCGTACGGGTGCAGCAGGGTGACGCGCACGACGTTATATGCACCATCGCGGCGGTAGTCGATGTGATCGGCGAACTGATGGACCAGAAACAACCCCAGCCCGCCGATGGCGCGGTCGTCGAGCTCGTCGGTCACCTCGGGCATGGGCGCGGCGCAGGGGTCGAAAGCGCTGCCTGCATCGTGCATTTCCAATACCAGCGCCTGCGCGTCCAGCTGCAGCTGCAAACGCAGCGGCTGTGCCGCGCACTGGCCGTGGGTCAGCGCATTGCAGCCGAGCTCTTCCACGATCAGCCGTACCTGGCCGATGCGCTCGGCGTGCAGGCCCTCGAGCGTGAGCGATTGTTCCAGCGCATCGTTGGCGCCCGCCAGCTGGGCCAGCGATGGCGCGATGGCCAAATCGAGCTTCATGCAGTCGTTGCCTTTCCGGGCGCGTCCCGGCCAGCGTGTGCGACCCGCCCAGCATGCTCCTGGCGCAGCCGGATCGCCAGCAGCGTGATGTCGTCGTACGGATCGGCCGTGCCGGTGAAACGAGCGATATTGGCGATCACCGCCTTGCACTGCGCCGCCGCGCTGCGGCGCGGGTGCAGCGCCGTCAGCAACCGCTCCAGTCCGTAGCTGGCGCCGCGCTCGTCCATCGCCTCGGTTACGCCATCGGTGTAGCCCAGCAAGGTCTGCCCTGCGCTCATGCGGCCCTGCAGCACCGGGTAGGATTCCTGCGGCTCGATCCCCAGCGGTGCACCGGTTTCCAGCGGCAACGGGCGCGCCTTGCCATCGATATCGATCAACAAGGGCGGCTCGTGCCCGGCGCTGGCCAGCCAGTAGTCGCCGCTGACCACGTTGATCAGGCCGCACAGCACGGTGGCGAACATGCAGGTCTCGTTGTTTTCGGCCAACCGCGTGGAGGCGGCAATCAAAATCGCGTCCGGGCGCGTGTACCGCCGTGCGGCAATCTCCAGCACGCTCACCGCGCGCGCCATGAACAAGGCCGCCGGCACGCCCTTGTCGGAGACATCGCCCACCACGAACCACAGCAGGCCCGGTTCGGTTTCCACGAAGTGGTAGAAATCTCCGCCCACCGCCTTGGCCGGCTCCAGCCATGCGCAGGTTTCCAGATGCGAACTGGCGCGGTCGAAGGTGCGCCCGGAAGGCAGCATCGCCTGCTGGATCTCGCGCGCAATCTGCAGCTCGCTGTGCATGCGTTCGCGCGCGGCGGTCATCTCGCCGATCTCGGCGATGTGATGGCGGATCGCATCGCGTGCGCTGTCGAAGGCGCGTGCCATCACGCCTACCTCGTCGTCGCGTTCGATGTGCTGCAACGGGTATTCGAATTCGCCGCGCCGGAAGTGCTCGGCGGTGTCTGTCAGTTCTTCGATCGGCCGCGTCAACTTGCGCGTGATCCGCCGCATCAACCACCACCACACCAACGCGCCCAGCAGCGCGGCCAGCGCCACCCACGCCGCCAGCCAGTTCAGGCCGGCCAGCACGTAGCCTTCGGAGGCCGACAGCACGAAGGTCCAGCCGCTGCGCCCCACCGCCGCGCTGTGGGTCAGAAAGCGCTCGCCATCGGGCGCGGTATGCGAAAACGAGATCGGCTGGCCGGCAGCGACGGCGCGCTGCAATGGCCGCAGATCCGGGCGCGACCGGGCCACGTAGGCCGTGAGCGAATGGCGCAGATTCAGTGCCGGGTCGGGGCTGAAGACCAGCAGGCCTTCCGGCGACAGCAGCATCGTCTGGATGCCGATATCGCGCGGCAGCTGATCGATGATCTCGCGCAGATGCTGCAGCGGCAGATCCACGCTCACCATGCCGACCGGCGCCGTATCCGGTGCATCGCCAGGCCGGCGCAGCGGCAGGTTGTAGCTGGTGTACAGGCCGCCGCCGTTGGCATCCAGGTAGGGCTCGGACCACCATGCGCGGCCCTCGCGCTGGGTGCGCAGATACCAGGGCATCGCGCGATAGTCATAACCCAGTTCCAGCGCGGATTTTTCTGCGATGCGCGTGCCGCTGCGGTGCACGTACCACACAAACCCGCTGTCGCCGGCCTTTTGCGTACGCGGTGCGATGATCAGGCGCGCCGCCCCGATATCCGGGTCGCCGGTGAGCGTGGCCAGCAGCAACGCACGCAGATTGAACGGCTGCAGCCCCACGCCGCTACTGCTGGCGGCCAGCGTGCGCCCGCTCACCTGCACCGAATCGAGCAAGGCCGCCAGGCTGCGCGCGGTCTGTTCGGTCAGGCCATCCACCTCGGTACGCGCCGCCTCCACCAGCTCGGCGCGCGCGCCCAGGTAGAACACCGTGCCCAGCACCGTCAGCAACGCCACCAGCACCGCGGTAGCCGCCAGCAACACACGCATGCGCAAGCTGCGGCGCCAGGGCATGCGCGCGGCGACCGATGTCTGGGGTGGCAGTGATCGCGGGCGGTTGCGCATGGCGCATTCTTCGTGGCAGCAGCTGCGCTGGATCATGGCAGCTTTGCTGCCACGCACAACTCTCCCTGGCAGCCTCATCCTCACGAGGTTTCGATTGACCGGCCGAACGCGAGCGGACTAGATTGGCCGCCCACCTGCCACGGAGGCCGGCCTTGCGCCAGATGTTGACCCCAAGCCTGCTGGCCCTTTTGCTTACGGCCTGTCACCCCCCGGAGACCAGCATGACCCAGACCCATTCCCCCGACACCGAGGCAACTGCAGCAGCCGACGTTAAGGCCGGCGGCCGCGGTCTTGCCAAGGTGAATCCGAGCCCGCGTCAGGCCTATGCGCTGACGCTCACCTTGGACAAGGCGCCTGGTCCGTTTGCGGCGGTGAATGGGTATGCACAGTACGACGTCAGCAACGACAGCGAATGCGGACAGATTCATCCTCAAACAGGCGTTGGACAACGCATCACAAGCAGCGAGCCGGTTGTACTGAAAAAAGTCTCCGAGCAGGAATATCAAGGAGTCATCTACCTTGATCTCATGCTCGATGAAGATTATTACGGACGTGGGGTCTGTCACTGGGGCATGACGGGAGCACGGGTGTCCCTGAAGGCCACAGGTAAAAAAGAGGAGACCGCATTTCTGCCATTCATCGAGACCAAGGATGTCATTGCAGGCAAGCCGGTTACTCTGTACTTCTGGAAGGGCGGGTATCCCAAGGAAGACATTGCAGACTATGCCGATAACGGCTTGCCCTCGGCGGCGGATTTCAAGCCGGAATTGCGCGACCAGTTATTCTCGATAACCCTTGCCGCCAAAGAGGTCTCGCCGTGAAGCCTACCTCGCAGCAATACGCCATTCTTTCTAACGAGGGTTACGTCGATCACAAGGTCGGTAAGCGCGGCCCTGGTGACCGTGAGCGAGTGGATGTTGGCGGCGAGAGCTACGAAATCCTAGAGCACGTCAATAATCCAAAGACGGGCTATCAGGGAACAATCTATCAACGCGTCGGCGGCGGCGATATCGTCGTCGCCCACCGGGGTACCGAGGAAATCCTGCGTGATGCGATACAGGCAGATGGCTCCATGGTGCTTCAGCGCATCAATCCGCAAGCGGAAGATGCGATCGCCCTGACGAAAAGTGCACTTGGCTATGCAGCCAAGCAGGAGCAGCGCACCGGGCACGCTCCCGAGGTGACCGTGACTGGCCATTCGCTCGGCGGAGCGCTTGCCCAGGTCAGCGCCCACCACTTCGATCTGAAAGGCGAAACCTTCAACGCTTACGGTGCAGCGAGCTTGGCGTATCGCATCCCGGAAGGGGGCAACAGCGTGATCAACCATGTCATGGCCGCTGATCCGGTGAGCGCAGCATCTCCGCATTACGGAGAAGTGCGTGTGTATGCCAGGCCCAACGAGATCGCGACGCTCAGTGCGATGGGCTACAGCAACAGCAGGTTGAATTTCCTGATTCCCGATTCACCTGTGACATCTGCGGTCAGTTCGCTCGGCTCGCACACCATCAAAAACTTCCTGGATGAGCGCTCTCCGCTCAACAACCCGCAGGCGCGTGAACTCGCGGATCAAAACAAGCGAATGATCAACGAGTACCGATCCGATCTGGACGAGATCCGGGCTGGGATCACCTTGTTGAGCCGGGGGCCGAAGGGCCTCGGCCAGGATGCCATCGATGCCATCCGCGGCCCGCTCGCGCCGGGCGAGCCGGCCAAACGCGACGCACGCGAGCATGGCAACGGCCATACCTCCCTGCGGATCGATCAACCCGGGCACGTGGGCAATGGCCTGTTCCAGGATGCCCAGCGCGGCGTGCATGCGCAGGACGCACGTGCCGGGCGCACGCCCGACCAGCACAGCGCGCAGTTATCCGGTTCGCTCGCATCGGAAATGCACGCCGCCGGTGGCCAGCGCATCGATGCGGTGATGATGAGCCCGGATGCCGCACGCACCTTTGCCGTGCAGGGACGTGTCGACGACCCGGCACAGCTGCGCGTGAGCGTGGACACCATGACGGCAATGAATACCCCGCTGGAACAGAGCAGCCAACGCGTCGCCGAAAACGCGGCGCGTCAGTCGGTGGCATTGGAGCAGCAACAGTCCCAGACCCAGCAACAGCAGCAGGGCGCACGCGCCATGGGCTGAGGGGCGTTTGGCGCTGCAGCGTTTGGGTGTGAAGTGACACATCACGCTGCGGCCCATGCCGCACGCCGGCCGGACTTCACATCGCCACCATCGAACATTGCATCAAGACGCCGGGCCTGCCCGGCGTTTTTGCGTTCATTCGCGCAGTCATGCGCACCGCTGCTGCTGCATCTGCACAACAACCGGCCCGCGCGACGTGTGCAAATGCAAGGTTTTCCTGCATCGAGCTATGCCACAACTCCCCGCACCTATAGCGGCCTCAACCGGGCTGTACGGCCGTGCTTGAATCGCCACGGATTTGCAGCAATGCACGGCCAGGCACATGCCACGCCGCGCACACGCACCAGGCAAGACAGGGGATCAAGCAAGGCGCCAACCGGCGCGACATCCATCGATCGAGGGAGCGTTTCATGACCATCTTTTGCAGGCACTACCACCGTGTATGGCTCATCGTGCTGCTGTGTCTGTGCAGCGCCGGCGTCAGCGCGCAAGGCATCGCCAAAGGCGCGGACGTCAGCTGGCTCAATCAACAGGCCGCCAACAATCCGCCGCAGGTCTTTCGCGATGCAGCCGGCAACACCACCGACTTCATCAAGCTGTTCAAGGATGTCGGCGGCAACGCCATTCGCCTGCGCGTCTGGGTCAACCCGTCCGGCGGCTGGAACGATGGCCGCGACACCCTGGACAAGGCCAAGCGCGCCGCCGCGCAAGGCATGCGCATCATGATCGACTTCCACTACAGCGACAGCTGGGCCGACCCGGGCAAGCAGACCAAGCCTGCGGCATGGGCCGGCCACTCCGTTGCCCAGCTCAACACCGATGTGTACAGCCACACCCAGGGCATCCTCAAATACCTCAAGGACAACGGCATCACCGTCAGCTGGGTGCAGGTGGGCAACGAGATCAACAGCGGCATGCTGTGGAACGAGGGCAAGACGCCCAACTTCGCCACCCTGGGCCAGTTCATCAACAGCGGATACACCGCCACCAAGGCGGTGTATCCCAACGCCAAGGTCGTCTTGCATCTGGCCAATGGCTACGACAACGCCAACTTCCGCTGGTTCTTCGACAACCTGCGCTCGGCCGGCGGCAAGTGGGACGTGATCGGCATGTCGCATTACCCGCCCGTCGGCAGCTGGCAGGATTACAACAGCCGCCTGGACACCAACATGCGCGACATGATTGCGCGCTACGGCAGCGATGTGGTGATTTCCGAGGTCGGCATGGATTGGCAGCAGGCGGCCACCACCCGCGCCATGCTCAGCAACCTGCTCAGCCGCAGCAGCAGCATCGGCGCGCGTCCTCGGCGTGTTCTATTGGGAGCCCAACGCCTACCCGGGCTGGCAGGGCTACACCATGGGCGCAGTCAACAACAACGGCCAACTGACCGAAGCGCTGCAAGCATTCTGACCAGCACGCTGCCACGGGGCGGCGCCCGCCGCGGGGCGATGTCCTGCGCAAACCCAAAGACCACGCCATCGCGTAGGAGCGCCCCCGGGCGCGACGGGCTTCACCGAGAAAGCCTCTCGCGCCCAGGTGCTCCTACGGGCGGGCATGCACAGCGGCCCACTCGATACGGCAGCGCCCGGCCATCGCCTGCCGCTGGCCCTCATCCTTTGGTCGTACACCGGCCGCGCCCGCTGCGCCGCATCGGCGTTCCAACAGGCACCGAGGCTCCACGCAGCGCACAACAGCGTCCCATTCCATACGCACCCGTAGCGAGGAATGGCAACAGGTGCGTGCGGTACACTTGGGGGTTCACGAATTCACGATGTCGACACACCCGCGGGGTGTGTCCCCCCGGGAGCGCTAATGAACTGGTTGAACGAAGTGCTGCACAACGATCCGAACCCGCTCGAGACCCAGGAGTGGCTCGAATCGATCAAGGCCGTCATCGACGTCGAAGGCCCGGAGCGCGCCCATCAGCTGCTGGAAGGCATGGTCGAACAGACCCGCCGCGCCGGCGCTTACCTGCCGTTCTCGCCCACCACCGAGTACGTCAACACCATCTCCCCGGCCAACGAGGCCAAGCACCCCGGCGACTCCGCGCTGGAGTGGAAAATCCGCTCGATCATCCGCTGGAACGCCATGGCCACGGTCGTGCGCGCAAACCGCAAGCCGGGCGACCTGGGCGGCCACATCGCCTCGTTCGCCTCCAGCGCCACGCTGTACGACGTGGGCTTCAACCACTTCTGGCGTGCGCCTTCGGACAACCATCCGGGCGATCTGCTGTTCATCCAGGGCCACAGCGCCCCGGGGATCTACGCCCGCGCCTTCCTCGAAGGCCGCATCAGCCAGTCCCAGCTGGACAACTTCCGCATGGAAGTGGACGGCCAGGGCATCTCCTCCTACCCGCACCCGTGGCTGATGCCCGAGTTCTGGCAGACCCCCACCGTGTCGATGGGCCTGGGCCCGCTGGCCGCCATCTACCAGGCGCAGTTCATGCGCTACCTGGAAAACCGCGGCCTCATCGAGAAGTCCGACCGCAAGGTGTGGTGCTTCATCGGCGACGGCGAATCGGACGAACCCGAAACCCTCGGCGCCATCGCGCTGGCCGGCCGCGAAGGCCTGGACAACCTCATCTTCGTGGTCAACTGCAACCTGCAGCGCCTGGACGGCCCGGTGCGCGGCAACGGCAAGATCATCCAGGAGCTGGAAGGCGTGTTCCGTGGCGGCGGCTGGAACGTCATCAAGCTGCTCTGGGGCGGCTACTGGGACGCCCTGCTGGCCAAG
>JAAIGE0100347205.1_pt1 | contig 17567 bp, 16 predicted proteins | sample 6487951 | NCBI WGS metagenome assembly JAAIGE01 (sample SAMN13974128, study PRJNA590717) | phyllosphere metagenome | biome: tomato field; feature: multiple bacterial spot infested tomato fields; material: tomato leaves; isolation source: leaves from tomato fields | host: Solanum lycopersicum ...
GCTCGCCGAGCTCGCCGCCCGGGTCGAGGCCGACTACGACGGCAAGGAGCTCATCCTCGTCGGCGTCCTCAAGGGCGCCGTGATGGTGATGGCCGACTTCTCTCGCGCGCTCAAGCGCGACATCACGATGGACTGGATGGCCGTGTCGTCGTACGGCGCGAGCACCAAGTCGAGCGGTGTCGTGCAGATCCGCAAAGACCTCGATGCCGACCTGAACGGCAAGCACGTGCTGATCGTCGAGGACATCATCGACTCGGGCCTGACCCTCAGTTGGTTGCTCGAGAACTTCGCCTCGCGCGGCGCGGAGTCGATCGAGGTGCTGGCGCTGCTGCGCAAGCCCGAGGCGGCCAAGGTCGAGATCGACTGCCGTTACGTCGGTTTCGACATCCCGAACGATTTCGTCGTCGGCTACGGGCTCGATTACGCCGAGAAGTACCGCAACCTGCGTGACGTCGCGGTCCTCGCTCCTCACGTCTACAGCTGAACTTCTGTTCCCGCTGCAGCCGGTGAGACTGCTCGTCAACGCAAGGTGGGGGCTGGTCTGCAGTCCCGACTGCGCCGTCTGGTGCCTGTCGAGTTCGAGGCCATGATGATCGAGATCCCTGCCTTCGCCGCCTGACCTACCCCGTCTCCTAACCGTGCCGCAGCCCCACCGTCGACCGTGGGTCGAGGCTCGTCGTCTTCTGGTCGATGGAGACCGCGGGGTTGTGCGATCGAGCCTCCCGGACGCGGATCGCCGAGACGTGAGCGGCTACGGGGGCGGTAGACATCGAACGGTCTCCAAGCGTCCTCGAGGGTTCGGATCTGGTGCATCGACCGGCGATCGCCGCCTTCGCGGTTCCGCGGGGTGCACTTCACGCCGACTATACTGACATGTTTGTATAGTTTGAATGATCCGCAGAGAGGTCCGGCATCGTATGAGCAAGACAGCGACGGCAGCGCGGAGGTGGTGGCTACTCGTCACGGTGGGCGCGGGGCTACTCCTGATCACCCTCGACAACTCGATCCTGTACACGGCCCTCCCGACGCTGACGGCCGAACTCGAGGCTTCCGGTTCGGAGGCGTTGTGGATCATCAACGCCTATCCGGTGGTCATGGCAGGTCTTCTCCTGGGGGCCGGAACGCTCGGTGATCGTGTCGGACACCGTCGTATGTTCGTTTCGGGCCTCATCATCTTCGGATTGGCATCGGTAGCTGCTGCATTCGCGCCGACGCCCGAGATCCTGATTGCCGCACGTGCGTTGCTCGCTGTCGGCGCAGCGTCGATGATGCCGGCGACTCTCGCCCTGATCCGTCTGGCCTTCGACGATGCGCGAGAACGCAACATAGCTATCGCGGTCTGGGGCAGCCTGTCCGTGGTGGGGGCCGCTCTCGGTCCGATTCTGGGTGGGTTACTGCTGGAACGCTTCTGGTGGGGGGCAGCGTTCCTCATCAACGTGCCGATCGTGGTCCTGGCTCTGATCGCTACCGCGATCGTTGCGCCACGAAACGACCCAGACCCGTCCAAGAGGTGGGATCTCGTGTCGTCGTTGCAGGCCATGGTCGGGTTGATCGGGGCTGTGCTGTTCATCAAGGAGCTCGCACACATCCCGCAGAACTGGCTTCTGATCGGCGTAGCGGCGGTCGCCGCGGCGGTCGGATTCTCGCTCTTCGTGCGGCGGCAGGGTCGGATGGAAGAGCCGTTGCTGGACTTCTCCATCTTCAAGAACCGTGCCTTCTCGGGCGGCGTCCTGTCAGCCGTGTTCGCCATGTTCACCATCGCCGGAGCGCAGCTCGTCACCACCCAGCGGTTTCAACTCGTCGAGGGATTCAGCCCGTTGCAAGCTGGGCTTCTCGTAGCCGCGCTGGCGCTGGGCGCGTTGCCCTCCGGCATTCTCGGCGCTGCGTTCCTCCACATCCTCGGGCTCCGATTTCTCATCTCCGGGGGCTTGGCTGTCGGGGCAATCGGCCTCGCCATTGCAACCTTTGCCGTTGCGGGCGACCTGTTCGCACTCCTGGTGGTCGGGTTCGTCGTCACCGGACTGGGCCTGGGCGGCTCGTTCTCCGTTGCGTCCGCCGCGATCATGGGAAACTCCCCGCCACGGAAGGCCGGGATGGCAGCGTCGATCGAGGAGGTGTCGTACGAGATGGGCTCGCTGTCTGCGGTCGCGCTCCTGGGCAGCATGCTCACATTCGTCTTCGCCGCGACTGTGCGGCTTCCCGCCGACGCGCCCGAAGAGGCGAGGGCGAGCATCGCCGACACACTCGCGATCGCCGACGGCGACGCGGCGCTGATCTCGGCCGCGATCGCCGCCTTCGACACCGCCTACCTGATCACCATGATCGTGCTCACGGTCGTGCTCGCCATCGGCGCAGTCACGACCAACGTCCTCCTGCGGGCGTACGGGCTCCGCACAGAGTCGATGCAGTTTGCTGAGAACCACTGACCAGGAGAAACGTGACGGAGGAAGGGGAATGGTGAGGGAGAGCAAGAAGAGCGCGATTCTCGAAGCGGCCGCCCGGGTGCTCGAGGCAGACGGCATCACCGGTGTCACTTTCGACACCATCGCCGCTGCATCGGGCATCACCCGCGGCGGGATCATCTACCACTTCCGATCGCGGGAAGAGCTTCTGGCCGCGATTCACCAGCACCTCGCACGACGGTGGGAGCAACAGCTGGAAGCCACCCTGGGCAAACCTGTCGACCGCGCTACCCCTCATGAGCGTCTCACCGCCTACATCCGCACCTCCGCGACATCGGCGACGCGCGCCGAGCTGCAGATGATCATCGACAGTCGCAACACGCAGTATCAAAGGTGGTGGGACGACGTCCTCGACCGATGGACCGGACGAGCCGGACTCGACGGGGTGGCCCCCACGCGCCTGGCCACCCTCGCCCTTCTCGCGGCAGACGGGTTGTGGATGAACGAGATCCTCGGAACCCACCCGGTTCCTCCCGAACAGCGGCGTCAGACCGCGGAGCACATCATCAGCCTCATCCAGCCGCGGTCCTCGAGGGCGTCGAGGTGATCTTCGTCATCGTGCCTGATCTGAGCGATCCGGGGATCGTGGACGTCATCCGATCGTTCGCGCAACGCGCCGTCCGCGGCGGCCGTTCGGAGCGGCTCGGCTCAATCGTCCACGAGTAGTGCTCCGTTGGTCTCGATCAGTTCGCGGTACCAATAGAAGCTCGATTTCGGTGTGCGCGCGCCCGTGCCGTGACCGTCGTCGTCGAGGTCGACGTGGATGAGGCCGTAGCGCTTCGTCATCTGCGAGGTCGATGCGCTGACGATGTCTATGCCGCCCCAGCAGGTGTATCCCATGAGCTCGACACCGTCGGCCACGGCTTCGGCGACCTGTGTCAGGTGTCTCTGCATGTAGTCGATGCGATAGTCGTCGTGAATCGAGCCGTCGGCCTCGATGGTGTCGGTGGCGCCGAGCCCGTTCTCGACGATGAAGAGCGGCACCTGATAGCGCGTCCACAGGTCGGTGAGCGCGACACGGATGCCGACCGGGTCGAGGTGCCAGCCCCATTCGCTCGTCGCGAGATGCGGGTTCTTGATCGTCGAGAACAGGTTTCCGCCGGTCGCCCCGTACTTCGACGGATCGACCGCCGACACGAGCGTCATGTAGTAGCTGAACGACACGAAGTCGACAGTGCCGTCGGCGAGGATCTTCTCGTCACCCGGCTCCATCTGCACCCCGATGTCGTTCTCACGCCAGAAGCGCCGCACGATGCCCGGGTACGCGCCGCGCACCTGAACATCGGTGTGCGACAGGTTCAGGTCGTTGTCGTGCTGCGCCTGCTGGATATCGAGCGGGTCGGACGAGGCCGGGTAGTGCAGCATCCGTGCCAGCATGCAGCCCACCTGCGCCTCGGGGTCGATCTCGTGGACGAGCGTCGTCGCGAGCGCACTGGCGAGGTACTGGTGGTGCAGGGCCTGGTGTGCGCGCTGCCTGCGGTCGCCCATCCCGTTGTCGACCACGCCGCCGCCGGTGTACGGCTCGATCGTGGTCGTGTTGATCTCGTTGAACGTCAGCCAGTACTTCACGAGGCCCCGGTAGCGAGTGACGATCGTGCGGGCGTACCGTTCGAAGTGGCCGACGACCTCGCGGCCGGCCCACCCGTCGTACTCGGTCACCAGATGAAGCGGCATCTCGTAGTGCGACATGGTCACAACCGGCTCGATGCCGCGCTCCCGCAGGCGGGTGAACAATCGCTCGTAGAATGCGAGTCCCGCCTCATTGGGCTCGGCCTCGACCCCGGTCGGGAAGATCCTCGTCCATGCGATCGACATGCGCAGGGCGCGGATGCCGAGCTCGGCGAACAGCTCGACGTCCTCTTCCCAGTGGGTGTAGTGCTGCGAGCCGTTGCGCTTGGGATAGCCGGCGGTGCCGACGGTCTCGACCGCCCGAGCGATGCGCGCGGGTGACGGACTCATCGCCTCGTGCAGATCGACATAGTCGAGGTCTCTACCGAAGGGCACGACGTCTGCCTGGGACAGGCCCTTGCCGTCGGCATCGTACGAGCCCTCGGCCTGGTTCGCCGCGAATGCGACGCCCCACAAGAAGCCCTCAGGGAACACGGTGCTCGTGGAACTGCTGCTCATCGGGTGATCTCCTCGGCGATCGGCTGCATCGTGAACAGCGGCGCGGCCAGCGCCGTCGCGCCGTACTGCACACCGTGCAGGTCGCGGCCGGCGGCCTCGGTGATCACGACGATCACCGAGGTGTCCTTCGTCCTGCCCACCTCGTCGAAGTCGACGGTGAGCACGGGCTGGCCCGCCTCGACCCGGTCGCCCTGCGCGATGTGGGCGGTGAACCCGCGGCCCTCGAGCGCGACGGTGTCGATACCGACATGCACGAGCACCTCGACGCCGGCGTCGGTGCGGATGCCGAATGCGTGGTGTGTCGGGAACAGCGCGACGACCGTGCCCGAGACGGGAGCGACGATGTCGGATGCGGTGGGTCGTACCGCTACGCCTTCGCCCATCACGCCGTCGGCGAAGACGCGATCGGGAACCGTCGACAGCGGGACGGTCTCGCCCGCAGCGGGGGAGACGACCTCGACGGCGTCACCCGTATCGGCTGCCCGGTCGGCTGCGAACTTTCCGGCACGAGTTTGTTCTGGAGCCGCCGCACTAGCCGATGCGGCGTACGCCGATTCGTCGAACCCGAGCACGAGGGTCAGCACGGTCGCGAGCACGAAGGCCACGACGATGCCCACGAGCGCCCATACGAAGGTCTCGCCGACGAGTCCGGGGAGTCCGGGGATGCCGCCGTTGCCGGCGAGCACGTAGGCGTTGACGCCGAAGCCGAGGCTGATCGCACCGCCGGCGGCGCTGCCGATCATGGCGGCGTACAGCGGGCGGCGCAGCGGCAGGACGAGGCCGTAGAGGGCGGGCTCGGTGACGCCCATGAGCCCCGTGAAGGTGGTCGAGAAAGCGAGCGACTTCAGGGTCTTCGACTTCGCGCGGATCGCGACACCGAGTGCGGCGCCGGCTGTCGCGAACGTCTGCACGTAGGTGAGCGGCAAGAACCTGTCGGCGCCGGTCTGCGCCAGGTTGGTGAGGATGAAGGGCACGAGCGCGTAGTGCATGCCGGTCATGATGATCAGCGGCAGCAGCGCGCCGATGACGACACCGGCCAACGGTCCGCCATTCTCGAGCGCCCAGTTGATGCCACCCGAGATGCCCGAGCCGACGAAGGAGCCGAGGGGGCCGAGCAGCAGCAGCGTGATGGGCACCACGACCACCAGCGTGACCAGCGGGACGACCATCATGCGGATGACGCGGGGGATGACGCGGTTCAATCCTCGTTCGACCCACGACATCAGGTAGATGGCCAGCAGGCTGGGGATGACCGTGTACGAGTAGGTCGTCGGGGTCACCGGCAGGCCGAGGAAGTCGACGGGGTCGCCCGATCCGAGCGCTGTGACCAGCGCCGGGTAGATGAGCACGCCGGCGATGGCGACGGCGACGTATTGGTTGGCGCCGAGCTTGCGTGCCGCGGTCATCGCCACGAGCACCGGCAGCAGGAAGAAGACGGCGTCGCCGATTGCGCCGAGCACCAGGTAGGTGCTCGACGCTGGGTCGATCCAGCCTGCGAACGAGAGCAGCGCGAGGATACCCTTGAGCAGACCGGCGCCGGCGATTGCCGGCAGTAGCGGGGCGAACACGCCGCCGATGAAGTCGAAGAAGCGCTGCGACAGCTTCTGCTTCGGGCCCGTCGTGGCCGTCTCGGTGCCCAGGCGAGGTTCGGCCTTCGCGAGGGCCGCGAAGACCTCGGGCACCTTATCGCCGATGATCACCTGGTACTGGCCGCCGGTGTCGTTGATTCCGACGACGGTGGGCACGGTGGTCAGGGCCGCGGCATCCGCTCGCGTGTTGTCACGCAGCGTGAACCGCAGGCGCGTGATGCAGTGGTAGGCCGACACGATGTTGTCGGCACCGCCCACGCCGTCGATGATGGCGCGGGCATCCTCGTCGTAAGACATGGTGCGTTCTTTCTCGGGTGAGTGACGGCTGACGCGGGAGTCCCTGAGCGCGCCGAGAACAGTCGGATCAGACGAAGCGACTGACGTGCATGGCGATGTAGACCTTCTCGGTCGAGGTCATCGTGTGATGGTGGGCATCGCGGACATAGACCTCGATGCGGTCGATCGCGGCGAAGACGTGCGGCAGCTGTCGCCGCAGTAGCGCCATCAACTCGTTGTCGTCGCGTTCGATCACCGTGCCAGCGAGCACACGCTGCGCGAAGTAGCGAACGTGCGTCGCAAACCGGGAGTAGGCGGGGTCGTCTTCGGCATAGACGATGCCGAAGTGCAGGCGAACGATGTCGAGGACGTCCTGCGTGAACGCCGTGAGCGCAGCGGCCGACCCGTCGCCACCGCCGACCTCGGCGGTGATGAGGTGCAAGGCGATGTTCGCAGCCTCTGCGACTGGCATCGCGACCCCCGTCGCCTGCTGCACGAGGGCGAGCGCGTCGGTGGCGACGGCGTACTCCTTGGGGTAGAACCGCCGCACGTCGGCTTCGAGCGCCGAAGCGAGGTCGATGTTCTCGCGCACGCGGTGTACGGCGAATGACAGGTGGTCGGCGAGAGCCGCGTACACCGAGTCGCTGAGCTTCTCGGTCAGGCGAGTGCGCGCGAGGGTGACGATCTCATCGGTGACAGCAAGGATCTCGGCGGGCACGTCGGCCGCGACCTGGGCCAGGCGCGAACCCTGCGCGCTATCGTCGAGTCGGAAGACCTTCTCGATGGCTTCGGGGTCGATGGTGTCGCCGGGGTGGGCGCGAAAGCCGATGCCGCGGCCGAGTACGACGACTTCGCGCATCGCGTCATCGAGCGCGTCGACGACGCTGTTGTTGAGCACACGGCGGACGATCATGGGCAGTACCTCTGAAACGGGTGAATCCGTCAGCTCCGACGGATCGGTATTGCCCGGAGTCCGGTAACAAGCCGGGGGTAGCTTACGCTCCGGGCAGTTCACGGCGCAACGACCGACCGGATGGATCGACCGGCTCTCGCCTGGGCGGACCTCGGATCGAGATGGCCGCGGCATCCGGTACGCCCAAAACGAACGCACAGAACCCGCATAGCCCTCGCGGGGTAGCCTGATCGCACCATGGACGTCAAGAAGATCACGCGCAACCCGCTGGTGTACGTGCTGCTCATCGGTGCGCTGCTGCTGATCGGCTTCATGCTGATCTCGAGCCTGACCGGGGCGAAGCAGATCACCACGCAGCAGGGTTTCGAGCTGCTGCGCGGCGACACCGTCACCGAGGTCGTCACCACCGACGGCGATCAGCGCGTCGATCTGACGCTGTCCGAGGCCTTCGAGGGCTCGACGAACGTCCAGTTCTATTACACGACCGCCCGCGCCGACGAGGTCGTCTCGGCCATCGATGCGGCGAACCCTTCTGAGGGGTTCAACGACCTCGTGCCGCGCCCGTCGTGGTTCGACGGCTTCTTGTCGCTGCTGCTGCCGCTGATCCTGCTGGGTCTGCTGTTCTGGTTCCTGATGTCGAGCGCCCAGGGCGGCGGCAGCAAGGTGATGCAGTTCGGCAAGTCGCGCGCCAAGCTCGTCACGAAAGAGACCCCGACGGTCACCTTCTCTGATGTCGCCGGTTCGGACGAGGCGATCGAAGAGATGCAGGAGATCAAGGACTTCCTGAAAGACCCGGCCAAGTTCCAGGCCGTGGGCGCCCGCATTCCGAAGGGTGTTCTGCTGTACGGCCCTCCGGGTACCGGAAAGACGCTGCTGGCCCGCGCCGTCGCCGGTGAAGCCGGGGTGCCGTTCTACTCGATCTCGGGTTCGGACTTCGTCGAGATGTTCGTCGGTGTCGGTGCGAGCCGTGTTCGCGACCTCTTCAAAGAGGCGAAAGAGAACGCGCCCGCGATCATCTTCATCGACGAGATCGACGCCGTCGGCCGCCACCGCGGCGCTGGCATGGGCGGCGGTCACGACGAGCGCGAGCAGACGCTGAACCAGATGCTCGTCGAGATGGACGGCTTCGACCCGAAGGTCTCGGTGCTGGTCATCGCGGCGACGAACCGTCCCGACATCCTCGACCCGGCGCTGCTGCGCCCCGGCCGCTTCGACCGTCAGATCGGTGTCGACGCGCCCGACCTGAAGGGTCGTCAGATGATCCTCGAGGTGCACGGTCGCGGCAAGCCGCTGTCGCCGTCGGTCGATCTGGCCGTCATCGCCCGCAAGACGCCGGGCTTCACCGGTGCCGACCTCGCCAACGTCCTGAACGAGGCCGCCCTGCTGACCGCGCGCTCGAACGCGCAGCTCATCGACATGCGCGCGCTCGACGAGGCGATCGACCGCGTCATCGCCGGGCCGCAGCGCCGCACCCGCGTGATGAAAGACAAAGAGAAGCTCATCACCGCGTACCACGAGGGCGGTCACGCTCTCGCCGCCGCCGCGATGAACCACTCCGACCCGGTGACGAAGATCACGATCCTGCCGCGCGGCAAGGCCCTCGGTTACACGATGGTGCTGCCCCTCGAAGACAAGTACTCGGTCACCCGCAACGAGCTGCAGGATCAGCTGGCGTACGCGATGGGCGGACGTGTCGCCGAAGAGATCGTGTTCCACGACCCGACCACCGGCGCCTCGAACGACATCGAGAAGGCGACGGGCATCGCCCGCAAGATGGTCACCGAGTACGGCATGACGACCGAGGTCGGTCCGGTCAAGCTCGGCTCGTCGTCGGGTGAGGTCTTCATGGGCCGCGACATGGGCCACGGACGCGACTTCTCGGAGCGCATCGCCGAACGCGTCGACGCCGAGGTGCGCGCACTCATCGAGCAGGCGCACGACGAGGCGTACGAGGTCATCAACGCCAACCGCGACATCCTCGACAAGCTGGCGCTCGCGCTGCTCGAGAAAGAGACTCTCGACCACCTCGAGCTCGCCGAGATCTTCGCCGACGTGCGCCGTCTGCCCCCGCGCCCCCAGTGGCTCTCGAGCAACGACCGTCCGGTGTCGACCCTGCCGCCCGTCGAGGTGCCCCGCCGCCGCGACGAGGCCGGGCTCGCGGCATCCACCGCGGCCGAGGCCGACGCGCAGACCGCCGCCGAGCGCGAGCCGCAGCGTCGCCCGTCGGGGCAGACGCGGCCCGCGACCGCGTAGGTCTGCGGCGTGGCCGTCGACCGTGACCGCGTCGCCGCCCTCGTGCGCGACCTGCTCGACGCGATCGGTGAAGATCCCGACCGCGTCGGGCTGAAGCAGACCCCGCAGCGGGTCGCCGACGCGTACGCCGAGTTCTTCGCCGGGGTGGGGGCCGACCCGGCCGAACCGCTCGCGCACACCATCTCGGTCGCACGGGGTCCGGCCCCCGACACCCTGCCTTCGGGCGCGGTGATGGTGCGCGGCATCCGTTTCCGCTCGTTCTGCGAGCATCACCTGCTGCCGTTCGCGGGCCACGCCCACATCGCGTACCTGCCGGGCGAGCAGGTCGTGGGCCTCGGCGCGCTGCCCCGCGTGGTCGACATCGTCGCCGCACGTCCGCAGGTGCAGGAACGCCTCGGCGAGCAGATCGCCGACACGATCGACGCGTCGCTCGATGCCCGGGGCGTGCTCGTCGTGCTCGACGCCGAGCACCAGTGCGTGACGATGCGGGGCGGGCGCCAACCGGATGCCACGACCGTCACGGTCGCTGCGCGCGGTGTCTACGTCGACCCGGCTGCACGAGCCGAGCTGATCGCGCTGATCGCGGGCGGCGCCGCATGACCGTCGTCATGGGAATCCTCAACGTCACGGCCGATTCGTTCAGCGACGGCGGCCGCTACCTCGACGTCGACGACGCGATCGCCCACGGGCGGTCGCTGCGGGCCGCCGGCGCCGACATCGTCGACATCGGCGGCGAGTCGACGCGTCCGGGCGCCGACCGGGTCGACCCCGGGCTCGAGCGCGACCGCGTCGTACCCGTCATCGAGGCGCTGGCGGCCGAGGGGATCGTCGTGAGCATCGACACGATGAACGCCGGCACGGCGGCGGCCGCGGTCGCGGCGGGTGCCCGCATCGTCAACGACGTCTCGGGCGGGCTCGCCGACCCCGAGTTGCTCGCGGCCGTCGCGGCGACCCGCGCCGACGTGGTGCTCGGCCACTGGCGCGGGCATTCGGCCGACATGTACCGCGGCGCCGAGTACGCCGACGTCGTGGGCGAGGTCGTCGGAGAGCTGCAGCAGCGCGTCGTGGCCGCGGCACAGGCGGGCATCGACCCCTCGCGCGTGGTGCTCGATCCGGGCATCGGGTTCGGCAAACACGCCGAACAGAACTGGCAGGTGCTGCGCCGGATCGACCGTGTCGTCGGTCTCGGCCACCGCGTGCTCGTCGGCACCAGTCGCAAGCGGTTCCTCGCCGAGGCGCTGGCGGGCGACGAGCCGACGAGAGAGCGGCGGGATGCGGCGACCGCCGTCACGAGCGCCCTGGCGGCCGAAGCCGGGGCCTGGGGTGTGCGGGTTCACGATGTGGCGGCCACGTGCGATGCTCTCGCCGTGCAGCGCCTGTGGCGGGGGAGACGATGACCGATCGGATCGCACTGACCGGGGTCCGGGCGACCGGCTATCACGGCGTGTACGAGAACGAACGCCGCGACGGTCAGGAGTTCGTCGTCGACCTCGAGCTGCAGCTGTCGCTCGCCGAGGCCGCCGCCAGCGACGACGTGGCCGACACGGTGCATTACGGCGAGTTGGCCGAGCGGGTCGCCGCGCTGATCGAGGGCGAACCGGTCGATCTGCTCGAGACGCTCGCGACGCGCATCGCTCGTGCCGTCCTCGAATATGCGCTCGTCGATCAGGTCACCGTCACCGTGCACAAACCGCAGGCGCCGATCCCGGTGCCGTTCTCTGACGTCAGCGTCTCGATCACGAGGGGAAGCCTCGACCGATGAATCGCCGACTCGCCCAGGGCATGCCCGAGGTGCCGCATCCGTCGCCGGCGCCCTCCGCCCGCGCCGTCGTCGCACTCGGGGCCAATCTCGGCGACCGCGCCGCGACCCTGACAGCCGCGCTCGCCGAGCTGGATCGCCTGCCGCTCACCGTCGTCGTCGCGGCGGCCGATCCGATCGAGACCGTGGCGCTCACCCTCGACGGGCCCGACGCCGAGGCGCCGGCGTACCTCAACTCGGTCGCGCTGCTCGAGACCCGTCTGGCTCCGTCGGTGCTGCTGACCTACCTGCACCGCATCGAACGCGAGCACGGGCGTGCCGAGCGCACCGCCGATCAGCCGCGTTGGCAGGATCGCACCCTCGACCTCGACCTGATCGTCCACGGCGACACGGTCAGTTCGGACCCGGCGCTGGTGCTGCCGCATCCGCGCGCCGCCGAACGCGACTTCGTGCTCGCACCCTGGCTGAGCGTCGACCCCGATGCCGTGCTGCCCGCAGCCGCCGGCGAGGGCGACGCCGCCGAGAGCGCCGCCGGCGGTCGCGGTCGACGGGTCGACGTGCTGCTGGCTGCGCTGCGATCGGATGCCGCGTCATGAGGCGCACGTCGCCGGGCACCCTCGTCGGTGCGCTCGTGATCGGTGCCGTGATCGGGTTCGTCATCGACCAGCTGCTGACCGGCTCGGGTCGTCCGTCGTTCACCCCGACGACGATGCTGCCGGTGTTCTTCGTGCTGCTCGCGGTGGCTCTGGTGGTTCTGGCGCTGCCGATCCGCCGCGCCACCCGCGGCCTGCAGACCGCTCCGGTCGACCCGTTCCGCGCTCTTCGCATCGCGATGCTCGCGAAGGCGTCGAGCATCGTCGGCTCGTTCGTCGGCGGCATCGGGCTGGGACTTCTCGTCTTCCTCTTCACACGACCGGTGCCTCCGTCAGTAGGCTCGTCGAGTGCAGTGATCGCCTCGATCGTCGGGGCTGCGGTGCTCGTCGCGGCGGGCGTGATCGCCGAGACGCTCTGCACGATTCGGAAGGACGACGATGACGACCAGCCCGGACCACCCGAGCCCGACACCACTCCCTCCCACCACTGACGTCGCCGACGGAGCGGCCGTCGACGACCGACTCGACCGCACTCTTACCGACGGCACCTACGACCGGCTCGTCGAGCCGCGCGGCGCCGGCCGCCTCGCGCTCGAACAGGGCGTCTGGCATCAGATATCGCGCAAATACCTCACCGTCCAGCTCATCGCGAACGGTTTCTGGCTGCTCGCGATCGTCGCGGCCGTGCTGGTGCTCATGCTGTGGCTCGAGCAGACCTGGGCGCTGATCCCGGGCGGCATCGTCGCCGCGTTCACCATCGCCGCGCTCGCGGTGCTGCCCCGCCAGGTGCGGTCGATCGGGTACCAGCTGCGCGAGGACGACCTGGTGTTCCGCCGCGGCATCCTGTGGCAACGCATGGTCGCCGTTCCTTACGGACGCATGCAGCTCGTCGACATCACCCACGGCCCGATGGACCGCGGGTTCGGCATCGCCCAGCTCAAGTTCGTCACCGCCGCGGCCGCCACCGGGGTCGTGATCCCAGGGCTGACGCAGCAGGCGGCCGAAGCCCTGCGCGACCACCTCATGTCGGTCGCCGAGTCGCGCCGGACCGGCCTGTGACCGATCCGCGACCCGCACCCGGGCCGGCGCCGGGCGGACCCGTACAGCCGGGCGGACCCGTACAGCCGGGCGGACCAGCACAGCCGGGCGGTCAGCAGGGGCCGGGCGACACGGCGGGCGCGCCGCCGTCCGAGCTCGTGCGCTCGCCGCTCAGCGACGGCGAGTGGCACCGCCTGCACCCGCTGACACCGCTGCTTCGCGGCGGCCTCGCGCTGCTCGTGGTGATCGGCGTGGTCGTGGCGAACCTGCGCGACCGGCTGATCAACCTGTTCGTGCCGGTGTTCGCGCCCGACGTGCCCATCGACGACTTCGAAGACTACGAAGCGGCCGGCGACCCGATCGGCTGGGTGCTCGCCAACGAGCTGGCCTTCGTCGCGATCGCGGTCGTGTTCGGCGGGCTCGTGCTGTTCATCGGCGGGTTCTACCTGTCGTGGCGCTTCCACACCTTCCGCATCACCGACGACGAGGTCGAGGTGCGCAGCGGCATCCTGTTCCGCACGCAGCGCCGCGCACCGCTCGACCGCGTGCAGGGCGTCAACCTGACGCGGCCCGCCGTGGCCCGTCTGCTCGGCGCCGCCAAGCTCGAGGTCGTCGGTGCCGGCGCCGACGCGAACGTCAAGCTCGAATACCTCTCGACCGGCAACGCCGAGACGATCCGCGCCGACATCCTGCGGCTGGCCTCGGGCCGGCGGCTCGCCGAGCAGAACGGCGCGACCGGCGAGAAGCACCGCGCGTCGCTGGGCGACACCGTCACCCGCGGGCTCACCGGCCTCGTCGAGGGCGACGACTCGGATGCTGTTGAGCCCGAGTCGGTCGTCCGCATCCCTCCCGGTCGCCTGATCGCCTCGCAGCTGGCGAGCTTCGGCACGGTCATGCTGCTCGCCGGAGCGGTAGCGATGATCATCGCCCTCGCGAACGGCGTCTTCTGGGTACTGTTCGCGTACCTGCCCGCGCTGCTGGGTTTCGGTGCGTACTGGATCCGCACGATCGTGCGTTCGCTGCGCTACTCGATCGCGCCGACGCGCGACGGCGTGCGTGTGACGTTCGGTCTGCTCACGACTGTTTCGGAGATCCTGCCGCCGGGCCGCATCCACGCGATCGAGATCACGCAGCCGATCTTCTGGCGGGCCTTCGGCTGGTGGAACGTGCGCATCAACCGCCTCACTGGGCGAAGCGCCAGCGACACGACCACCGACCAGTTCACGACCGTGCTGCCGGTCGGCACGCTCGCCGACGCGGAGCGCGTGCTCGGCCTGCTGCAGCCGGGGCTGCCCTCCGACGAGCGGGCGGCGATCGTCCGAGACGGCTTGACCGGCCCGCAGGCCGGCGACCCGTACGTCACGACCCCGGCGCGCGCGAAGATCCTGCGGCTGCTGTCGTGGAAGCGCAACGGACTCGTCGTCACCGACGGACTGCTGCTGCTGCGTCGCGGTCTGCTGTGGCGCAAGCTCGCCGTCGTGCCGCTCGCGCGCATGCAGAGCCTCGCCGTCCAGCAGGGGCCGATCGATCGGATGCTGCGCGTCGCTTCTCTGCGCGCGCACACCGTCACCGGACCGGTGTTCCCGTATGTCGCCGCCATCGACCGCGACGACGCCGTCGCCGCGTTCGAGCGCGTCGCGGCGCGGGCGGTCACGGCGTCGGCATCTGACCGGTCGCACCGCTGGGCAGAGGGACTGACCGACCTCGAGCCCGTGAGATTCGTCCCGCCGCCGCCGTACGTTCCGCCCGGTGCTACGGGTGCGGGTGGCGTCGGGGCGGTCGTTCCTCCGCCGCCCTACGTCCCGCCGGCGGCGACGCCTGCAGTGCCGCCGCCGGCGACCCCGCCCGCACCCGTGGTGCCGACCGATCCGTCGACGCCGCCGCCCGCGACCCCGGCGACGACACCGCCCGCACCCGCGACGGCGCCGCCCGCACCCGCGACGCCGGCGACCCCGCCGGTGCCGGCGACCGATCCGATCGAGCCGCAGCATCCCGGCGCACCCGCACCGCATCCCGCAACCGACGCGCCCGACGGGGGCCGGGCATGACCGCCGCCTCGCGGCTGGGCGTCGGCATCGTCGGTGCGGGTCGTGTCGGTCCCGTGATCGGGGCCGCGCTCGCGGGGGCCGGCCACGCGATCACCGGGGTGACGCGCGGCTCGGACCGCGAACGGGTCGAGGCGATCCTGCCCGGGGTTCCCGCGCTCGACACCGACGAGGTGCTGCGTCGCAGCGAGCTGGTGGTGCTCGCCGTGCCGCACGACGAGCTGCCCGGCCTGGTCGGCGGGCTCGCCGAGCTCGGCGCCTGGCAGGTCGGGCAGCTCGTGCTGCACGTCGACCCCGCCCACGGCATCGACGTGCTCGCTCCCGCGGCGGCGCGCGGTGCGATTCCGCTCGCCGTGCACCCCGCGATCGCCTTCACCGGCTCGACTCTCGACCTGCGGCAGCTGCCCGGCTCGTACGCCGCCGTCACTGCCCCTGCGGCGGTCCTGCCGATCGCGCAGGCCCTCGCCGTCGAGCTCGGTTGCGAGCCCGTCGTCGTCGCCGAGGCCGATCGCGCCGCCTACGGCGAGGCGATCGCGACTGCGACGCAGTTCGCCGAGTCGATCGTGCAGCAGTCCGCCGGACTGCTCGACCAGGCCGGCGTGCCCGCACCCGGCCGCTTTCTCTCGACCCTCGTCCATTCGACGGTCGACCGCGCGCTCGCCGCAGCCGGCCAGGGTGTCAGCGCCGACGAGGAGTTGCTCTGAGCGTCGAGTGCCGCGTCGAGTACCGCGACGGATGCTGCGATGGGTGACGTCGCGTTGTCCCGCATCCCCGCCGGTGATCTCCGGATGCGCGAGACCCCGCGAGCGTTCCGCACGGTGACGGTCGAGGCGTTCGACATCGGCGTCTACCCCGTGACCGAGGAGCAGCTCGGCGAGGTGCTCGGGGTCACGGCATCCCACCCCCGTCGCCCCGCGGTCGACGTCTCGTGGCTGCGCGCCGTGCGGTTCTGCAACGCGCTGTCGGAGTGGGACGGCCTCGATTCGGCGTACACCGTCGACGGCGAAGACGTCGTGTGGCACGTCGACTCCGACGGCTTCCGGCTGCCCACCGAGATCGAGTGGGAGTACGCCTGCCGGGCGGGTTCGCCCGCGGCCCACTACGGTCCGCTCGCCGAGGTCGCCTGGACGGCGGCCGACGGCGTGCGCTCGCCGCAGCCGGTCGGCGCGAAGCATCCGAACCTGTTCGGGCTGTTCGACATGCTCGGCAACGTCTCGGAATGGTGCTGGGACCACCTCGACGCCGACAGCGGCTCGCGCGATCGGGTCTTTCGGGGCGGCGGGTTCGCCGATGATGCCTTCAGCGCGCGCGCCGACGGGCGACGGGGCGGAAGTCCGCGGTGGGGGTCGGACGACGTCGGCCTGCGCGTCGCGCGCGGCGCCTTCGACGCGGTCGGGCAGGCGCCGTGCCGCGACACCGCCGGCCTGGCCTGACCCGTGCGGTCGGCGGCGCCTCGCCCGTCGGCGGAAGGGGCCGCGGTGCGCTCGGTAGACTGGCACGTCGAATCCCGAGGAGTGCCATGAGCGACGCCACGAGCCCCGCGCCCGTGCCCACGACCGACGACGTCCCCGATGCCAACGAGCAGGACGTCATCGAGCAGAAGGCTGTCCGCCTGGCCAAACGCGAGCGGCTGCTCGCCGAGCGGACGGATGCTGCGGGCGGCGCGTACCCCGTCGCCGTGCCGGTCACCGACACCATCCCCGCCCTGCGTGCGCGCTACGCCGACCTCGAGGCGGGCGACGAGACCGGTGCGACCGCATCCGTCGCCGGGCGCATCGTGTTCAGCCGCAACACCGGCAAGCTCTGCTTCGCGGCGCTGCAGGCCGGCGACGGCAGCCGCATCCAGGCGATGGTCTCGCTCGCCGAGGTCGGCGAAGAGTCGCTGCAGGCCTGGAAAGAGCTGGTCGACCTCGGCGACCACGTGTCGGTCACCGGACAGGTGATCTCGAGCCGCCGCGGCGAGCTGTCGATCATGGTCAGCGCATGGCAGATCGCGGCCAAGGCCGTGCTGCCGCTGCCGAACCTGCACTCCGAGCTGAGCGAAGAGAGCCGAGTGCGTTCGCGCTTCCTCGATCTGATCGTGCGCGACACCGCGCGCGAGACGGTGGTCGCCCGAGCCAAGGTCAACGCCAGCCTGCGTCGCACGTTCGAACAGCACGCCTTTCTCGAGGTCGAGACCCCGATGCTGCAGGTGCAGCACGGCGGTGCTGCCGCGCGCCCGTTCGTGACGCACTCGAATGCCTTCGACACCGAGCTGTTCCTGCGCATCGCTCCCGAGCTGTTCCTCAAGCGCGCCGTCGTCGGCGGCATCGACCGGGTCTTCGAGATCAACCGCAACTTCCGCAACGAGGGCGCCGACTCGACGCACAGCCCCGAGTTCGCGATGCTCGAGGCCTACCAGGCCTACACCGACTACAACGGCATCGCCGATCTGACCCAGACGCTCATCCAGAACGCGGCGGTCGCGGTGGCCGGTTCGACCACCGTCACGTGGGCGGACGGGACCGAGTAC
>JAAIGE0100232564.1_pt1 | contig 17558 bp, 22 predicted proteins | sample 6487951 | NCBI WGS metagenome assembly JAAIGE01 (sample SAMN13974128, study PRJNA590717) | phyllosphere metagenome | biome: tomato field; feature: multiple bacterial spot infested tomato fields; material: tomato leaves; isolation source: leaves from tomato fields | host: Solanum lycopersicum ...
ATAGAAGGAGAGGCGGCGCACCTTGAAGGTTTCGGCGTCCACCTGCCCGATCAGATCGAAATCGACGAAGCTGTCGTTCATCGGCGTGACGAGACTGTTGGCGCGCGCCGCCATGTGGCGCGCGAACACATCGTCGCGACCGGGCGTATCGACGATCACGAAATCCTTGTCGGTGGAGATGGCGGCAACCTCCTCCTCCAGCGCGTCGATGCTCTCGCCCTTCAGCACCGCATAATCGGGCGTCGGCAGATCAATCGCACGGCGGCGCGCGGTCTCCTCGCGATTTTCCATGTAGCGGGTGACGGTGCGCTGGCGCGGATCGAGATCGATCATGCCGACGCGGTGACCGAGCGCCGCAAGCGCGATGGCGGTATGGACCGCGGTCGTCGATTTGCCCGTTCCGCCCTTTTCATTGGCGAAGACGATGAGATGCGGCTTGTTCGCCATGGCCCCTATATGCCCCGTTCCTGTCGCAATGCTGTTGACGCTCCGCCAGCATGAAGCCAAGCCCGATCACGTCCTGTGCCTGCCCTTATCGGAGCGTTGATCCCCGTGCAAATCCTGCGTGACCTGACTGCCCTGCGTGATGCCGTTGAGGCGCTGAAAAGCGACGGAAAACCGCTGGTTTTGGTGCCGACAATGGGGGCGCTTCACGACGGGCATATGGCGCTGGTAGAGGAAGCCAAGCGGCATGGGCGGCATGTCGCGGTCTCCATCTTCGTCAATCCCAGGCAGTTCGGTCCGAACGAGGATCTGGACGCTTATCCCCGGCGCGAGGCAAAGGACGCACAGATGCTGAGCGCGGCGGGCGTCGACATCCTTTGGGCGCCGAACGTCGAGGTCATGTATCCGGCGGGTTTCGCGACCAGCATCAGCGTGTCGGGTGTGAGCGAAGGGCTGGATGGCGCGGCGCGGCCAGGGCATTTCGATGGCGTGGCGGCGGTCGTCACCAAGCTATTCAATCAGGTGCGGCCCGATATCGCGATCTTCGGCGAAAAGGATTTTCAGCAACTGGCCGTCATTCGGCGGATGGTCGCGGACCTCGATCTGCCAATCGAGATCGTCGGCATGCCGACGCAGCGGGCGGAGGATGGCCTGGCGCTGTCTTCCCGCAACGCATATTTGTCCGATGAGGAGCGCAAGGCCGCGCTGGCGCTGCCGCGTGCGCTGGGGGAAGCCAAGCGGCAGATGGAAAAGGGCGAGCCAGTCGCGGCGGCGCTGGCGAAGGCGATCGCGACGCTGGCAGGGGCGGGGTTCGACCCGATCGATTATGTGACTTTGGTCGATGCAGGGACGCTGGAGCCGATGGCCGTGTTGGATCGACCGGCGCGGTTGCTGGGTGCAGCGAAGCTGGGCGGCACGCGGCTGATCGACAATATCGCCATCGATCCGGCCTGATCTAACCGATCCGTTTCCAGACGATGGCAGCGAGAATGACAAGGGCGATGATCGCCCAGCCCTCCCATGTGCGCGGGGCATAGCCCCAGCCGATGCGCTTGGGGCCGAACCAGAGGCGGGGATGGTTCATGGCATGACTCCCGATTGAAGGGCTTAACTTCGCATATTTCCCGCGAATTGCGATATTTTGTTGCGAAGGCTTGATCCTATCGGGAGGTGAGTTGCCGTTCTTTCTTGTAGTTCGTTTCGCGTCGATAGGACAGATTCCCCTCCACCATCGGCTGTGCCGATGGTCCCCCTCCCCACACGTGGGGAGGATTTAGAAGGGTTTGACGATTACGGCGACGACGATGACGGCGGCGGCGATGCCGGGGACTTCGTTGATGAGACGCAGCTGCTTTTCGGTCAGCGGGCGCTGGCCCCTGGCGAGTTTCTTTGCATAGCCTGCGATCCAGCCATGATAGGCCGACAGGCCGAGGACGAAGAGCAATTTCAGGTGAAACCAGCCGAAGCTCCACGCGCCGATCTCGACCATCAGCATGACACCGAACAACCATACGAGCACAAGCGACGGATTGAGGATGATCTTGAGCAACCGCCCTTCCCGCTCGATCCATTTGGCGTCCTCTTCGGAGCCGGGCGCGCACTGGTGATGATAGACGAAGAAGCGCGGCAGCATGAACAGACCCGCCATCAGGAAGATGACGAAGATGACATGGGCGGCCTTCACCCAGAGATAGGCAGCGCCAAGATAGGCCATCAGGCAGGACTCCCTTCTGTGCGGATATAGCTAAGAAGCGCTTCGACATGGTCAATGGGGGTGTCGGGCAGGATACCGTGGCCAAGGTTCATGATGTGCGGGCGTGTCGCGAAGGCGGCGCGGATTGCGTCCACCGCCTGCTCGACGGCGCGGCCCCCGGCGATGAGCGCCAACGGGTCCAGATTGCCCTGCACCGGCATGTCCTTGGGCAGCGCTGCGTTGGCCCAGGCAGGATCGATTGTCTCATCGACACCGACCGCGTCGACGCCGGTATCGCGGGCATAATCGGCGAGCTTGGCGCCTGCGCCCTTGGGAAAGCCGATGACGGGAATGTCGGGATGCCGCGCCTTCAATCGGCGGACGATCTGCGCATTGGGCTCGATCACCCAGCGGCGGAACTGCTGCGGCGACAAGCTGCCGGCCCAGCTGTCGAACAATTGCACCGCCTCCACGCCCGCCTCGATCTGGCCGGACAGATAGGTGACGGTTGCGTCAACGATCGCATCGATCAGCGCCGCAAAGCGCGCCGGGTCCGCATAAGCGAGGCGGCGGGCGGCGGCGTGATCCTTGCTGCCCTGACCTGCGACCATATAGGTGGCGATCGTCCAGGGACTGCCGGCAAAGCCCAGGAAGGTGACGGCAGGGTCAAGCGCCGCCTTAACCCGGCGCACCGTGTCGTAGATCGCCTCGAAGCGGCTGAAATCGGGCGTGAGCGCCGAGAGGTCGGTTTCTGCAAGGATGGGGGCCAGGCGCGGCCCTTCGCCCGCCTCGAACCACAGATCCTGCCCCATCGCATAGGGCACGATCAAGATGTCTGAAAAGAGGATCGCGCCATCGAAGCCAAAGCGGCGCAACGGCTGGAGCGTCACTTCCGCCGCCGCTTCGCTGTCGTAGACCAGTTCCAGAAACCCGCCCTTTTCCGCCCGCAACGCGCGATATTCGGGCAAATAGCGTCCGGCCTGACGCATGAGCCACATCGGCGGAACCACGGGACGACCCCCCTTCAGCACGGCGAGCAGCGGCTTTGCGGGAAGGCCCGCCGGGGCGTCAGGGCGCATCAGACTCTTCTCTCTTAATATAGGAATCTAAGGATTGATGGAGATAGTAGGACCGTTGGCAGCGGGGTTTATGGGCTATGCCCGCTTTTGCCAACAGCTTGACGGACGGGAGTCGAACGTCGAACCCACGATTCCCCTTTTCTATCCCCGTTATCCACAGGGTGTGGATGAAAACGGACGCCTGTTGAGCGGCTGTGGATAAGAATCCGGCTTTTGCGGAGGGAATTTCGGGTGGCAATCGATCCGCAACTCCTCCCTTGCTTTATCCACAGGCTGCCCACAGAGATGGGCACATGGCGCGCATCCACCTTCATCTCCTGTCGGACTCGACCGGCGAAACGCTGGAAAACATCGCCAAGGCGGCGATCGGGCTGTTCGAGAATGTCGAGGCGATCCGCCATTTCTGGCCGATGGTGCGGTCCGATGTCCATCTCGACCGGATCATGGAGGAAATCAGCGCCAATCCGGGGTTGGTGCTCTTTACCCTGACCAACAATATGCTGCGCAAACGGCTGGAGACGCGATGCCGGGCGCTGGGCTTGCCGCATGTCGCGGCGCTGGACAGCGTAGCCGACGCGCTGTCCAACATATTGGGGCAGGAGACGCGCACGCGGCCCGGCCGCAAACATATTCTGGACGAAGCCTATTTCGCGCGGATTGAGGCGATCCAGTTCACGATCGCGCATGACGATGGCGTCGCCCACGAAAATTGGGAAGAAGCCGACATATTGCTCGCGGGCGTGTCGCGCGCGTCCAAGACTCCGACGTCGATCTATCTCGCCAATCGCGGTTACAAGACGGCGAACATTCCGCTCGTCCCGGAATCGCCCCCGCCCAAAAGCCTTTATGCGCTCAAGCACCCGATGGTCGTCGGCCTGACCATTAGCCCCGAGCGACTGATCCAGATCCGGCGCAACCGGCTGCTTTCGCTCAATCAGGCGCCGGAGACGAGCTATGTCGATGTCGACAAGGTTCAGGCCGAACTCGCCTTTGCCCGGCGGATGTTCGCCGACAATGGCTGGCCGGTGATCGACATGACGCGCCGGTCGATCGAGGAGGCCGCCGCTGCGATCATCAACCTGTTCAACGATCGCGAACTGGCCGAGGAGGCCGCGCGGGCATGATCGTGCTGGCATCTCAAAGCGCGAGCCGTCGCGCAATGCTGACGGCAGCGGGGGTTCCGTTCGAGGCGCTGTCGCCCGGCGTGGACGAGGAGGCGGCGAAGGAAGCTCTGCGCGCCGACGGGCTGGACGCACGCGCGCTGGCCGACGCACTGGCGGAATTGAAGGCATTGAAGGTGTCGCGGCGCGTTCCCGGTGCGCTGGTGCTGGGATGCGATCAGACTCTCGCCCAAGATGATGGGACGATGATCGACAAGGCGGTCGATCGGGACGATGCCGAGCGGATTTTGAAACTTCTGTCAGGTGGCGTGCATCATCTGCACAGCGCAGCAGTGATCGTGCTCAACAATGAACCGATCTGGCGGCATATCGAACGGGTTCGGATGACGGTGCGCCCGCTGTCCGACGACTTCATCCGCGCCTATCTCGAACAGGATTGGGACGAATTGCGCTGGTGCGTCGGCTGCTACCGGATCGAGGGGCCGGGCGCGCAACTGTTCGCCAAGGTGGAAGGCAGCCAGTTTGCGATTCAGGGAATACCGCTGCTACCTTTGCTTGACTTTCTGCGCGTGCGGGGCGTTCTGCCGTCATGACCGACACGCTCCCCTATGCCGAAGTTATCGGCGATCCGATCGCGCACAGCAAATCGCCGCTCATTCATAATTTCTGGCTTCAGGCGCTCGACATAGAGGCGGAGTATAAGAAGACGCATGTGACCGCGGAGGGTCTGGCCGCCTATTTTCTGATGCGGCGCGCCGATCCCGACTGGCTGGGATGCAATGTGACGATCCCGCACAAGATTGCGGTGATGGATTATACCGACGATCCGGGCGGCGTGCGTCAGCGGATCGGTGCCATGAACACGATCGCGAGCGAGACGGGCGGGCCGCTGATCGGCACCAATACCGATGCGGGCGGTTTCCTCCAGCCGTTGTTGCGCGACGGGTGGAAGGGAAAGAGCGCGGTGCTGGTCGGCGCAGGCGGCGCGGCGCGGGCGATCCTGTTTGCGCTCACCAGCCTGGGTGTGCCGGACATCACGATCATGGTGCGTGATCGGGCCAAGGGTCAGGCGATGCTGGATCAGGCCGGGGTCGCGGGGCTCGTGATCGACATGGACGATACGTTGCCAGCCGCCGATCTGCTGGTCAATTCGACTTCGCTTGGCATGGTAGGGCAGCCGACGCTGGACCTCGACCTGTCGCCCTTGCCCGATGGCGCGACGGTCTACGACATTGTCTATGTGCCGCTCGAAACCGGACTGCTGAAGGCGGCGAGGGAGCGGGGCTTGAAGACGCTCGACGGGCTGGAGATGCTGATCGGGCAGGCGGCGCTGGCGTTCGACATCTTCTTCGACGCGCAGGCGCCACGCGAATTCGACGCGGAGTTGCGCGACCTGCTCACCGCTTCGGAGTAATGCGCATCTGGGGCCTGACCGGATCGATCGGCATGGGCAAGTCTGCGGTGGCGGCGATGCTGCGGCGGCAAGGCGTCCCGGTGTTCGATGCCGACGCAGAAGTACGGCGTTTGCAAGGTCCGGGTGGCGCATTGCTGGCCGCGATAGAGGCGAGATTCCCCGGTACGACAAATGGCGCGGGCGTCAACCGCGCGAAGCTGGGCGCGGCTGTGTTTGGCAATCCCGTGGCGCGGCAGGCTTTGGAAGCCATCGTCCATCCGGCGGTGCGAGCCGAGCGAGTGCGGTTCCTGCGACGGCATCGGTCGCGGCCCTTTGTCGTACTGGATATTCCGCTGCTGTTCGAGACTCGGGGCGAGCGGGGGCTGGCGGGCGTCATCGCCGTCAGCGCGCCCGCCTGGAAACAGCGGCGGCGCGTGCTGGCGCGACCGGGCATGAGTCCAGCCAAATTCCGGCAAATCGTGCGGCTTCAAACCCCGGACGCGCAGAAGCGGCGTCGTGCCGACCATATCGTCGATACCGGCGGAAGTTTCGACCAGACCCGCGCGCAGGTGCGGCGTCTGGTCGCTTGCCTTGGCGCGGATAGAGGCCGATAAGGATTATCCACAGAGTCGATGCAGAGGGCGATGCGCGAGATCATCTTCGATACCGAAACCACCGGATTCGATCCCCTGTCGGGCGACAGGATGGTCGAGATCGGCTGCATCGAACTGATCAACCGGGTGCCGAGCGGGCGGACCTTCCACGCTTATTATCACCCGGAACGTGACATGCCGATGGCTGCGTTCGATGTGCATGGTTTGTCTGCTGATTTCCTCGCCAAGCACCCTGTGTTCGCCAAGGGTGCGCTTGAGCTGCTCGATTTTCTGGAGGATAGTCCGCTCGTCGCGCACAATGCGCGGTTCGATTTCGGATTTCTCAATCACGAATTGCGGCTCTGCGGCCATCCCGAAGTGTCGATGGAGCGGATGATCGACACGGTCGCGATCGCGCGGCAACTCCATCCCGGTGCCAAGCATAGCCTCGATGCGCTCTGCACCCGCTATGGCATCGACCGCAGCCACCGCATCAAGCATGGCGCACTGCTCGACGCGGAACTGCTGGCGCAACTCTATATCGAGCTGACCGGAGGAAGGCAGATCGGCCTTGGTCTGGCACAGGAGGACATAAAGACGGTTTTCAGGGCGGAACCGACGATCCCCGTCGCGGTTCGCCCTGTACGCCCCGCCCGCATCTTTGCTGCGAGCGCGGCGGAACTGGAGCGGCATGCCGCGTTCGTCGCGACGCTGGACAAGCCGCTCTGGCTGGAGGAGGCGCAGGCTTAAACGTCCGTGCCTCCAACATGACACCGGACCGCCCAACCGGGCGATCCGGCAAGAATAAGGAGAAGGCATATGGATATTCGTGTTTCCGGGCATCAGGTCGAAACGGGTGAAGCGCTCAAGAGCCATGTCACCGATCGACTGGAAGCGATGGCCGAGAAATATTTTTCCCGCACGCTCTCCGCTCAGGTCACGTTTCGGCCCGCGCCGCATGGTGCCTTCCACTGCGACATCGTGTGCCACGTCATGACCGGCCTGATCCTGAAAGGGGCAGGCGAGGCGCAGGAGGCGCATCCGGCTTTCGATGCCGCCGCATCCAAGATCGAGAAGCAACTGCGGCGCTATATGCGGCGATTGAGCGATCGCCATCCGCAAGCGGTCGCTGCGGAAGCGGAGCGCGTCAATGCATACGACGCGGTGGCGTTGGATGGCGCGGGCTATACGATTTTCGCCGGGTCCGAAGAGGAGGAAGAACCTGCCGACGCACCGCTGATCGTCGCGGAAACCCGCGTCGACATTCCCGAAGCCAGCGTGTCCGATGCCGTGATGATGCTCGACCTGCGCAACACCAACGCGCTGCTGTTCCTCAACGCGGGAACATCGGCCTATAACATGGTCTATCGCCGCCACGACGGCACGATCGGTTGGGTCGAGCCGCGCGCTTCATAGGCCCGTCGCGCCGGGCCGCCTGTTGACCTTCGGGCACAGGCGGCCTATGGGCGCGGCTTTATATTTCCCCCCAGCCATATGCGCTAATCCAACGTGACGCAGGGCGCGGCTGCGGGATATTTTCGGAATGAAAATGGTGCCTTTCAACGACATCGTTTCGCCCGAAGCGCTCGAAACGGGCCTGACGGTGAACGGCAAGAAGCAATTGTTCCACAAGATCGCGAACCTAGCGGCGCGGGCCTATGGTCTGGATGCGACGGTCGTCGGCGATGCGTTGATGGAGCGGGAGAAGCTGGGATCGACCGGCTTTGGCGGCGGCGTCGCTATTCCCCATGCCAAGATTCCGGGTCTCGATCGCATGTGCGGACTTGTCGTCCTGCTCGACCCCGCCGTCGCGTTCGAGGCGGTGGACGATGCGCCAGTCGATGTCGTCTTTGCACTGCTGTCGCCGGTCGATAGCGGGGCGGAGCATTTGAAGACGCTGGCCCGCGTATCGCGCTATTTGCGCGACGATTCGCAGGTGACGCGCCTTCGCGGTTCTAAGTCGACAGCTGCGCTTCATGCCCTGCTGGCGGGCGGCGGGGCGCGTGACGCCGCCTGAAGGCGCTGTTGGGCCGAGCGGGGAGGCCGCGCATTTCCGTGCGCTCGAAAGCCTCTATCGGTCCGCGCCGATCAATGGGCTGTTCCGGTCGGATTTGCATATTACCGAAGCCGGCCGGTCGATCATCGACTTCGATGTCGATGAAAATCAGTTCCACGCGGCAGGTGCCGTCCACGGCACCGTCTATTTCAAGATGCTGGACGATGCGGCCTTTTACGCCGCCAATAGCCTGGTCAGTGACCGGTTCCTGCTGACCACCGCCTTCAACCTGCTGTTCACGCGCCCGATCGGCCCGGGACGAATCCGGGCCGAGGGGCGATGGATCAGCGGGAAGCGGCGCGTCTACGTCGCCGAAGCCAGCCTGATCGATGCCGATGGCGAAGAAGTCGGGCGCGGTACGGGCACCTTCATGCGTTCACAAATCTCCCTGTCCTCGCTGCCCGGCTATGCCGCCAGAGCCTGACGCCCGACTGACGAGCGCGATGCTGGTCGGCGCGCTTACCCGACGCGCGATGGCGGAGGGGGGCTTTGTAGCCGTGGTCGCGAAAGGCGATGCGATCAGCGGTGTCATACTGGTGCAGGCGGTCGATCGGGGACGGGACATCGGCCTGTTCGAGCGCGTATCGAACTTTGCCGGCGGATATGCGTTGATGCGCTGTGGTCCTTTGCCTGAAGACGGGCCAGAGGCGCTGGCGCGATATATGGCACGCCGCCGTAGGTCCGACCCCGACCTGTGGATAGTGGAACTCGATATCCCGAATCCCGAACGGTTCGCCGACGCGATACTCTGCGATCGTTGACTCCCCGCAATGGTATGTGCAGAGGAACCGCCACGCTTCATGGCGCAGGTTGCCGCATTCGTCCACGGGGGGCGGAGGGGGTAAACACGCAGACGGGGGGCGGCCGACGTCGAAGAGTAAGAGTTAAAAAGCGACGCTTCGTGCCAAGAACCGCATAACGTTGATTTCGAATGAGTTTCCGTTTGAAGGCCGCAATCGCTGCGGCATTCGCGCTGTCCACTGCGGCAGCGATGACAGCCTCCGATATGTCGAGCGCCGCAGAGGCGATTCCGTCGGTGGTTTCCCTTCCCGGGACATCGACGCTCCAGGCAGCGTCAGTGGCAGGGCATCAGCCCGCCGTTATTTTCGGTGCGCCGCGCGAAGTCGCGCAGCCGCTCACCAACTTTTCCCCGTCCATGAACGCCGATGTGCAGGCCGATAGCCTCGCTGCCCTGGTCGATGCGCAGAGCGCTCCCGAGCAACTGAACGGCGAAATGAAGTGCCTTGCCGGCGCCGTCTATTTCGAATCCAAGGGCGAAAGCCTGGAAGGCCAGCTGGCCGTCGCGCGTGTCGTCATCAACCGCGCCAAGTCCGGCCGCTTCGCCGACAGCCTGTGCGGCGTCGTCTATCAGCCGAGCCAGTTCAGCTTCGTGCGCGGCCAGTCGATGCCTGCCATCCGCACCGGCAGCGAAAGCTGGCGTGAGGCCGTCGCCATTGCCCAGATCGCGATGAACGATAGCTGGGACAGCCGGGCCGAGGGCGCGCTTTATTTCCACGCGCGCCGCGTTTCGCCGGGCTGGGGCAAGCCCAAGCTGGCGTCGATTGACAATCATATCTTCTATCGCTGAACGGCGGACCGCTTCAACAAGCGGTGTAAATGTTCGAGGCCGTTTCAGGATTGCCTGAAACGGTCTTTTCTTTTGTTCCGCTAATGTTCTATAGCTGGCGACATGAGTGAGATGATTGAGGCTGACGTTCCGTCCGTGGAAGGCTGCTCGCCTCTGACCGACGGCACGGCGCTGGCGGTGGCGCGGGGCACGTTGCGGCTATTCTTCCGCCATGACATGAGCGGCATTCTGGAAGTGCCGCTGCCCAACGGGCGGCGCGCAGACATCATGGCGATCGATGCGGCGGGTCGGCTGACGATCGTCGAGATCAAGTGCAGCCGCGCCGACCTGCTGGGCGACATGAAGTGGCCGGATTATTTCGACTATTGCGACCGGTTTTTCTGGGCCGTGCCCGCCGGGTTCGATCTGACGCCATTCGACACCGATGCGCTGTGGCCGACGCGGACTGGCCTGATCGTCGCGGATCAATATGATGCCGAACTGGTGCGCCCGGCGCCGGTCGAACCGCTGGCGGCGGCGCGGCGCAAGGCGGAAACGCTGCGCTTCGCGAGGCGGGCGGCACGGCGGCTGACCGCGCTATCCGATCCCGATCACGCTGCCGAACTGGGCTGGTAAGGCTCCCGCCCCTGAGGGCTAGAAAGTCGGACCTTGCACTTGCCCGGATGGCTTGGCGACCGACTTCGCCGCATCGACGGCATCGGCGAGGCCGGGGGTGCGATCGTCGCGCTTGGCATAATCGCGCGCGGACATGCCCGCGATCGAATCGCGCTTGTCGGCATTGGCGCCTTGCGCGACGAGCAGGCGGACGAGCGCCACATCCCGCAACTGCACGGCACGGATCAGCGGCGTTTCCCCGCTACCGTTAGCCTTGTCCACCTGCGCCTTGTAGGAGAGCAGGGTCCGCACACCTTCCTCGAACCGGCCCTGCACCGCATCCATCAGCGGGGTGTTGCCGTCATTGTCGGTAAGGTTGGGATTGGCGCCCTTTGACAGAAGAAAGGTGAGCCAGGTCGCATCGCGGCGCGCGACGACATAATGCAGTGCATTCTCGCCCGTGGTGACGTCGCGGCTGTTGACGACGGTGGAGCCGGGTTTCTGGAGCAGATCGGTCGCCTTCTGCCCGTCGCGATCCTTTACGGCTTTCAGAAAGTTGTAATTGTCCGAAAACTGCGCCTGCGCCGCGATCGGGGTGGTCAGCGCCAGAGCGAGCGCGATCGCGCGGCCCGAACCCACCCATGCGGAAAAGCCTGTCTTCTTCATCTTATGCCCCGTCTGATTTGCAAATGGCCTGATAGCAGGGCATGGCTGGCACTGCCATGAACAAAGCCGTTTTTGCCTGCATCCTGCCGCTTCTGGCACTGGTGTCCGCCTGCAATATGGGAGGGGACGGAAACGCATCAAGCGACGATGCGCAGGGCGAACTGGCGGGGGCGCAGATCGGCGGTCCCTTCACGCTGACCAATCAGGATGGCAAGCCGACGCGCTGGGACGACTTCAAGGGCAAATATCGCCTCGTCTATTTCGGCTATACCTATTGCCCGGACGTCTGCCCGCTCGATCTGCAAAAGATCATGCAAGCCTATGCCCGGTTCGAGAAGGCGGAGCCTGCGCGCGCGGCGAAGCTCCAGCCCATCTTCATCAGCGTCGATCCGGGCCGCGATACACCCGCGGTGCTCAAACCCTATGTCGCCGCCTTTCACCCGCGCCTCATCGGCCTCACCGGAACGCCCGATCAGATCGCCAAGGTGGCCAAGGACTTCGTCGTAGTCTATGGGAACGAGAAGCAGGCGGGCAGCAGCGACTATCTGGTAAGCCATAGCCGCACGCCCTATCTGTTCGGTCCTGACGGCAAGCCGATTGCGCTGGTGCCGGTGGACGATCCGGCGACGAACGAGGATGAGGGCGCGCCCGACAGGCTCGATGCCTTCTTCGCAAAATGGGTGAAGTGAAGATTGGACTTCTGGGAAAAGCCGCTCGACCAGCTTGACCGCGCGCAGTGGGAAGCGCTGTGCGACGGCTGCGGCAAATGCTGCCTGCACAAGGCGGAGGATGAGGATACGGGGCGGATATACCCGACCAACGTCGCCTGCCGCCTGCTCGATCGGCAGACGGGCTTTTGCAGCAATTACAAGGAACGCCGCCGCTTCGTGCCCGACTGCGTTCGGCTGACCCCCGCCAAGGTGCGGCAGTTGAGCTGGCTGCCGCGCACCTGTGCCTATCGGCTGCGGAATGAGGGGCAACCATTGCCCGCTTGGCATTACCTCATCAGCGGCGACCGGGAGGCGGTGCATCGCGCGGGCGAATCCGTGCGTGGCTGGACTGTAGCGGAAGCCGATGCGGGCGATTGGGAGAATCACCTTGTCGACCGCGAACTTTGACGCGGATGCCAGCATATCGGTCGACGGCGCGGTGGTGCCGGTGCGCGTGTGCCGGTCGGCGCGGGCGCGCAGCTATCGCCTGACGATCGACGGGGTGCGCGGCGGGTTGAGGCTGTCGATGCCCGCGCGCGCGAACCTCAAGCGTGCGCTCGGCTGGGCGCAGGCGCATGAAGAATGGGTGCGCGCGCAGATGGCCAGGCAGCCAGCGGTCACGACGCTGGGTGACGGCGCGACCTTTCCGCTGGAGGGGCGCGAGGTGACGATCTGCTGGCTGGCGGATGCGCCGCGCACGATCCGAATAGAGGGAGACCGGCTGACGCTGGGCGGTGCGGCGGAGTCCGTCAGTGCGCGGGTGTTGCGTTGGCTGAAGGCGCGGGCGCGCAGCGTACTGGAGGCAGAGACGCTGGCGATGGCGGCGGATCATGGCCTGATCGTCGCGTCGGTGGGCGTCGGCGACCCGCGCAGCCGCTGGGGCAGTTGCACGTCGAGCGGCGCGATCCGCTACAGTTGGCGGCTCATCCTCTGCCCGCCGGAGGTGCGGCGGGCGACGGTGGCGCATGAACTCGCACATCTGCTGCACATGGATCACAGCCCTGCCTTTCACGCGGCCCATGCGCGGATATTGGATGCCGATCCCAAGCCTGCACGCGCCTGGCTGAAGGCGCATGGCGGGGCGTTGCACCGCTATATCGGTTGAGACCCGATGGCACGGCGCAAGCGATATCTGACGGCGACGATGGCGGACGGTTATGTGAAGCGGATTGGGCCAACAGCGGATGCCTTCACCCATTATTGGCGGATCGTCGCGCTGCTCCAGAACGGGAAGACGGAGGTGTTCTGGGGGCATACCCGGTCGCTCGCCGAGGCCAAGCGCAAGCGGGCTGCTGCGGGAGATGGCGCGAAGATGCGCGGCTGGCAGCGCTATAATTTTGAGATCGTGGAGCTGACCGAATCCGACGATTAGCCGCGATGCGGCCAGGCACCGTCTTCGCTCGCGCAGACATGCTCTGCGTCGCGCAGATGCGGCAGGCCGCAGGTCTGGCATGTCACATAGTCTCCCGGCACGAGGCCGTGGCCGACCGTGACGCGCTCGTCGAAAACATAACAGTCGCCCTGCCAGCGGCTGACTTCGGGTGAGACTTCCTCCAGATAGCGCAGGATGCCGCCGTTCAGATGGTAGACGTCGTCGAACCCGCGTGCCTTCACCAGCGCGGTCGATTTTTCGCAGCGTATGCCCCCGGTGCAGAACATCGCGATCTTGGGGCTGCGTCCTTCCTCGCGCAGCTTGGCAGCGAAATCGTCGAACCAGGCGGGAAATTCGCGGAAGGAGCGGGTGGCGGGGTCGATCGCGCCTTCGAACGTGCCGCACGCGACTTCGTAAGCATTGCGCGTGTCGATGACGACGGTGTCGGGATCGGCGAGGAGGGCGTTCCAGTCTCCGGGATCGAGATGTGTTCCGGCATTGCGCGCCGGATCGAGATCGCCGACGCCGAGCGTCACGATTTCCGGCTTCACCTTGACCTTCATGCGGGCAAAGGGCGCTTGCCCCGCCTCTGAGTATTTGACGTCCAGGTTGGCGCAATCGGGGAGGGCGCGGATATGGGCGATGAGCATGTCGATCGCGGCTTCGTTTCCCGCTACCGTGCCGTTGATCCCTTCGCCCGCGACGATCAGCGTGCCGCAAGTGCCGAGATCCGCGCACAGGCTCCGCAATTCGGCGGCGATCGTGTCCGGATCGGTGAAGCGGGCGAAGCGGTAGAGCGCGGCGATCCGGTAGATCGTGGACACTGAAATGGACATGGCGCGCCTATAGGCGTTCGCGCGCCCTCTTGAAAGCGGGGGCGCAAGCGCGCATAGGCAAATGATGGTTCCCCTTTCGTTCGCGGGTCACGACTTTCTGGCGCTACCTGAAGCAGCGCTCTACTGGCCTGCGCGGCGCGCGCTGCTGGTTGCCGACCTGCATTTCGAAAAAGCGAGCTGGTTCGCAAAGTTCGGCCAGTTCCTGCCGCCGCATGACAGCGACGCTACGCTCGACGCAATCGAGGCGCTGGTGGCGCGGACCGGCGCGGAGGCGGTCTGGTCGCTGGGCGACAGTTTTCATGACGCCGATGGTGCGGCGCGGCTCGACACGCGGACGCGGGCGCGGCTAGATGCGCTGACCGATCGGCTGGACTGGACATGGATCGTCGGCAACCATGACCGCGATGTCGGCGACATGCCGGGCGGGCGGCGCATGGCGGAGGCGGAAGTGGGCGGCATCTGGCTGCGGCATGAGGCAGAGCCGGACGATCCGCGACCGGAGATGTCGGGCCATTTCCATCCCAAGCTGCGGCTGTCGCTGCGCGGGCGGCACGTGTCGCGGCGCTGCTTCGTGGGATCGGCGACCAAGCTGATCCTGCCGGCACTGGGCGCGCTGACCGGCGGTCTCGATGTGGGACATGGCGAGATACGGCGCGCGGTGGGGCCGGGTGCGGCTGCGTTGGTGCCCGTCGCCGACAGGATGCTGCGCTTTCCGTTATCGTAAGGCTTCCCTTACGGCACGGCGCTGTAAAGCGTGACCTGTCCGCAACAGCGTGCAGCACGGATTTTATTGCACTTGCGGAAAAGTCCCGGAAACATTCAGTTACTTGCCATCCCCTTGCTGTGGCAGCATAATCACCCTCATCCCAGGACGCGGCGCAAAGCCGCGCGGGTCAGGAGAGGAGCAACCATGACAGACAAGAGTCTCTGGCTGACGACCGTTGGTGCCGTCGCGTTCGTGCTGGGGGCGCCCGTCGCCGCCGCGCAAGAAGACGCTGCGCCGCAGCCTGTGGCGGAAGATCCCGGCGCCGATATCATCGTGACCGCGACCCGCCGTGCCAGTCCCTTGTCCGACGTGCCGATCGCGGTATCCGCAGTGGGCGCGCAGGCGATGCAGAATAGCGGCGCGAGCGATATCCGCACGCTGAACCAGTTGGCCCCTTCGCTGCTCGTTTCCTCCACCGGGTCCGAAGCGAACGCTTCCGCCCGTATTCGCGGCATCGGCACGGTGGGTGACAATCCGGGTCTGGAAAGCTCGGTCGCGGTTTTCATCGACGGCGTCTATCGCTCACGCACCGGCGCGGGCCTCAACGAACTGGGCGAGATCGAGCGGGTCGAGGTGCTGCGCGGGCCACAGGGAACGCTGTTCGGCCGCAACGCATCGGCGGGCCTGATCAACATCATCAGCAAGGCACCGGAAAAGACGTTCAGCGCCAAGGGTGAAGTCACCTACGGCAATTATGATTATTGGCGGCTTTCGGGACGCGTCACCGGACCGATTGCGGAGGGGATCGCGCTGTCGCTCGACGGCGTGTGGAGCAAGCGCGACGGTTTCTACAAGCTGGTCGATGGCGCGGGCAACACGGTCGGCGACACCAATGACCGCGACCGCTATTTCCTGCGCGGGCAGGCGTTGATCGAACCCAATGACGCGCTTTCGATCCGGCTGATCGGCGATTATACCAATCGCGACGAAAGCTGCTGCGGCGCGGCCTATATCGAAACGCGCGAACGGCGGCCGGTGGCAGGGGGCGGCTATTCGACCGCGCCCTTCAACCGGATCGCGGCGATCCTGGCGGGGCAGGGCAGCGTCATCGCCGCCGATCCTTACGACCGTGAACTGGCGATCACGCCAGGCCGCGATTATGTCAGCAAATTGAAGGACTGGGGCGTTTCGGGCGAGATCAGCTATGATTTCGGAAATGCCAAGCTGACCAGCATCACCGCCTACCGCGACTACAAGTCCCGCGACTATGGCGACTACGACTATAATCGCGCGGACCTGCTCTATCGCGATCCCAACACCTTCCGCCAGTTCAAGACCTTCACGCAGGAATTGCGTCTGCAAGGCTCGGCGTTCGGCGATGCGCTCGACTGGCTGGTGGGCGGCTATTATTCGAACGAGAAGCTGACCTTGCAGGACAATATCCGCTTTGGCGCGGATTATGGCCGGTTCGCGGCCTGCCGATTGATGGCGGGTGCGGGCGCGACCAGCAACTTCACCGCGCAGCAACTGGCGGCCTGTGGCAGCGGGCTGGCGACAGGTGCATTGATCACCGGCACGCAGGCGCAGCTGAATGCGGGGCTGGCCCCTGCGATCCGGGCGAGCCTGATCGCGCAGGGGGTTCCGGCCGCACAGGCGACTGCGATCGCCAATGGACAGGCGGGCGCGATCTCCACGGGTCTTGGCAACGGCCTGCGCGCCTTGGCGGCGATTCCGTCCGGCACGGGCGATGTTGCGTCACGCTATTTTCAGAAGAGTGAGAATTGGGCGCTCTTCACGCATAACATCATCCATCTGACCAACCGTCTCGATCTGACGCTGGGGCTGCGCTACACGCGCGAGCGCAAGCGGTTCGCGGCGGATTTCGACAACAACAATGCGACCTGTGCGGCGCTGCAATCCTCTGCCTTGCCGGGGATCGCGACCAACGCGGCGCTGGGCAGCGCGGCGGCGCTTGCGGGCGGTATCCTGACGCTCGGATGCCTGGGCAACGGATCGACGACGCTCAATGCGCTCGACCTCAACGACCGGTTCAGCGATGGCGAGTTCACCGGCACCAGCGTCCTGTCGTGGAAGCCGACGGATGACCTACTGCTCTATGGCAGCTATTCGAAGGGCTATAAGGCGGGCGGTTATAATCTCGACCGCTTCCAGTTGGGATCGACGGGCCTCAACGCCGTTCCTGCCGTCTTCGTACCGCGTACCAACGCCGACGTATCGAGCCTGCGCTTCGCGGCCGAAAAGGTCGACGCCTTCGAAGTCGGTCTGAAATATAGCCAGCCCAAATGGAGCGCGAACCTCGCCGCCTTCCGGCAGGAATTCCAGAATTTCCAGCTCAATACCTTCAATGGCACCAGCTTCGTCGTGCAGAACATCAACGGGTGCGACAGTGCGCTTTCCGCGACCCGCACCTGTGCGGCGGACGATGTCGGGCCGGGCCTTATCAGCCAGGGCGTGGAACTGGAACTGACCGCCAACCCGGTCCGCAACTTCCGCGTCTCAGGCGGTCTCACCTATTCGGAGGCGAAGTTCGCCAAGCGGCTTGTGGGCAGCGGAGACGGGCGCGTGCCCCTCGACCCGGCGCTGTTCCTGCTGCCCGGATCGATCAACTCCAACGCGCCCAGTGGTGTGGCCAATTCTTCAGCGACGCGGCTGGCGACACTGCGCGCGGCGATCCGACGCGGCTGGG
>JAAIGE0100221807.1_pt1 | contig 17538 bp, 16 predicted proteins | sample 6487951 | NCBI WGS metagenome assembly JAAIGE01 (sample SAMN13974128, study PRJNA590717) | phyllosphere metagenome | biome: tomato field; feature: multiple bacterial spot infested tomato fields; material: tomato leaves; isolation source: leaves from tomato fields | host: Solanum lycopersicum ...
CTTTTGCTCCACGAGGCCGCCGAGCGGCTCCACCACGCCATAGGCCAGCAAGATTCCGAGGAAGGTGCCGACCAGCGCCGAGCCGATCATGCCGCCCAGCACCGAAGGCGGCTGGCCCACCGAGCCCATGGTGTTCACCACGCCGAGCACGGCCGCGATGATGCCGAAGGCGGGAAGGGCCCCGGCCAGCCGGGCCAGCGCCGCCACGGGGGCGTGCGCTTCCTGGTGGTGGGTCTCGATCTCGCTGTCCATCAGCGCCTCGATCTCGTGCGCGTTCAGGTTGCCGGAGACCATCATGCGCAGGTAATCGGTCATGAACTCGATCACATGGTGATCGTTGCCGACCGTCGGGTATTTTTTGAAGATTTCCGACTCGTGGGGCGTCTCGACATCCTTTTCGATGGCCATCAGCCCTTCCTTGCGGGCCTTTTGCAGGATGTCGTAGAGCATGGCCATCAACTCCATGTACCGCGCCTTGGTGTACTTGGAGCCCTTGAGCGCCATCGGCAGCGCCTTGAGCGTGGACTTGAGCACCTTCGGCTGGTTGTTCACCACGAACGCGCCCAGCGCGCCGCCGAAGATGGTGATCATCTCGAAGGGAAGCGCTTTGATGATCACGCTCACATTCCCGCCGTGCACCACGTACACGCCGAAAATGCACCCGAGGCAGACCAGGTAACCGATGATTACAAACATGGAGCCATTCTGGCAGAGTCTTTTTGAAGCGCAAAAACGGAAATGCAGGCGGGATACACCCCAATTCGTTCCCCTTGACAACTCCCGCAGCCCTGTTGGTGAAACCGGCCGCCCACCGCCAAAACAGGCGGGCAAACCATGGTTTATTGGGCTCACTGCAGGGGCTGGGAGCCCCTAAGATGGACCCCAGCCGTTTCGATCCGTTCGCTACTGATCCCACCCTTTCCCATTGCCTGCCGCCGATGTGCTCCATGCCCACTTCCACCGACGATGCCGATGTGCAAGCGCATGCCGAGCTGCTGATCGCGCTCTATCAGGCCGAGCAGTGCCTGGCGCAGCAGGATCTGATGGGCGCCTTGACGAAGTTCACCACCGCCCTGGCTTTCGATCCGCAGCGTGCGGACGTGTGGATGCATGTCGGGCGCACCTACCTCAAGATGGAAAACTGGGCGCAGGCCATTCCGGCGCTGGAGACCGCCCTGACCCTGCAGCCCGGCATGCCGGATGCGCAGCACGGCCTGTCGTTCGCGCTGTTCAACCTGGGCCGCCACACCGAAGCGTTGCAAATGATCGACGATGTGTGTCGCCGCGGCAACAACCCGGCCATGTGGGTCATGCGCGCCTTCCTGCACGGCCAGATCGACCGCAATCCCGCCAAGACGCTGGAGGTGTATCGGGACTGGGGCCGGCGCTACGCCGATCCGCTGACACGCAAGGCCGGTCCGCTCGTCGTGGCCGATCGCAGCCCGAAGAAGCGCCTCAAGGTCGGCTATGTCACGGCCGATTTCCGCGAACATTCCGTCGCGTTCTTCATGTTGCCTGTACTGCGCCACCATGACCCGCAGGAGGTCGAGGTGCACGTGTACTCGGGTGGCCGGCGTGACGGCATCACCGATGCGCTGCAGCAATGCGTGACCCATTGGCACGAGATGATCCACCTGTCCGACGACGAGCTGTACACGCTCATCCGTTCGCACGGCATTGATGTGCTGGTGGACCTGTCAGGCCACACCGCTGGCAACCGCCTGCTGGTCTTCGCTCGCCGCGCGGCACCCGTGCAGGTGACGTGGCTAGGGTTCATGAGCCCGCTGGGCATGAAGGCAATGGACTATCGACTGACCGACGCAGGCATCACCCCGCCGGGCCACGAAGTCTTCTACAGCGAGCGCCTCTTTCGCCTGGCCTGCATGGCGAGCTACGCGCCGCCCACCTATGCGCCGCTGTGCGAAGAGCCGCCGATGCTGCGCAACGGGTATCCCACGCTCATCTCGCTGAACAATTCCGCCAAGGTCACGGACCGCATGCTGGGCGTCTGGGCGCGCATCCTGCAGGCGCGCTCCGATGCGCGCCTCGTCATCATGGTGAAGGAACGGTCTGCCGAGGCGGCCCAGGCCAACATGCAGATGCGCGTCGAGGCGGCAGGACTGCCCATGGACCGTGTATTCGTGCTGCACCAGCAGCCCTTGAGCCAGTTCATGGAGCTCGGCCATATTGCCGACGTGGCGCTGGACACAGCGCCGATCTCGGGCGGCACGACGACGCTGCATGCCGTATGGATGGGCCTGCCCGTGGTGGCGATGGATGCAGAGCGCGGCATTGATGCTTCGTCTGCCCGCACTCTGCAGGGGCTGGGGTTCGGTGGAGAGGTGGCGCAGGACGATGCGACGTATGTGGCTGCGGCACTGCGGCTGATGGATGATCCCGAGGGTTTGCTCCACTTGCGGCGCAATGGTCGAGAATGGATGGGCAAAAGCGTGCTGATGGACTATGCCGCGCGCACTGCCGAGCTGGAAAAAGCCTATCGCCTGATGTGGCTGAACTACCTGAATCGGGATGAGCGATGGTTGGATGTGCAGGCCGATCTGGATGCCGCATTGGCCCAGACCGAAGGCGCGCAGCCCCCATTGCAGCGCTTGGCAGGCAACGGATGACGCCCATGCCCGAGCCGCATCTGTCACCCATCCCCTTGCTGGTGCCGGATCTGCCTGCGCCGGAGGCGCTGATGCCCTTCCTGCAGCGCATGCATGCGGCGCGGCAGTATTCCAACTTCGGCCCCCTGACTTGTGAATTTGAAGCCGGTTTGCACGCCCGTTTTGCGGCCCGCTCCTCTGTCCCTCTGGGGTTGACGACCGTGGCCAACGCCACCTTGGGTCTGGAGCTGGCACTGACGGCGCTCGACCTTCCGCCCCGCAGCCGGGTGCTTGTGCCGGCGCTGACCTTCGTAGCCACCGCCACGGCCGTTCTGCGCGCAGGGCACGTGCCCGTGCTGGCCGATGTAGACCCGCAAAGCTGGCTGCTGACCCCTGAGATCGCCCTGCGCGCGGCAGCCGATGGAACGGTGAGCGCGGTGCTGCCGGTCGCCGCCTTCGGCGCGCCACATGCGATGGCCGGCTGGCACGACTTCGAGCGCGATACTGGCATTCCCGTTGTCATCGATGCCGCCGCCGCCTTTGGGAGCCAGTGGCTGGATGCGCCCACGGGAACCGCCGTATTCAGCCTGCATGCCACCAAATGCCTGCCTGCCGGAGAAGGCGGCTTCGTGGTGTCGAACAAGCCGGAGCTGATTGCCAAGGTGCGGCAATTGACGAACTTCGGCATCAATCTGAACCCCGCCGCTGGCGTGCCTGTGGGCATGCTGGCCCGCATTGGCACGAACGCGAAGATGAGCGAATACCACGCAGCGGTGGGCCTGGCATCACTGGCCGTCTGGAACGATCGCGCTGCGCTGCGGCAAGCGTTGCATGCGGATCTGCGCGCGCGTCTCGACGCGGCGGCTGGCATGGGGGTGCTGCGGTGGCAGGGCATGGCCGAGCCGGTCGCCGCACCCACCTTGCTGTGCGTGCGGCTGCCGCACGCGGAGGCCCGTGATCGCCTCGATCGCCTGTGTGCTGAGCGTCGCATCATGGTGCGTCGGTGGTACCAGCCGCTGCTCCATGCCATGCCGGCGCTGGCGGCGCACAGCGTCTGCTTACCGGCGCCCGCTGCGGCAGAGATCGCCACGGACCTGTGTGGACTTCCGTTCTATCTCGGCATGGCAGACGCCGACGAGGCCCGAATCGTGGGGGCGTTGAATGCTGCGCTGGGCGACGGTCGGAACCCATGCCAAAGCGCCGCACAACCTGGGACGCGGCGCAGCGCATGAAGGCGATCATCCTGGCAGGCGGGCTTGGTTCACGGCTCAGTGAAGAAACCCTGCAAAAACCCAAGCCCATGGTGGAGATCGGCGGCAAGCCGATCCTCTGGCACATCATGAAGATGTACTCGCAACACGGCATCAACGACTTCGTGATCTGTTGTGGCTACAAGGGCTACATGATCAAGGAGTACTTCGCCAACTACTTCTTGCACATGTCGGATGTGACCTTCGATCTGGCGAACAATCGCATGGAAGTGCACGGGCGCTATGCCGAGCCCTGGCGGGTCACGCTGGTGGACACCGGCGAGGCGACGATGACCGGAGGGCGGCTCAAGCGCGTGCGCGAGCATTTGCGTGGCGAAGAGGCTTTCTGCTTCACCTATGGTGATGGCGTGAGCGACATCGACATTGGCGCGCTCATCGCCTTCCACCGCAACGCAGGCGTGCTCGCCACGCTGATGGCCACGCCGCCGCCGGGGCGCTTCGGAGCGCTGGACTTGGACGATCAGCAATACGTCACGCTGTTCAAGGAAAAGCCGGAGGGTGACGGAGGGCTGATCAACGGGGGATTTTTCGTGCTGTCGCCCGATGTGCTCGATTTGATCGCTGACGACAGCACGATCTGGGAGCGCGAACCACTCGAAACCCTGGCGCAACGCAAGCAATTGGCTGCCTATCGCCATCCCGGCTTTTGGCAGCCCATGGACACCTTACGTGAAAAAATGCTGCTCGAAGAACTCTGGGCCCGCGGAAAGGCGCCATGGAAAACGTGGTGATGCAACCCGCGCCCGCAGCCGACGTCGCTTTCTGGCGTGGCCGACGTGTTTTCATGACTGGGCATACGGGCTTCAAGGGGGGCTGGCTCAGTCTGTGGCTTCAGGCTCTGGGTGCCGAAGTCACGGGTTTTGCGTTGCCCGCCATCGATCCGTCGCTCTTCGTGCTGGCCGATGCGGGTCGCGGGATGCGTTCGATCTTCGGCGATGTCCGCCAGCCCGCTGTGCTGGCCTCTGCCCTGGTGCAAAGCCGGGCCGAGGTCGTCATCCACATGGCTGCGCAGTCGCTGGTGCGGCCCTCGTATGCCGACCCGGCTGCGACTTATGAGACCAACGTGATGGGCACCGTGCATCTGCTGGATGCCATCCGGCAGGCGGACGGCGTGCGTGCGGTGGTCGTGGTGACCAGCGATAAATGCTATGCCAATCGTGAATGGGCCTGGGGCTATCGCGAAGACGACGCTCTGGGCGGGTTCGATCCCTATAGCAATAGCAAGGCCTGCGCCGAACTGGTGGCGCAGAGTTTTCGGAGCGCCTATTTCCCCCCATCGCTGCACGATCGGCATGGTGTGGCCGTCGCCACGGCGCGAGCAGGCAACGTGATCGGTGGCGGCGACTGGTCTGCCGACCGGCTCATTCCCGACTTCGTGCGCGCAGCCGAATCGGGTGTCCCGATGCAGGTGCGCCACCCCGGTGCGATGCGTCCTTGGCAGCATGTGCTGGAGCCCCTGTCCGGCTACCTGCGGCTTGCGCAGGTCCTGGTCGAAACTGGCGCAGCCGCGTGCGGTGCGTGGAATTTCGGGCCCGCCGACAGCGAAGGCCATTCGGTGGGCGAAGTGCTGGAACGGCTTGCGCGGGTCTGGTCAGCGCCCGTGGAACTTCGCAGCCCGGATGTTCTTGCCTCGGTGCCGCACGAAGCAGGGCTGCTGGCACTCGACAGCAGCAAGGCCCGCCGCCAGTTGGGCTGGCGTGCCCGCTGGTCGCTAGACCGCACGCTGCACAGTATTGCCCAATGGCATGCCGCCCATGCCGAAGGCCGGGACATGCGGGCTACCACTCTGGCGCAGATCAACGCCTTCTCCCATACGTCGCTAGCGCCCAAGGAACTGCAATGAACATTGAACCCACCGCGCTGGAGGGCTGCTATTACCTGCAGCCCAGAGTGCTGTCCGATTCCCGCGGCCATTTCGTCAAGACCTTCCATGCGGACACGTTCCGCGCGCATGGTCTTGCGGACCATTTTGCCGAGACTTTTTACAGCGTGTCGCGCAAGGGAGTGCTGCGGGGCTTTCATTTCCAGACTCCCCCGCATGGCCATGCCAAGCTCGTTCATTGCACCGCCGGCGCTGTGCTCGATGCCGTAGTGGACATCCGTCAAGGGTCACCGACGCTGGGACGATTCATCACCGTCGAGCTCAACGCTGAGCAGGCCAATATGGTCTATATCCCCGAAGGCTTTGCACACGCCTGGTACGCACTCACCGACAACGTCACGGTCGCCTACCAGGTGACGACGGTGTTTGCGCCGGAGCACGATGCAGGCCTGCACTGGGATTCTTTCGGCGTTGCCTGGCCCGACCAAGACCCCATCCTTTCGCATAAGGACCGCACGCTGCCGCGCTGGCAGGACTTTCAAACGCCGTTTTCGGTTCGCCACCGCTAGTCAACCGCTATGCACTTGTTCATTACCGGCGGCACCGGTTTCATTGGCGGCCGCTTGCTCCAATCCTTACGGATCACCGAACACCGGGTGACCGCGTTGTGCCGCCAGCCCTTACAGGCCGACGCGAGGCCCGTGCTGCGGCGCACCTGGCTGTGCAAGCCGATGGATGCGCTGCATGCTGACGACTTTCAAGGGGTGGACGTACTGGTGCACTTGGCCTCGCCGGACGTGCCCCCACGCCCTTCTCAGTGGCCCACGCTTTTTTACTGGAATGTCGAAGTGCTGGTGCGGCTACTCTTGGCCGCGCATGCGGGCGGTGTACGCCGGGTGGTGGTGGCTGGAACCTTTGCCGAATATGGCCGCTCCTTCGAGGATTTCGAAGCCATTCCCAGCGATGCGCCGCTGCGCCCGACGTACGGCTATGCAGCCGCCAAAGCCGCCGCATTCCAAGCCGCCAGTGCCTTTGCCATAGAACGCAGAATCGAAATGTGCTATCTGCGAATCTTCTCGGCCTTCGGCGATGGGCAATATGCCCAAAATTTTTGGCCTGCTCTGAAGCGGGCGGCCCTGACGGGCGAGGACTTTCCCATGACTCCTGGTGAGCAGGTGCGGGACTACGTCGATGTCGATCAGGTTGCACGGGCATTCTTACGTGCTGCCGAAGCTGGCGATGTGCAGGTGGGCGTGCCTTGGGTCCGAAATGTGGGCTCAGGTGTTCCGGTGTCGATGAGAGCGTTCGCAGAGCATTGGTGGTCGGTCTGGAATGCGCCGGGTCGTTTGCTGGTGGGGGCCTTGCCATACCGGCCCAATGAACTCATGCGCTGCGTTCCGCGCTCCGGCGCCGACTTGCTGGTGGGTTGAGGACCGCCTGTGTGGGCGGTGAGTCAAAGGCCCTTTGCGAGCACTCTGCGCGCGGCATCTGTGCCACTTTGGAACGCTTGGTGGCTCCATAAATAGTCCCACTCGCCGAATCGGCCAGCACCGGTGATGTCCAGGCTGTTCAGCCAAGCACGTACCCGGTCGCGGCGTTGCTCCATGCCCTGCTCGAACAGCACATTGGCATAGGGCACATGCTGATGGTGGACTACGTCGATATCGGTGTGGGCCGCAAAACCCCATTTCTCTAGTGCCTGAATGCAGTCGCGCTGCAGAGCTTCTGGACTCTGGGTCACGGGGCGACGGGGCGACCCGTAGATTTCGAACTGAATGGAGGAGCATCTTGGCGGACAGTTGTCTGCCGACTGCACTCCCGGACAACTGGCGCGAGCTGCCAGCACGTCATCATCGTAAATGTAGAACCACAAGTCCTTGAACACATTCGGCCGTGCGACGCCAATGCAAATCAGGTCCACCGTGGTCGCTACGAGGCTGCGGGCATCTGCTTGAATCGCGTCCGGGATGCCTTCCACCAGTTCGGCGAGAACAGGCAAGGGCAGGGTGGAAATCAAGTGGTTATAGCCTGCGACGTGACCGTTGGTGAAGTACAAGCGCCGGCTCTGTGCATCGATGCGGAAGAGGCGATGGCTCAGCCGGATATCGGCGGTAGCAATCAGCGGTTCAATGAACGCGCGGTAGCCGCCACGTTCGGGATAGCGCATTTGCGGCGCGTAGTAAACGCAGGTCGTTTCGTCGGTCATCGCTCCACGCAGCACCTCCTCCAGTGCCGGGCGGTGAATACGGGGGCCGATCCAGTCGATGCCCATGGCCTCTGCTGGCACTGTCCAGTATTTTTGGGTGTAGCGCTCCGCATAGCGAGCGGAAAGGGGCTCGCCGTATTGGCCCACCAACCAATCCTTGTAGTTGCGGGGCTCGGTGTCTGGCCGCCTCACGAAACCGCGCACGAGTTCCACTCGCTGGTCCACGGGCAGGGGGTGCAGGTTGTTCTGCACCGGATGCTTGAGCCAATAAGGGTGCTCCACGCAACGCGGGCTGGGCGCGAATGCCACATGCGCTGTCTGATCGAAGAATGCCCGCGTTTCCGGCTGGTCAGCGAACGACAGGTGTACGGCACGGTCGAAGCGGTAGCCTTGAACCTCGATCGAATCCAGGAGGCCGCCGGCGCGCGGAGCTGCTTCGTATAGTATGCAGTCATGCCCTAGCTCTACGGCCGCGTGACCGGCAGCCAAGCCGGCAATTCCGGCACCTAGCACAGTCAGCGACGGGATCATCGCCGATCTTGACGGTTGCATGCCAGGCGAAAGCAAGGCCCGAGTGTCATCCGACCCTGCGCGCAAAAAAGTCTCCCATCGTCATGCCGGAGGCCGACACGCTGCGCAACTCCTCCAGCGCGCCCTCAAAATCACCCTGCATTTCGCGCCACCAGCCGAGCGAGGGCTCCAGCATGGGACGCAGCTTCAGGTTGAACAGCGGCACGTGCTTGATCGAAAACATGTGGGTGTCGGAGTCTATCTCCACCAGCCGGTCGCGGGCGAAGCGATAGGCATCTTCCAACGTGTCCGCTGGATATCCCAGCGTCTGCGCGTAGTGCATCCACAGCGACGACTCATAGGAAAGGTGCCGAAACTCCAGAAACGGCATGTTCAAGAATGCTGGATCGGCCAGCGAGGTTGGAAAACTCTCCGCGCCGCGAGGATCTTCGGGCATGGACCAAAGCTGTGCCATGTCCTCGGCTCGCGCGATCATCAGCTTGTCAGAGAAATGGAATGGCATGTAGGCCCATGAGGCCTGTAGCAGTACGCCCATCTTCCCTGGGTTTTTGTCTCCGTCGCCGAACAGCCGCTCCAACGTGCGATAGACCGATCCGACCAGGACGGCATCGGTGCGCAGCCGCACAACATAGCGCACTCCGGCCTTCAGCATCAGCTGGCTGCCAACCTTGCACGATCGGGTGACGTAGTTGCGGGTGTCGTAGCCATTGGGCGGTGGGGGCTCGATTTGCGCGAGTTCATCCACCCAGGGGCGGCAGGCTTTCACCAGTTCTGGGTCTTCCGTGGCCCACGTGACCAGCGCTAGGTGCGATGCGGGGTAGCGCATGCGGTGGTAGGCCAGCGCCAGCAACGTGAACTCGGTGATCGGCCCCTGCACGAAAAGACCCAGTGTCGCTGGTCGCACGGTCGGCGCCTTTTCCAGCTGCATACCGCTCCTGACAGCACTTTGGAATGCCTGCAGCTCCTCGATTACGCCTGCGTCATCGCCAAAATCCACGGCCCTCACTGTGCGGTAATTGCCATAGGTGTTGCGGATGGCGTTCATGATTTCCGGCGCATAGGCGGAAAAAACCACGACTAGCACATCGTTGTGTTTTTCCTGCAGCAAGGCTTCAGGAGGGCGAACCGGGACGCCATGAAGCGTCATTCCCTGGTTTTCCTGCCGAGGGCAGATTGTGTATTCCAGTGAAAGCCCGGTGTGGGGAAAATAGTCGCGAAAAGCTTGCCCAGCGCCCCAGCCGATCAAACGGATCTTGGCCAGATCGATGTCGGCGTATTTCATTAGGACTCGGGAAATTCCTCCTCGGGCGATGGCCATATTTTCTCTTTCTAGTTGGATGTAGCGCTGATGCCAAGCAGCACCCAATGATTAATAGAAATACAGGCAGGTGTCCCACCGCTCTTCGGTATGGTGGCGAAGTCCAAGTGTGTAATGGGTCGAAAGACTATCGATGTATGCGGTCAGGTCGAGCAGATCGGTCGGACGGTGATATGCCGAGATTGCAAGCTTCGGGCTTCCTTCTTTGATCGCCTTGGCGCTACCACGCAATGCAGCCAGTTCGAACCCTTCGATGTCCACCTTGATGAAGGTGGGAATATCATCAATGATCGTGTCGACCGGCTGGACGATGACCCGGTCGGGCGTGGCGTCAGGGTGTGGAGCTACCACGCCGGCATGGCCACCCAAATGGTGAAATGGAACCTCCGTAACGCTGTCTCCAACTGCGACGGGGTGTAGCGTGATCTTGCTTTCCAGTGGCGTGCCCAAGTACTTTCGCTGCAATTTGCGCAGTGTTTCAATATTCTGGCGATCGGGTTCGATCATCCATGAGTGGGCGAATTCACCACGCGTCACGTCAATAAGCCCGGTCGTTGACTCTCCCACAGACGCACCGCAGTCGACAAATTTTTCTTTGTCCGTCATCGAGAACAGGCCAGAGCGAAAATACAGTGTCGAATACGGACGTGAGATGTTCAAATGCCATTCCGGATTGCAGGTCAGGTGGAACATCAACACCCCTTGCAAGGTCTCCAGAGAGTAAGGATCGGCAAATCGCCGACCTAATGCCACATAGTCATCGAACCTGGATGCAATAGACGGCCCCCAGTCGCAAATGCGGTAATCAACGATGTCGTTCATGCCCAAAAGCCGAATTGCCTGTTCATGATTCAGGCAAGGCACCTCGTGAAAGCGGCACAAATTTTCAAAAAAACGGCGTGACAGATCGACGCGGCAGCAGTTCAGAGCAATCATGTCTGGGTTCTGCCGCGCGATTTCCAAAAATTTGTCGGTCGAGATGATCTCAATTCCGTAGAAAAGCTCTCCCCGGTGACACTTGAAGTCATCGACTACGAAAAGCGCCTTTGCTCGGTCGCCGGCATTCGAAATGAAGATGGCAGCGAAGTCCTTTGTGCCCAGCAGGATGAAGGGGGTTTCAGAGCCACGCCGCGCAAAAATCTCACGGGCTTTTGCTGGTATGGAAAACAATGGGTCGCTCTGATAGGCATCCAAAGTCTGCCGAAGAATCTCTTCGGCAGTCACCTTTCCTAGGTTAAGGCGGCCAACCAGATCGCATGTGGGAAGCGGTGTGGTATTCATGGAAGCTGGGGTAAAGGGATCTGCCCGTTCGGACAAAGCTGAAAAGCCGAGCCGTTCAATAACAGTAGCAAACCATCGCATCCGGCACATGGGGGTTGTGCTGGCGCAGGCTCATGCGGTAGTTCTTGCCGGTCTGCGCCACAAAGTCCAATAGCGTAATCAGGTCCTCGGGCTTGTGATAAACCGAAATCGCCATCTTCGGGCGATGGTGCTCGATGGTGTTGCGGGCGCCCTCCAACGCTTTCAATTCGCTGCCCTCCACCTCCAGCTTGATAAAGCTCGCAGGGAGGTCGCACACCGCATCGATCGATGTGGTAGGGATCCTAAAGCTGCCATCGCTTTCCTCTTCCGGGGCATAGAGGTGCTGACTCATGCCAGCTTCGATCACATGGCCTGCCAGAGGTACTTGGCTCGCAAGAGCTGTTTCCTTGGGCGCATACTGGGTGGGGTTAAACAGAAGGCTCGTTTCCTTGCTCCAGAGACCGCGCTCAATGACGGCGATGCGGCTTGTCAATTCGTGGAGGTAGTTGGTCTGCAAACTACGGATGCGGTCGCGACAGCGCTGTGCGATTTCGGGCGAGGGCTCAAACGCATATACCTTGCGAAAACATCCCTTCACAGCACTTAGGAATTGCTCCACGCTGTCTCCGTCAAACGCGCCACCATCCACAAAAACCTCGTCCTCGGAAAAGCTGAAGAACGAACGATTGAAAATATAGCTGCCATATCCAGCACGGTGTGTGTTGTAACCCACGGCACACTGCTGCAACGTCCTAGGATCGGCACTCAGTCGGTAGTTCAGAATGCTGAAGTAAGTGAACCTCGAATACGGATCGTCCAGCAATTGTGCGCAGCGCAGATGTTCATCGACATGCTGTACCGCATGTCGGAAAAAAGGCAAGCCATACACAAAGGTGTTACCAATACCGGAGACCCTTTCCGTATCTGCCCCAAGGATGCGCAAGGCCTCAAGCATGCGCAGTCCACGCAAGCCATACTGCACTATGACTCGCGAGAAGTGATCGTCGCCCGCGACGCTGGCTACCGCAATGATGGATACGATTTCGGTATCGCTGCGAGACATCGATATCCATTGGTCTGTCGACAGCAAAGGAATACCCATGCTTTCCTGCTGCGACCGCAACAGGAAGTCGTCTACGATGCCTATTACTTCGCAGTGACTTGCAATAAACCTAAGTTCGCCTGGCATCTTGCTGCCACACAGCACGATTCGGCGCCCCTTCAAGCTTTGAGATGGCTCGGCTTGGACCCAGTCGGGCAGATCTACCCAGGGGTTGCGCTGCAAGGCATTGGCTCGGGTAATGTAGGACTGTCTGAGCAGTTCGGAATCGAAGCCCTGGAAACTGTACGGCATGGCGGTCTTCATGGCAGTGGGCATTCAGCCGTTCAGTATGACAACAGGTGAAGGGAAGGCGGGCAGGTAAAAAGTACCTGACGCGATAGATGTGGTGTAGCGACCAGGAACGTCGACAACGCATCGTTTGCCGATCTCCATACCTGCTCCGATCAGCACGCCGCGGCTCAAGGTAGCATGGGCGCCGATGGTCGAGTCTGCACCAATTTGAACGCCGTCCTCAATCCAAGCTGAGGCGCCGATGCGGCATCCATGGCCGATGACTGCTGCGCATCCGATCACTGTGTTGAAGCCCAGTTGGCAGAGCGCTCCGACCACGGCGCCGGGTCCGATTGCACAGTTTTCTCCTATCACGGCACCCGCGGCAATGATTGCACCCCGACAAATGAGTGGTGGTAGCCTGAATCCCCGCGCTTTGAACTCGCCCATCAGCTCAAGCCTGCGGAAGTTGAGAAACTGCGGACCCCACGCGATGAACGCTGTCGCTCCCCCATGCGGCGACAACCCATCAAATCCCGAGCGATCAAAGCGATAGTCATTGTCTTGGCCCACGTCGATTCGGTGGAGGATTTCTGCCGGTGCGGCCTCGGCCCATTGGGCCATCGCCCACTCAAGCGACGGACCGGTCCCTATGACGTATTTTTCACAGGGCATGCCGACCATCCATGACGTCCATGTACCAGCGTTCCACTCCGATGTTGGCGAATTCGAAGTCGCCCAGCGTGGCTCGCGGTGCATCCGCGTGCAGTGCTGACTGCACTTTTTCCATTACGGAAATATCTTCCCTAAGCACTCTTTCGGCGCCTTCCAAATGGGCCAGCAGTACCGCTTGTGAGGTCGGGTATCGGCGCTTCTTGCGTGCAGTGACGTAATACACGACAAGATCGGTACGGTTGGCAGACACCGGCTGGTGATGCTCAATAATGAAGGAGTGGCCGCCTGACCCCGAAGCAACATGCAGGTTCGGAAATACCAACCAGTTCAGATACCAGTCGTCACTCCCGTAGCGTTCCACATGGTCATGCCAAGCGTAGTGAGGAGCATGCAGCAGCGGCTCGTTCCGGCCTCCATTGCTCAAGGTGCGCAGAACGTATAGGTGCTCATTCTGACTGGATGCCCCGGATCGATGGTAGTGGTGTGCTTGGGCCACGGCGGGTTCGTCCATCAGGACTTGAAATTTCACCTGCTGGTAAACGCTCTGCTGATGCAGATAACGCGGGTGCAGGCTATCGCGCAGGTTCTCATAAGCAAGTTTCCAGTTGAAGTGGCTCGGCAGCGTAGCCACCAGCACTTCGCTGTCGAAATGCTCGGACGCCTCGCGCAACGAAGACAGGGCTTCTATCGAAAACTGTTCCTCAATGGGCATTGGTCGATCCCCCAAGTTCACGAACACCAGATTGCCGATGCATTCGACCGGAAATCGCTTCAGCCGCAGACATGCACGCTCCTGCGCGGGCAACCTGTACGCCGTGTCATGAAAGGGTATGTTTTCCACTTGGCCTTCCGCGTTGTAACCCCAGCCGTGGTAGCTGCATACCAGCGGTCTTACACCCTGAGGCTGTTGCTGTAACGGGTTTTGCCGATGTAGGCATATGTTCTCGAACGCCCTCAACTCTCCCTGAAAGTTCTGAACTACCACTTCGATGCCGCAGACGCTGCGGGTAACGAAGGCATTGTGCTTCGCGAGCAGCATGCGAGGTGCCACGAATTGCCAAAGCGGAAGCATTAGCAACTGCCGTTCCCGTTCGAACCAAGCGTCGTCGATATAGGCTTCTGGAGGAATGGTCGATCGCATGCGGCTAGCGCCTTTTCTCAAAGCTGTATCCAGCGCCAATCATCCGCGCCGGGGTCGCAAAGTGCGGTGCACTGAAACTGCCCGACGCCATGTGCTCGGATGGCGCATCGGCTCCCTCGATCACGCAATGTCGGCCGATGCATAGGCCTGCTCGCAATCGCTGGTCTGCACCGACCACGCTGTGCGCTCCGATCTCAGTGCCGGCTCCTACCGATGCGCCTGGCCCGATCCAGCTGTGCATGCCGATCCGAGCCCCTGCGTCTATGCGTGTACCGGGGTGAATCAGCACGTCGCTGGCGATCCTGGCCGCGCTACCGATCAGAGCGCCTGCACCAATCCAAACGTTGTCGGCCAGTTGGGCATCCGGCGCAACGATGGCCCGAAAGTGCAGGATCGTTGCCATGCGCAACCCGCGCAGACGGGCTGCGCCGTAGAGTTCCAGCCGCGCGTAGTTGAGCGCGTTGTGGTCTACCGCCACGAAGATTTGCGTGGTCGAGGGATCCAGCCCATCGAGCAACTCACTCGCGGAGGCTGAAAGGGCTGCCACACTGGTGGCCTCCCGCAATTGCAACACCTTCGGCAGTCCATAGCCGGCCGCATCGCTGGCGATCGTCTGAAACACTTCGCCTACGCCTACCAAGCAAAACTCCTGGGTAGAGATCATGCAGGGCGTTCCCCCATCAGACGCAAGTAGGCATCTGCCACCGCTGTCAACCGGTCTTCGTAGATACCGTGCCTTGCGCGCGGTGCGTCGGCATGCAGATGCGATTGAAGCGCCTCCAGGTGGCCCAGGTCTTCATGTAATACCGCCACTTCGCTTTTGAGGTGGCCCCACAGGATCGCAGGCAGGGCTGGTATTCGGCGTGCCTCCTTGGCTGCACATAAAGTAAACCGCACTTCGGTTCGGTCAGGCGCCAGCGGATGGAACTGCTGCACCAGGAAGGTCAACCCCCCGAGCGAGATGAAGTTGACATTGGGATAGAGAAAGAAGTTGTAGTAGAAATCGCCGTCTCCATAGCGCTGGACTGCGCCATGCCATGGCCAGGGTTCAATGCGGATCGGGGAGCGTGTCCAAAAGCTCTGGGCTGCCAAGTTGTCCGTCCGTACGGCCACTGAGAGGGCTCGGTCATCAGAGCCATCTTCCGCAGGCAGCCCCTGGCGCGCATCCGATATGCCTTCTCGCAGTAGCGGCTGGAAGGTCTTCGGATGAATGTAAGGAACGTGGTTGTAATCAAGCACGTTCTCGTAGTTGAGCTTCCAGTTGTAGCGTGCGGGAAGATCGGCGTGCACGGCTTGCGAACCGAAGTGGCTGGTGATGTCCGCCAGTGTTCGCTGCAGTTCAGGACTGAACTGCTCATCAAAAGGAAGCGGATCGGCATCGAGATTCACGAAAACCAGGTTGCCGACCTCCCGCACCGCATACCGCTTCAAGCACAGGGCTTTGCGCTCTTCGGGGGCGTATGCGTAGAGGCGCTGCTCGTGCGGAATCGTCTTGACCTTGCCTTCGAGATCGAAGACCCAGCCGTGGTAGGGACATGCCATGCGCGCCTGGCCGAACGCTTCCTTTTGCAACGGCATCTGGCGGTGGGGGCACAGGTTTTCGAAAGCCCGGATCTCGCCGTCGCAGTTCTGCAGCAGCACCGGCAGACCTCCCAGCTCACGCGTGGCGAATGCGTCGGACTCGGCCAGCGCTGTGCGGAACGCTGCGAACAGCCAGAGCTTGCGAAAGAGGTGGGTGCGTTCGCGTGCAAAGATCTCCTGATCCAGGTAGTGCGCAGGGGACAGCCGCGACAGCATGGCGCTATCGGAACGAAAACGGCTTGGCCGGGTTGCCCATCACGGTGGTGCCTGGTGCGACGTTGCGAATCACGACGCTGCCAGCACCCACGACGGCGCCGTCCCCCACCGTCACCCCCGGAAGAATGGTGGCGTGGGGGTGGATCACTACATCGTTACCGATCCGGGCACCCCCGCCGATGAAGACGAAGCTGGCAATCTGGCAGCAGTCGCCGATCTGCACGTCGTACCCCACGATGGTGGTGGACAGAATGGTGACGAACTCGCCCAACTGAACGTCGGGCCCCAAAGACACCTTGCGCTCGAAAAGCCCGCCTGGCGAAAGCTGCACACGCTCTCCGGTGGTCAGATCGGGCCGCAGAATGATGAAATTAGCGCCCTGCGCCCGCAGATGGGCGGTGTAGTGCCGTTTGGCGGCTGGATCGCCCAAAGCGCAAACAAAAATATCGCCTTCCTGCACTTGGTACGTGAGAGGATCGCCAAGGATGGGTAGGTCGCTCGGATTGCGCAGATCTGCACGATTGTCGAGAAATCCTTTGATGTCCCAGGCCGTGCCGAACGCCAGATCGGAGCGTGCCAAGCTGGCGATTGCACGGCCGAATCCCCCTGCGCCGACGATCAGCACATGGTTGGGAACGGGGGGCGGTGCCGTGCTCATACAAACTCCACGCCGCCATCCATGCTGAAGACAGCCCCGGTGACCTTGGTGCTGGCATCACTCAGGAAGTACAGGCAGGCCTGTGCTACATCGGCGGGCAGGCCGATGCCCAGCGGATAGCGCTTGCGGCTTTCTTCAAACCAGTCCTTGTCTTCAGTGATCAGCGTGGTCTCCACCAGACCCGGACACAGCGCATTGGCTCGGATTCCGCGCTTGGCCAGTTCCAGCGCCAGCGGGCGCAGCGTGCCCACCAGCGCCGCCTTGGAGCCTGCGTAGGGTCCTACGCCAACCGTGCCGGTAAGCGCGGCAATCGAGGATAGAAATAACAGAGACCCCCCGGAGCGAATTTGCCCTTTGGCCAGCAGATGCCGTGTCAGCATCATCGGCGCGACGTAATTCGTCTCCATGACCTGGGTCAGAAAGGCATCGCTCACCATCTTCATGGGCGCAAGACCGCGGATGCCGGCGCTGTGCACCACGCCATCGAGCGGACCGCAGTCTGCAGCAAACTGTTTGCGTGCAGCCACGTCGGTGAGTTCGGCGACCAATGCGCGGTGTCCGGTGCCCGGCAGACTGTCCAGGGTTTCCTGTAGGCGTGCCGCGTCTCGTCCCGCAATCACCAAGTGGGCTCCGGCAGCGGCGCACTGTTTTGCTACCTCCTGGCCGATGCCTTTGGAAGCGCCGGTCACCAGCACGGTCTTGCCCTCCAGGCCGAAGATGCGCCGGGCGGCAGCCAAGGCGGTGTCAGACGTGACGACGGTATTCATAGCCGGATCGGCAGCGAGATGCCGCCATCGAGTGTCAGTGTGGTCCGCGTGATCCAGCGGCTGGCCGGGGACAGCAGCCAGGCAGCGGCAGGGGCCACATCGTCCGGGGTC
>JAAIGE0100751704.1_pt1 | contig 17524 bp, 14 predicted proteins | sample 6487951 | NCBI WGS metagenome assembly JAAIGE01 (sample SAMN13974128, study PRJNA590717) | phyllosphere metagenome | biome: tomato field; feature: multiple bacterial spot infested tomato fields; material: tomato leaves; isolation source: leaves from tomato fields | host: Solanum lycopersicum ...
CGCGACCCGATCCCGCAAGCGATTTCGGGTCGTCCGGATAACTATCTCTCACGCCAGATCCGCGCACAATTCCGATATCGCAATGCAGAATCGAAACTATTCAGATGGAGCGCGCCAGATCCGCATCCCACGTGTGTCCTGCACGGAGCTCAGGAATGGTCTGAAGCTTATTCAATCAGTTAGCCTAATCTGATAGGTTTTGGATCAAGGTGTTCGCGGTTCAGTTCCTTTCAAGGCGAAGGGCCAAACTATTCTATCCCAAGATCATCAGCCGGATTACGTAAGCGACTACGAAAAGAACGAGCACGCTCGCAAACCAGATGCCGGCGAACCACAAAAGTCGTTTGAAGAGAGACCCCTGCATCAGTGGTAGCCTTCTTCGGGATCGATCTTGCCGCCCGCCCCGCGAGCAAGGGGCAATATGGCTTCAAGTTCGTGCTCAACTGCTCGATCAACGAAGTCGTCTGCCATGGCGTGCCGGACGTGGACACGATCATCCGCGACGGCGACATCATCAATCTGGATATCACCTTGGAGAAGAACGGCTTCATCGCCGATTCGAGCAAAACCTATATGGTCGGCAGCGTCTCCCCCGCCGCGCGGCGGCTGGTCCGCGTCGCACAGGAAGCAATGTGGCAGGGCATCGGCGCGGTGCGTCCCGGTGCGCGGCTGGGCGATATCGGCTTCGCGATCGAGCGCCATGCCAAGAAGAACGGCTACAGCGTCGTGCGCGATTATTGCGGCCATGGCATCGGCCGCGAAATGCACGAAGCGCCGCAGATCCTGAACTTCGGGCGGCCCGGCGTCGGCCTTACCTTGCGCGAAGGCATCGTCTTCACGATCGAACCGATGGTCAATCAGGGCACGCGCAAGGTAACGACACGCGACGATGGCTGGACCGTCGTCACCAACGATGCGCGCCTGTCCGCCCAGTTCGAGCATACGGTGGCGGTAACGGCGGACGGCGTCGAAGTGCTGACGTTGCGCCGGGACGAGACGCCGCTCGCCGCCTGAGTCCGGTCAGTCAGCGAACAGCTTGAATTCGGCGATCCGCACGGCCTTGCCCTTCGCTTGGGTGAACGCCACGCGGAGCTTCTCAGTACGCAAGGCGGGCCAGCGCACATCGGTCACCCCATTGGCGACCGGCTTGCCCTTGGGGCTGGCGACTGGTTTCCACGCGCCATCGACCCACGCCTCGACCCGATAGGCGGTCGGTACGGCAAAGCCCTTACCATCGGCGAAGAAGGCGAGTTCGGCGCGCGACAGGTCGGTCGGCTTGCCGAGATCGATCGCATACCATTGTTGCGCGGGCGAAGGGGCGGATGACCAGCCATTGGGCAGTTCGGGGAAGAACCATGTCCGCCCGTCTATCGCATCTTGGACATTTTCCACGTCCATATTGGAGGACGCCGAACCCATCGGATATTGGCCGCGCACCAGTTGCACCGCCAGATTGATCGGGCGGGCGATTGGGGCAAGCGCCGTGCGTGTCACCGGCACTTCGATCCGGCCCAGCGTCTCACGCCGGGCGACTTCCCTGCCGTCCACCTCGACGACAAGCCCTCTGCCACGCCGATAATGGCTGCCGTCCGCATCCCATGTCACGGCGACGCGATGGCCGTGATAGGGGACGTCCTGCACCCGGAACCAAGCGAGCGCTTGGGGATCGCCAGCCTCCGGCAGCAGCGGATTGACCTCCAGCACATCGTCGGCGCGCGGGCGGATGCCGACCAGACCGGTCAGGATGAGGTCGTTGAAGCCCGAATGGAAATAATGATGACTGCGCGCCAGGCCAACAATGGGCTTACCGGTTTCGGGATGATAATCCTCCTCCAGATCGAGCCGGTCGCCCTGATAATGGAGCGCCGCATATTGGCGCAGCAGACGCATGTAGGTGCTGCGCGTCACTGGCTCCTGATGCTGGCGATGGTCGAGAAGGTTTGCCATGCCATAGAGCACCTGCGTCGTCTGATAGGGCCAGGCCGGGCCGTTCCACTGGCATTCGGGCTGCGATCCTTCGTAGCGATATTGCCGCATATAATATTCGTAGTTCGCCTCGACCGTGCGCATCCCCGCCTTCCCGGCCAGCGATGCGGGATCGAGCAGATGCGCCCACGCGGCGGCATATTTCGCGTCGTCCGGCACAAGGTCGAACATCCACGGCAGATAGCCCACCAGTTCGCGATTGCGGATCGGCTGCCAATATTGGACGAACGCGTTCTTTTTCGACTGGTGGCGGTCGATGAAGTGGGTAAGCGGGTCGCTCCAGAGCGCGTCGAGCGTGCGCTTGCGGATCGCCTCGGCGCGCGCGGCATAGTCCGCCGACAGCGCCTTGTCTCCCGCCATCTCCGCCATGCGCGACAGGGCGCGGGCGTTAGCGAACATATAGCTGTTGACCGAGGGACGGAAGGCATGGCCGCCGGTAAACCCGTCCTTGCCGCCAGACGCGTCGATCGAGGAGACGGTATATTCGGTCGCATCCAGCAGCGGCTCGACGAAATACAGCCCTTTGTCGAAATCGAACTTGTCGTCCCACAACCGATAGATGTGGTTCATGACCGGAAAGTGGCGCAGTACGCCGTCGCGATCGCCATCGACCAGATAACGGCCCCAGACAGAATCGGCCATATGATCGGTGAAGTGGCGATCATTGCCTCCGCTGTCGTACATGAAGCGGATATAGTCGTCGGCAAACCGGCGGTCTTTGAGCCACCGCCCCTCCGCCAGATGGAAGCCGGTCGCGTCGTTCAGGCTGGCATAGGGATGCCGCTGCCAGCTGACGTCATCCAGAAATTCGGTGGTGATATAGCCTTCCGCGCCGAGATCGCGCTGATGCGCGCGATAGATCTGCCAGCGATAATAATAGACCGCGTCGAGCTTGGGGTCGGCGGATTCGAAGAAGGGGATGCGCCCTTCATACCAGGGGGCGTCGTTGCCAAAGCGCGCCTGCGCGATACGATGCATGTCGAGCGAAGTGGCGGGCTTTGGGTCCGCTGCGCCGACGCCCATGATCGCCGCTCCGGCAAGCAGCAAAATCCTCATCGCGCGCATCGGCGTTTCCCTGTTCTCTGGACAAATGAAAATGGCGGCCGTCCCGGGACTTGGAGAGATATCCCGGAGCGGCCGCCATGGAAAGGATGCGGTGAGGAGACACCGCGCCCCTGAGTGAAATCAGTCGAACTTGAAGCGGACACCCAGAGCGAAGGTCCGGTCGATCAGCAGCGTACTGGAGTTGAACTGCTCCAGATTGCCGACATCGCCGAACTTGTAATAGCTCTGCTGCTTCGCCTTGGTGAGGTTCACCGCGTCGAAGGTGATGCCGATATCCTTGGTCAAATTAAGCGTGAGCTGGAAGTCCAGGCTCTTTTCCGGCGTGCGCCAGAGGCCGATCGGGTTGGCGAACAGGCGGCCTTCATTGTTGTTCAGGAAGCCCTTGCGCCAGATGTAGGAGAGGCGCGCGCCGATCGGGCCTTTGTCATAGGCGAGCGTGGCATTGTACGACAGCTTCGACACGCCGAAGAAGGCCGACTTGGCGGTACCGGTAACTTCACCCGCATTGTTGACGACAGGGATCGTCTGCTCCGAATCCAGGATCGTCGCGCTGCCGGTAAAGCCGAGGCCGTCCAGGAACGCGGGCAGGTAGGACGGGAAGTAGGTCAAGCCCAGCTCGATACCCTTGAGCGTGCCGTTGGACGCGTTGGTCGGACGCGTGATGTTGAAGAATTCGGTGTAGGTCTCGTTGCGCGGCAGATAGTTGTTCGGAATGAATTCACGCACCGACAACGGCACGACCAGACCGTCGATCTTGCGGCGGAAGGCCGTCGCGTAAATCGCGCTGTTCCGCTCGAAATACCATTCGACCGCAATGTCGATATTCTGCGAATGCGTGGCGCGCAGGTTAGGATTACCCGACGACCCCGAACCGAAGCCGATGCGCGACAAATCACCCGTCAGCGCCAGATTGGGGTTGAGGTCACCGAAAGCCGGACGACGCAGCGTTTCGCCATAGTTGAAGCGAATGCGCAGATCGTCGGTGATGTTGTAGCGCGCGGTGAAGGACGGCAGCCACTTGTCCGATCCGGTCGACACGGCGGTGCGGGCGAAGTTGTTGCCACGGTCGAAATACTGATAATCGGTGTCGATCGCGACATAGCGCACGCCGCCCTGCAACTGGAGCGGGCGTCCGAAGATTTCCAGCTCGCCATCCGCCACGATATAGGCGGCGAGGTTGGTTTCATTGATGCCGAACACGCGGCCGAAGCTCAACTGATCGGAGAGCAGCAGGCCCGGTGCGACCGAGCGATAGATCTGGCGGACGGCATCCTTGTCCATCGTGCGGGGATCGGCCAGCACCCAGCTCGTCGGAATGTCAGCGCGGCCATCGAAGAAGCCGCTGTTGGTGAAGGGCGTGCCCTGGCTGAAGCTGGCGAGCGTCGTGCCGGGCAAACCGCCAGCGCCCTGATCGCGGACGTAGCTATCTGCCTTGCGATCGTCATAGCGCCAGCCTGCCTTGATGCGGCGCAGGAAGCCTTCGTCCCAGCTATATTCGCCGTCCAGCATCATGGTCAGCGCGCTGCCGCTGGTCTTGGTGCCGTTGTCGAACAAGTTGCCGACGGTCCAGGCGGCAGGATCGGTCAAGACGCCCTGATTGGCGAAGCTGTAGGAGGGGATACCGCCACCCGCATTGAAATCGACATCGATGTCGAGCGGGGCGCGGTCGGTGCGGATGGCGAAGAAGGAGGTTTCGTTCTTGCTGTCCTGATAGGCGACGTCGGCCGAAATCTTGCCGCGTTCACCCACATCCCATTTGGCGTTCAACGCATAGACGAAGCTGTCGGTCTTGTTGGTTGCCATGTCGCCGCTGTTAAAGCCCGCGACTGCGCCGACTCGGCGCGACTTGATGATGTTGGTGCCGTCGAACAGTTCGAAGCTGGACGCCGGATTGCTGAGGTTCCCCCACCAGTCGGCAAAGCTGAAATGCAGGCTGTTGAGCGTCTCACCCCGGAAACCGGTGTAGAAGACTTCAGCCGTGTAGACCGAGCTGTCGTTGGGTGCCCACTGAAGCGCCGCGTTGACGGACGGACGCTCGCGCCTGCCATAGAGGTCGGACGCGATAACGGCGTCGCGCGAGAGATAATAGGGGGTGGCGACGCCGTTGATGTTGAGCGTCGAACCCGGAGCGGTCGACAGACCCGCGTCGAGGCCGGGGGTCCAGTTCTCGTTACGCGAGCCGGGGAAGATACGCTGCAACGGCGTCAATCCCGATCCGGCTGGCGGATTTTCCGTGGCGAACGGTACCATCGCGCCCGCCTGGATATTCTGGTTGCGGTAATCCGCGCGCGTGTAGCTGCCGTTGATCAGGAAGCCGATATCGCCGATGGCTGTTTCCCAACGGTTGCTGACCAGCAGCGCTGCGTTCGGATTGATCTTGTCGCGGAGTTCCGAATAAACGCCGCGCGCCAGACCCGAAATGGTGAAGCCGTCAAAGTCAAGCGGGCGGCGCGTCTGCACATCGATCTGCCCGGCAAGGCCGAATTCCAGCTGGTCGGCAGAGCGAGTCTTATACACATCGATCCGCTTGACGAGGTTTGCCGAGATATCCTGAAGCGCGAAGGACGTTCCCGCGGCAGTGAAGATGTTGCGGCCATTTAGCGTCGTCAACGGATCGGTCAGGCCACGGATCGTGATCGACGCCGTCTCGCCGCCCGCGCGGTCAGTGACCTGAATACCGGTAACGCGCTGAAGCGCTTCGACGACATTATTGTCCGGCAGTTTGCCCACGTCTTCCGACACAATCGAATCGACGATCTGAGTCGATTCCTTGCGGACGTTGAGCGCGCCGACGATCGATGCGCGAACGCCAGTGACGACGATGTCGGCGGCTTCGTCACCCTGCGGCGCGGGTTGATCGGCAGTCGTCTGCGCACCGGCGGCGGTGGACAGGATCAGCGCGAACATGGATGCGGAAGCAAGTGCGATCGGCTTCAAAGCCATGGAAATACCCTCCCCGAGAAAGCTGGCGCGCATTACGCCATGCAGCAATTAGTCGGACTAATTATTGCTCCGACAATTGGGAGGCAAGCAGAATTATCGGCGCGATTTCGGAAGTAGATGAATGTTGCAAATTTGCCGCACAAAAACCCCGCGCCGGGTGGGCGCGGGGTTATGGCTATTTCACGATAAGAGGCTGGTTCGGCCTATTGGTAACCGCCCTGCTCCTCGCGCTGTTCGGCAGCTTCTTCCTGTGCCTCTTCCAGCTCGCTTTCCTGCTCGTCGTTTTGTTCGTTCTTGGGATCGGGTATCATGGTGGCTCTCCTGCTAACCGGAGAGGAAGCGATTGGCGGCGACCTATGTTCCTGACGCCCTGCTCCCAGCTGACCAAGTCACAAAATGGATCAGGAAAAGGCCGGCTGCCCTAGCGACAACCGGCCTTACCCCGAATAATTTGTCTGACTTAAAGACTTAATCGGCGAACCAGTGCGCCGCCTTCGCGCGGCTCGACACCAGTTTGACCTGCCCGTTGCCGGTAACGCCAATGGCGCGGCCTGGCACCGAGATCGCGACGAATCGGGTCGACCCATCCGCCTCATCGAAACGGACGAACTGGCTGCGCATGTCGAACTCGGCGCTCTTGCTGTCCGGCTCCAGCCCGACCGTCCCATCCTTGCGCGCAACGATATAATGGTCGGGCAGCAGGATCGGCGACAGCATGACGCTCTTCTCGCCCGCTCGCCCGGCACGCTGGCGGAACTGTGTCTGCGCCAGAACGGGGTTGCCGGTGACCAGCGTCTTGCCGTCATGGGCGAGCAGCAGCTTGGTGTTCGTCGCGGACCCGAAGCGTTCGGGCAGCGGACCGTTACCCACCGGCACGCCGAAGTCGGGCGTACCATCCGCCGTGTAATAGATACGCTGGACGCGGGTATGGCGGTCGGGGTTGAACAGCGGATCGCCTTCGATTTTCTCATAGTCGCGGCCATGATAGACGAGCATGTCGCGCCCTTTTTCATCGACCGTGAAGCTATTGTGCCCGGGGCCATAGACGCTGGTTTCGCGAGAGGTCTTGAACACCGGCACTTGGCTCTTCACCCAGACGGCGGGGTCCATGATGTCAGCATCCTCGGGCGCGGTCAGCATCCCCAGGCAATAGCGTGCGTCGGTCGCGCTTGCCGAATAGGTCATGAACAGCCGCCCATTGCGGTTGAGCACGGCGGGCGCTTCTGCGACCTTGTAGCCGCGCACTTCCCAATCAAGCGTCGGTACGGTCAGGCGCACCGCCTTCTTCGAGAGCTTCAGCGGCGATTCCATCGGTGCCAGATAAAGATTGGAATTGGTGTCGATCCCCGGCTCCTTCTGCGCCCAGGCGAAATAGCGGGTGCCGCGATGGACGAAGCTGGTAGAATCGAGGTTGAAGCTGTCCCACGGCGCCTTGAATTCGCCGAGCACCTTCCACTTGCCGGTCATCGGATCGTCGCCATCGCACACCACGGCATAGGTGCGGATACGGAACACGTCGTCGCCCCCGCCACTCGGGCCTGCAGCGAAATACATGATCCACTGGCCATTGATCTGATGCAGTTCTGGGGCCCAAAGGAAGCCCGATCGCGGGCCGGATTTCTCATGCCGCCAAAGCACCGCTTCCTCGGCGGTCAAGAGGCCCGCCAGCGTCTTGGCCCGGCGCAGCACCAGCCGGTCATATTCCGGCACCGATCCGGTCATGTAGTAATAGCCGTCATCGTGACGAAAGACCTGCGCGTCGGCGCGCTGCTTCACCAGCGGATTGACGGGGCCGGGATTGGCCGGATCATGCGGCGCGGCGCGCGCGATCATCGGCGCGGCGGCTGTGAGCGCGCTTCCCGCGATGAAGCCACGGCGCGACAGGTTGAGGATCATCTGCTTCCCTTTCGAAATCAATAGTCTGCGACGGGCCAGCCGTCCGCGCCCCAGCGCACCGGCGCGATGCGCAGCGTCGGTGCGCCGTCCGCCTGTTTGTCATATGCGTGATAGACGACATAGTCCTTGCCGTCGCGATCATGCAGCCAGCCCGCATGGCCCGGACCGCGCCAGCGCCCCTTCTCCTGCAAATCGGCGCGCAGGAAGATGGTGCCGCCGCCGTTCATCATCGGACTGCCATCCTTGCCCAGATAGGGTCCGGTGATCGCCTTCGACCGGCCCATCACCGTGTAATAGGTGCTGTTCACGCCCTTGCAGCAATAATCATAGGACGCCATCAGCCAGTAATAGCCGCCGTGGTCGATGATGAAGGGCGCTTCGACCGGCGCGGGGCCACCGGCGGGCGCGGGTCGGCGCGCGATCGAATAGGGCTTGGCGTCGGGGTTCTTCGGCTTGCCGGTCTTCGGGTCCAGTTCGAACAGCTTGATCCCGGTCCAGAAGCTTCCGAGCGTCAGCCAGTGCCGCCCGTCGCGATCGATCACCAGATTGGGGTCAATCGCGTTATAGTCGCTGTCCTTGGTGGACATGACCACCAGCCCCTCGTCGCGCCAGCCATAACCGCGCGCCTTGGGATCGAGCGTCGGGCTGGTCGCAAGACCGATCGCCGAACGGTTGGAGCCAAAGGTCGATACCGAATAATAGAGACGGTAGCGGCCATTCACATAAGAGATGTCGGGTGCCCACATGCCGTTGCTGCCGGGGATCGCCTGCGTTGCCCAGTCGGGCAGCGCCGTGAAGACCGGATCGCCCGCCGTCCAGTGGATCAGGTCCGGGGACGTCTTCGTTTCGATCAGGCGCTTGCCATGACCGGTGCTGAAGACATGATAGGTGTCGCCTTCGCGACTGATGACAGGATCATGGGTCGGCACGAGGTCGCCGGAGAGGCGGCTGTTGAGCGTCGTGCCGAACTGCGTTGGCAGTTGCGCGCAGGCGATGCCCGTCGATGCAAGCAACGCGACACCTGCCCATGCTGTGATCCTGCGCAACATTTCTTCTCCCGTATGTAAACCCCCTCCTCCGTTCGTCCTGAGCCTGTCGAAGGACATTCCTTTTCTTCGAAGAAGAAAGAGGCTTCGACAGGCTCAGCCCGAACGGGGTTTGGAGACAGTTCCTTACTGCACGTCCAGCACGACCACCGACTTGGGCGGCAGCGCGACCGTCAGCGTTCCACCGCTCATCTGCGCGCCGGTAAAGGCGACAGGCTTGACCGTTTCCGGCGCGTCGAAGCTGTTGAGCGAATTGATCGCGGGCGCGGTCAGGATGCGGCCCGACACATTGGCGGCACTGACGCCGTCCAGCTTGATGGCCACCGTGTTGGGCTGGTTCGGGTCGAGGTTGGAGAGGCCGACATGAACCTTGCCATCCTTCCCCCGCACCGCAGACCCGCTCACCGCAGGCATGTTGAACTGGTCCTTGTGATACCAGGGTGCATCGATCTCGATCGGCAGCACCGTCGCATCCTGCCACGGCTTGTACATTTCGAAGACATGATAGGTCGGGGTGAGCACCATCTTCTTGCCGTCGGTCAGGATCATCGCCTGAAGCACGTTCACCATCTGCGCGATGGCGGTCATGCGGACGCGATCGGCGTGCTTGGCGAAGATGTCGAGATGGACAGAGGCGACGAGCGCGTCGCGCAGCGAATTCTGCTGCCGCAGGAAGCCGGGATGCGTGCCCTTGTCCTGCGCATACCAGGTACCCCATTCGTCTACCGCCAAGAAGACGCGCTTTTGCGGATCATATTTGTCCATGACGGCGCTGTGGCGGGTGATGAGGTCGTCCATCCGCCGCGCTTGCGACAGAATGTTGGCCCATTGCGTTTCGTCGAACTCGGACGGGTTGCCGATCGGCGGGAAAGCGCCGTTCAGCAGCGTGTAGTAATGAAGCGAAAGGCCGTCGAGCTTGTCGCCCGCCTCGCGCATCATCACTTCGGTCCAATTGGTGTCATCGACGTTCGCGCCCGCCGCGATCTTCATGATCTTGGTGCCGCGCGGCGATTTCACGAAGGTGGCGTATCGGCGCGTCTCGTCTGCGGCGAATTCGGGCCGCATATTGCCGCCGCAACCCCACAGCTCGTTACCGATGCCGAAATAGGGAACGGCATAAGGCTCCTTATGCCCATTCTTCGCGCGCAGGTCGGCGAGACTGCCGGCGGGCGCGGTCATATATTCGACCCATTCGGCCATTTCCTGCGGCGTGCCATTGCCGACATTGCCGGAGATATAGGCTTCCGCCCCGACCTGACGCAGCAGTTCGAAATATTCATCGGTGCCAACGCTATTCGGTTCGGTCACGCCGCCCCAATGCGTGTTGACCTTGACCGGGCGGTTCTTCTTGGGGCCAATGCCTTCACGCCAATGATATTCGTCCGCGAAGCAACCGCCCGGCCAGCGGATGATCGGCACGCTGAGATTGCGCAGTGCCGCGATCACATCGTTGCGAAAGCCGTTGGTGTTGGGGATGGACTTGTCGTTGCCGACATAGAGCCCGCCATAGATGCCATTGCCCAGATGCTCGGCGAACTGGGTGAAAACGCGCTTGTCATAGACGGCGCCCGGCTTGTCGGCATGGATGGTCGCGCTGGTCGGCTTGCCGTCCGTGTCCGCGCTCGCCGTCTGCGCGACGAGCGCACTCGTGCACAGCAGCAGCGCGGTCGTCGCCTGCCTCAAAGTCTTCAACATATCCTATCCTCTCCCTGTATGAAGATCAGTCGTGAAAAGCCTGTGTCGTTTCGCGCACGCCGCGCAGGAATGCGTCAGCGACGAGGGCGAGCGGCGTCGTATCCACGTCGCTTCGGCCGCCCCTGATGAGCGCGGCGAACCGGGCATAGAGGCCCGCATATTCGACATCCTCGCCATGCACCGTTTCGCTCGGCAGATGCAGCACCGCGCCGCCATGCGACAGCTTGAGCGTGCCTGCGTCCGTCTCGACGATGATGTCCCAGCTTTGCGGGCCGGTCTGCCGCCAGTCGAGGTCCATGTGGATCGGCGCGCCCGCCGTGTCGCGGAACATCATGTCGGCAGCGATCGGTGCGGCGCGGTTTTCCGGCAGCACCAGCGTCGCGTCCTTGAGGAAGAAGGGGCGCGGCAGGATATGGGTCGCGATCGACAGCGCGTTGATGCCGGGATCGAAGACGCCAAGCCCGCCCGGCTGCCAGATCCACGCCTGACCCGGATGCCAGACACGCACATCCTCGCGCCAGACGATCGACACGCGATCGATGCGCCGCTCGGCAAGCCAGGCGCGCGCAGGCGCGACACCGGCTGCAAAGCGGCTGTGCCACGCGGCAAAGAGCGTCACATCGACCTTGCGCGCCTGCGCTTCGAGCGCTGCCACTTCGCACAGCGTCGCACCGGGCGGCTTTTCGAGGAAGAGGTGGATGCCCTTCGCCAGCGCCTGTGCGGCCAGATCATGGCGCACCTGCGGCGGGGTGCAGAGGGCGATCGCGTCCACCGCCGGACCTTGCGCGAGCAGCGCGTCGAGGCTCGGCAGATGCGGCACGCCGTCCAGCCCCGCGTCATGCGGGCTGACCGTCGCGGCAAGACTGAACGCGCCATTGCCCCTGATGGCCGGAACATGCTGGTCGCGCGCGATCTTGCCGATCCCGACGATCGCGATGCGGATCGGATCCATGATGGCTGCGATCAGAGCGTCTTGACGGCCACCTCGACCGGCGCGGCGCGCGTCAGCGCATTGCGGACCGGCAGCGTGAAGGGCGCGGCATCGATTTCGAACACATCGCCTTCCTGCGTCTGGACGCCATCGCTGAACGAGAGCGTCGCCGTGCCAAAGAAGTGGACGTGCACGTCGCCCGCGCGGCGAAACAGGTCATATTTGAAGTGATGATGCTCCAGATTGGCGAAGCTGTGCGACATATTGCCTTCGCCCGACAGGAACGGCTTTTCCCAGATCGTTTCGCCATTGCGGACGATGCGGCTCTTGCCCTCGATATGCTCCGGTGGTTCGCCGACCAGCAGTTCCGGGCCAAGCGACGCCTGCCGCAGCTTGGAATGGGCGAGCCACAGATAATTGTGCCGTTCGGTCACGTGATCGGAAAACTCGTTGGCGAGCGCCAGGCCGAGCCGATAGGGCGTGCCGTCTTCACCGATCAGGTAGATGCCCGCCAGTTCCGGCTCCTCGCCGCCATCCTTGGCGAAGGCGGGCATGGTGAAATCCTGCCCCGGCCCGACCAGCTGCGACCCGTCGCCCTTATAGAACCATTCGGGCTGCTGACCGACCGCGCCCGCTGCGGGCTTGCCGCCCTCCAGACCTTCCAGGAACATCCGCATCGAATCGGTCTGCTTTTCAGCCGCCGCCGCTTCGCGGTGCATCTTGTCGCGGCCTTCCGCCGAGCCGAGATGAGTGAGGCCGGTGCCGGTCAGCAGGATATGCGCGCCATCTTCATGATCGATAGGGCTAAGCAGGCGCCCCGCCGCATATTCCGCCGTGATATCGACGGCATCGCCCTTGCCAGCAGCCTCGACCGCATCGGCGAGCGAGATGCCCCTGGCGATGGCGTGCAGCGCCAATTCGCGGATCGTGGCGAAGCCCGACACGAAAGCTGCATCGTCGCCCTGTGCGGCGATGACGCCCCGTTCACCCTGCGCGCTCAGATGCTGCAACAACCGCAATGCCATGAAAACTCTCCCTCCCATGCGCTCCGGACGGCGCAGGTTCTCGCGAAATCCAAGCGACGTAAAGCCGCCTAAAAACTAATTACTCCGACATATGACAGGACGATGGTAATGGCAATGCTTCTATTCTAGACATGGATCATGCCCGATCAGGAGAGGGGCCGGAGGAGCAGGAATGGGACAAGAACATCCGTCTTTGCAAGGGGAAGAGGCGGACAAGGGCGGAGCGGGGAAATCCGCGCGCGGGCCGGGCCGCCGCTTGCATGGCGCTATCGCGCACAAGCTGGGCACCGCAATCTTGTCAGGCCAGTATCAGCCGGGCGACACCTTGTCGGGCGAAGTCGCCTTCGCCGAAGAACTGGAAGTATCCCGCAGCGCGTATCGTGAGGCGATTCAGGTTCTGACCGCCAAGGGGCTGGTCGAAAGCCGCCCCAAGGCGGGCACCCGCGTGCTGCCGCGCACCCGCTGGAACCTGCTAGACCCCGACGTTCTTGCCTGGGCCTTTACCGGGGAGCCGGACGTGCAGTTCGTGCGCGACCTGTTCGAATTGCGCGCCATCGTCGAGCCTGCTGCCGCGCGGCTTGCGGCGCAGCGCCGCGATAAGGAGGATTTGCGCATTATGAAGGACGCGCTTTCCGCGATGCGCCGCCACACACTGGCGACAGAAGCGGGACGCGCTGCCGACCGCGACTTCCACAACGCCATCCTCAATGCGACGCGCAACGACGCGCTGCTGGTGCTGACGGCCAGCATCGGCGCGGCGGTCAACTGGACGACGCAGTTCAAGCAACGCGCCCGCGCGCTCCCCCGCAACCCGATTCCCGACCATGTCCGAGTATACGACGCGATCGCGGCGGGTGATCCGGTCGCCGCCGCCGAAGCGATGGGTGCGCTGGTCGACTTGGCGCTGGAAGATACCGCGAGCGCAATGACGAGCTAAACGCCTCCCGCTTTCGGTGGGACAATGCAAAAGGGGCCGGAGCGACATGCCGCTCCGGCCCCTTTTTTTGCGCATGCCTAAAGCACTTATTCCGCGATCTGCTGATCCGGCAGCGCGTTGGTCGTCTTCGACCCCCACAGCGCATAGAAGAGGATGTACAGCTCGCACGCGGCGGTCAGCAGGAAGCTCGTCTGCAAACCATAATGGTCGGCAAGATAGCCCTGCACCACGACGAGTGCGCCACCCGCGATCGCCATGATCAGCAGCCCGGACCCTTCTTCGGTCAACGGCCCCAGCCCCTTGATGCCGAGCGTGAAGATCGTCGGGAACATGATCGAATGGAACAGGCCGACCAGGATCAGCGACCACATCGCGGCAGGGCCGGTCGAAAACACCGTCACCATCACGACGATGAACGCGCCGACCGAGAAGGCGGCGAGCACATGGCCCGCATCGAACTTCTGCATGATCGCCGATCCCGCAAAGCGGCCGACCATCATCCCGCCCCACAGGAAGGTCAGGTAATTGCCCGCCTGCTCATGCGTCAGATTGGCGATCGTGGGCTGGCTGACGAAGTTGACGAACAGGTTGGCGACGCCGATTTCCGCGATCAGGTAGATGAAGATCGCCGGAATGCCGAACACCAGGTTGCGGTGCGACCAGAGCGAATATTTCTTGCGCTCTTCCTTGTTGTGACGCTGCGTCGCATTGCCCATGGCAGGCAGCGGGAAGCGGGCAATCACGAACGCCAGCACGACGAGCACGATCGCGACGAGAACATAGGGCAGAACAACCGACTGCGCGTCGGCGAGGCGTTCCGCCTGCGTCAGCACGACGTCACCCTGCGCCGTACCGCCCTTCGACCGGCCGAGGATCAGGTAAGCGCCAAACAGCGGCGCGAGCATCGTGCCCGCCGAGTTCATCGCCTGCACCAGATTGAGGCGCGAGGACGCGGTTTCCGGCTTGCCGACCACCGCGACATAGGGGTTCGCCGCGACCTGAAGCAGCGTAATGCCGCTCGCGATGACGAACAGCATGACCAAAGTCACGCCATAGGAGGGGATCGACGCCGCCACCGTCATGCCGAGCGCACCCGCCGCCATGATAAGCAGGCCGATCACCATCGACTTCTGATAGCCCACCCGCTCGATCAGCTTGGCCGAAGGGATGGAGGCGAAGAAATAAGCGATGAACCAGACGGACTCTATCAGCGTCGTCTGGGTATAGCTGAGTTCGAACACGCTGCGCAAATGCGGCAACAGCGTGTTGTTGATGACGGTAATGAAGCCCCACATGAAGAAGAGGCTGGCGAGCAGCGCGAGCGCCGGGCCGTAACGCGTGCCGGGGTTATGCGACGCTACCGGCGCCGCGCCCGACGATATTGGTCCTGCCATTCATCCTTCTCCAAAGCAGTCCTGCAACCGAAGACGCGACGACAAGGGTTGCGCCCCCTCAATTTGTCCGAGTATATCCCCCGAAACGGCCCGTCAATGGGCGCGCTCTACGGGAGGAAGTCCATGCGGAAGGTCGATCTGAAAACAACGCTGTCTTACGCACTGGTCCTTAGCCTCGCAAGCGGAACTGCGCTGGCGGCCGAAGCGAGCCGCGCGCCCGCGGGCAATGCGCCGGGCGGCGCGGTCGAGACCATCACCCTCTCCAACAAGCAGGGCGTTTCAGCGAAGATTTTAAGCTATGGCGCGACGCTCCAGTCGCTGTCGGGTCCGGGCAAGGATGGAAAGAGCGCCGACGTGCTGCTCGGCTATGACGATCTCAAGGATTATGTCGAGCATCCCAATTTCTTCGGCGTGACCGTGGGCCGCTATGCCAACCGTATCGCAGCGGGCAAGTTCAGCATCGACGGCAAAGCCTATCAGGTTCCTGTCAACGACAATGGCGTCAACTCGCTACACGGCGGCGGCAAGGGCTTCGACAAGCAGGTCTGGAAAGTCGTGTCGGTCAAGAGCGGCCCGGTCGCGACCGCCGTCCTGTCGCTGACCAGCCCGGATGGCGATGCGGGCTATCCCGGCAAGCTTGACGTGACCGTCACCTACACGCTCGACGAGCAGGGTAATCTCGGCATCGCCTTCGACGCGAAGACCGACAAGCCCACGATCATCAACATGACCAATCACGCGATCTTCAATCTGGGCGGTGAAGGATCGCCCGAAGGCGCGACTGGCCATATGCTGACGATCCCGGCCAAGGCGTACACGCCGGTCGATGCCAACCTCATCCCCACGGGCCAGTTGCAGCCGGTCGACGGCACCGTCTTCGACTTCCGCCAGCCGCGCCGCGTGGCGGACGGCATTCGTGACGGGCGCGACCAGCAGATCGTCTTCGGCCGCGGCTACGATCACAACTGGGCACTCGACAAGGGGCTGACCAAGCAGCCCCAACTCGCCGCGCGGCTGGAAGACCCGGCATCGGGCCGCGTGCTCGAAGTGCTGACGACCGAGCCGGGCGTGCAATTCTATACCGGCAATTTCCTCGACGGCACCTTCATCGGCAAGGGCCGCCATGTCTACCGCATGGGTGACGGCATCGCGCTGGAGCCGCAGAAATTCCCCGATTCGCCCAACAAGCCGAACTTCGTGTCGGCGCGGGTCGATCCGGGCAAACCCTATCATCACGCGATGGTCTATCGCCTGTCGGTCAAGCGCTGAGGTCCGCTGCGATGAACGAATGGCAGTTGATAGAGCGCGATCAGACGGACACGCTCGGCGAAGGCACGCTCTGGTCGGCACGCGACAATGCGGTCTACTGGGTCGATATCCTCGCGCCCGCTCTCAATCGCCTGTCTCTTGCCGACAACCGCATCGATCGCTTTCCCATGCCCGAGCCGCTGGGCTGGGTGGCGGAACGGCAAGGGGGGGGCTTCATCGGTGGATTCAAGAGCGGCTTTGCCGAGATCGGCCTCGATCCCGTCACCATCACGCCGATCGGCGACCCCGAACCGCATCTGCCCGACAATCGCATGAACGATGGCAAGGCGGATGCCGATGGTTTCATCTGGTGTGGGACGATGGACATGAGCGAAACGCAAGCAAGCGGGTCGCTCTATCGCCTGTCGCCCGACCGGACGTGGACGCAGATGGACAGCGACTATGGCGTCACCAATGGTCCGGCCTTCTCGCCGTGCGGCCAGTGGCTCTACCATAATGACAGTCCGAAACGGCAGATGTACCGCTATGCGCGCACGGCCGACGGCGTCGCCGATCGCCAGCCCTTCCTCCAGTTGACGGAGGAGGAAGGCTATCCGGACGGCATGACGGTCGATGCCGAAGGGTATATCTGGCTCGCCCATTGGGAAGGATCGCGGATCAGCCGGATCGCGCCCGACGGCAAGCGGGTCAGGACTATCGCACTGCCTGCGCGGCAGGTGACCAACATCACCTTTGCCGGGCCGAATCTGGAGCGGATGTTCGTCAGTTCCGCCCATGTTGGGCTGAACGACGCGACGCCCTATGATGGCGGCTTCTTCGAGGTCGATCCGGGCGGTGTTCGCGGCAGTCCCACCCACCTCTACGCGGGATGATATGACGAAGGGCAGGTCCGAAATGGCCTGCCCTTCTTGCTTTTGAGCAAGATCGCAGCGTCGCAAGATCGGATATTGCACCTGCTCCGGGAATTCTCTAAAGCGGATGGACAGCGTTGTCAGCCTCTCCAGCAGGCGGCGCTGGTGTCCCGGACGGCATGGAACGAACTGCACGCGGTCCTGCCGTCCGGGATGTTTTTCCCATTCCTATCATTGCGCAATCGAAACGGTTTCGCTGGATGTGGAACTGCCCACTTCAGTGAATCTTTTGCGTGGCCCGCATTCCCTCCAGCCTGAAATCCATCTAGGGGCAGCGCCATGTTGACCCTGAACGGCATCACCGTGCGCCTTGGCGGCCGCACGATCCTCGACGGCGCGTCGGCCGCACTCCCCCCCGGCAGCCGCGTCGGGCTGATCGGCCGCAATGGCGCGGGCAAATCGACCATGGTCCGCGTCATCGCCGGC
>JAAIGE0100163096.1_pt1 | contig 17514 bp, 14 predicted proteins | sample 6487951 | NCBI WGS metagenome assembly JAAIGE01 (sample SAMN13974128, study PRJNA590717) | phyllosphere metagenome | biome: tomato field; feature: multiple bacterial spot infested tomato fields; material: tomato leaves; isolation source: leaves from tomato fields | host: Solanum lycopersicum ...
GCCACGGCCATGCCCGCGTCGGCCTGTTTGATAAACCCGATGATCTGCTCGGTGCTGAATCTGCTCTTCTTCATGTCCGTCCTCTTGGGTTCACGGACTTTATAGCTTCAGCTGGTACGGCTCAGTGGGGGCAGGTCAGTTCTCGGAAAGTAGGCACGCTGTCGTGGATCAGCCCGACCTCCCGAGCGCCCGATGTTCGCCAACCGGCGTGGTGGCAGCTGTGCCTCGCTTCACCGGAGGAGCTGGCGATGATGGCGTTGCTGGACGGCCTGCGCCTGCACTGCGATGCCGCTGCGGCTGCGGCTGCGGCTGCGGCGCGATGCAAGGCGTGGCTGATGGTCCGGAAGCGCCCGCGAAGCTGAAGGCTTAACACCCGCAGGCGCAGAATGACTGCCGGCAAGCTCCACCGCGACGTGGCGAGCTAGGATGGCCGCTTGACACGCAAACCCTGGGCGGTCACGAGTAAAGTGAGTAACATGTCACACTTAACGGATGCGCGAACCGCCTACCATGCACGGGCGGAATTTGGGGCCGCGTCTGTTTTTTCTCGTTCGAAAATTTTCACGCCTGCAGAGGCGGGGAGCCTTTGCGCATGACTTTTCAGCCCAGTCCGTCGGGACACCCGGGCCGTGACCAACGCTTGCTCGAGCAGGCCCACGACGTGTTCGTGCCGGCGCTCGCGCAGGTTTTTGCTGCTGCAGTTGCGCATTTCGATGATGTGCTGTTCGACCGTGCCGAATCCGCTGGCGCGTCGCAGTTGCTGTTTCTCGATGGCATGCGCGAACTGCGCCGCAAGCGCGAAGAGGTCGCCCGCCAGTTCCGCCAACAGCTGGAAGACGGCTGGCAGGCGTTGGTGCTCGGCACGCCGTTGTCGGCCGAAGTGGTGCTGGCTGGCGACATGGGCAGCGGCCCGCTGAGCCTGGTGCCCGAGCACGTGCTCGAATCGCGGCTGGCTGTGCGCAATCTGGCCACGGTGCTGTTGCGCGATTTCAAACAAGTGCTGGCACGGGTGGACCGCCGACTGGGCTGGATCGCCGGCGGGCTGGAGCTGATGGCCGACACCAACCCGATTGGCCCCGAACATCTGGGTGTGGCGATCCACGAAGCCTTCGCCACCTGCGATCTGGCGCCGGAAGTGCGACTGGTGCTGATCAAGCTGTGCGAGCGCGATCTGGCCGAGCCGATCGGCAAGTTGTACGCACGCCTGGACGAAACCCTGGCCAAGGCCGGGGTGATGCCGGAAATTTCGCAGGCCAAGCGCGCGCCGCCGCGCGTGCAGCCGCGTGGCGAGACGCCGGAAGAGCGCGCCCAGGTCGAGGCGCAGGGCGGTCACGCCGAGGTAGGTGGCGACGATCAGGGTGATCAGTACGCACCGGCCTGGGCCAACCGTTTCCTTGACCGTTGGGCGCATAGCCGCGGCCGCATGCAGGCTGCGACGCAGCGCGGGCATGCCGATGGTGGCGGGGCTGGCGGCATGGACGGTGAGGCCGACCATCCTGGCGGTAGCCAGGGCATGCTGCTCGAGGCGCTGCACGAGTTGCTGCAACAGACCCGCAGCGTGCGCGACACCGCCGCTTCTGCCGCCACCGTCGCGGTGGGGCAGCAACGCCCGTTGAGCCAGCGCGAAATGATGTCGGTGCTGTCGCTGTTGCAGGCCACACCCAGCGCGACGCTGCAGGCGGCCATCGGCGACGACACCGAATCGCTTGCGCAGCGATTGAAGAACGAGGTGCTTTCCAGCGCCACGCGGCTGGGCGTGGACCCGGCCACTGCAAAGCTCGACCCGATGGACGAAGACGCCATCGACCTGGTCGGCATGCTGTTCGATGTGATGCTGGACGAGCGCGATCTGGAAAATCGCTCGCGCGAAATGATCGGCCGCCTGGTGGTGCCGTTCGTCAAGGTCGCGCTGCTGGACCGCAAGATGTTCGTGCAGAAGACCCACCCCGCGCGGCGCCTGCTCAACTCGCTGGCCGAGGCCTGCGAAGGCAACAACGGCGACAGCGCTGCCGAGCGCGTGCTGATGGGCAAGGTCGAAGAGATCGTCGACCGCCTGGTGGCCGAATTCAACGAGAACCTGGCGATCTTTCTCACCCTGGAGGAAGAATTCCGCGACTTCCTGTCGCAGCACCGGCGCCGGGTGGAAATTGCCGAGCGTCGTGCTACCGAGACCCAGCGCGGGCAGGAAAAGCTCGAACTGGCACGCAGCCGCGCGCTGTCGGAACTGGAGCAGCGTGCCCCCGAAGACGCGGGCCTGCCCAAGGCAGTGGACGACTTCCTGCGCCAGCCATGGCTGCATCACCTGACCATGGCGATCCTGCGCGACGGCGAGGAAGGTCCCGGCACCATCGAGGCCCTTGCGCTGGCCGACGGCGTGCTGGAAGAACTGGCCGAAGCGCGCCGCCATATCGTCGGCAAGCCATGGCTGCAGGTGTGGCAGCCGGCGCTGCACCGCGTGTTCGCCAGCGTAGGCCTGCACGGGGATGCGGTGGTGGTGGCGATCACCGCCTTGCACGACACCCTGCAGGCGATCGCCGAAGCGCGCCCGGAACTGGAAAAAGCCCTGCCGGAACTGCCGCAGGTCAATCTGCCGCCACCGGCTGCCGAAAGCGTCAGCGTGGTGCTGGGTGCCGAAGCGGTCGCGCAGAGCATCGACAGTGCCGACGCCGAACGTTTCCGCGCGATGGATATCGGCACGTGGCTGGATTTTGTCGACAAGGACGGCAAGGTGCAGGCCGGCAAGCTGTCGTGGGTGAGCCCGATTTCGCAGCGCCTGCTGTTCGTCAATCGACGTGGCGTGCGTTTCTGCGTCGCCTCGCCGGAAGAACTGGCGGTAATGGTGCGCCTGGGCCGCCTGCGCGAGCACATCAACGATGGCGCTTTCGACAGCGCCATGCAGGGTGTGATCGATCGTCTGGATCCGTTGCAGAACAACAGCACGGTGCACTGAGCGGTCCCGCGCGCATGGGTAGCCGCTGCGGCTTCCCGTAGACATGTGGCACGCGCGCGCTGCACTGGCGTCGTTGCCGGTACCGCCGGCAGTGGCGCCGCGCTCTGCTAGCATCGCCGCGACTGGGCGCAAGACCGGAGCAACGCATGGCTGTGCAGGTGCTGGTGCTGAAAGAACGGGCCGCTGGCGAACGCCGCGTGGCCGCGACGCCGGAAACGGTCAAGAAACTGGTCGCGCTCGGTGCCGGCGTGTGGATCGAGCCGGGAGCCGGCCGGGCCAGCAGCATGGACGATGCCGCGTATCTGCAGGCCGGTGCGCAGCTTGCCGGCGCCGACGCCGTGGCACAGGCCGAGATGGTGCTGTGCGTGCAGGCGCCCTCTACCGGGACCTTGCTCGGCTGCAAACCGCACACGGTGGTGATCGGCATGCTGGCGCCGGACACGGATCCGGCGCGCGCGCAGGCATTTGCCGCGCGGCAATTGATCGCGTTTCCACTGGAGCGCCTGCCGCGCACCACGCGCGCGCAATCGATGGATGTGTTGAGCTCGCAGGCCGGCATGGCCGGCTACAAGGCGGTGCTGATTGCCGCGCAACTGGCGCCGCGCTTTTTTCCGATGCTGACCACCGCGGCCGGCACCATGCGCCCGTGCAAGGTGTTGGTGATCGGTGCGGGCGTGGCCGGCCTGCAGGCGATCGCAACGGCCAAACGGCTGGGCGCGCAGGTGGAAGGCTTCGATGTGCGGCCGGAAACGCGTGAGCAGATCGCCTCGCTGGGTGCGCGATTTCTGGACCTGGGCGTGAGCGCTGCCGGCGAAGGCGGCTACGCGCGCCAGCTCAGCGACGACGAACGCGCCGAACAGCAGCGCCGTTTGGCCGAACATCTCACAGGTGTGGATGTGGTGGTGTGCACCGCAGCGGTTCCGGGCCGGCCGGCGCCGAAGATCATGACCACCGAGATGGCGCGTGGCATGCGCGCCGGCAGCGTGATCGTAGATCTGGCGGCGGAAACCGGCGGCAATTGCGCGGCCACCCGCCCGGGCGAAACGTATGACCTCGACGGCGTGGTCATCGCTGGCCCGCTCAATCTGGCCAGCCAGGGCGCAGTGCAAGCCAGCGAGATGTTCGCGCGCAACGTGTACGCCTTCGCCGCCTTGTTGATCAAGGACCGTGCGTTGACGCTCGACTGGGACGATGAGTTGCTGGCGAAGACGCGGTGGTCGGCGCCGGCGCCGACCACCGCGTAGGCGTCGCAGAAAGTTCGGTGCGTGCAATGCGGCAAGGGCAGCACGCTGCGCATCGCGAGCCGTCGTCGGTCCGGCGCTGAAGAGCGCTCTTTCGGGCAGGTTGAGATTTGGCGCGGTCAGGGATTTCGTGGTTGTCCTTGCAACCAGCGACGCAGCGAGGCCACCGATGCCACCGATGCCAGCACGGGTGCTGGCGTGCATCTGGTTGCCGCGACGTCATGCAGCTGCGTGCGCTACACACACTTACGCGGCCGCGCGCGCGGGGTGCGCAGGGTGCGCGTCGCTGCCGCGACTGGCCCTGGCATGCTGCAAGATGCCAAGCGCGACGGCTGGATCATATCCAGCGCCCATCGCAACCCTGCGCGGCGCCTGAGCAAACGCAATCCGCTGCTGCGACCGCTGCGCAGTGCTGGGAAACGTCAGTCCTCGACCGGCGGATGCTCGCGCAACCAAGCGCTGCGCTCGGCCGGGCTCATCTTCTGCCAGCGTTGCTGCAGTTCGTTGCGCTGTTGCGGGTTGAGCGTGCGCATGCGGTCGAACAAGGCCTTGGCCTCGCGGCGTTGCTCCGGACTCATGTTGCGGAAGCGGTCCATGCCGGCCTTGGCCTGCTTGCGCTGCTCGGGCGTCATGTCCAGCCAGCGGCGGGCGTGCCGGTACATCCTGGGACGTTCTTCGGGCACGTCGTTCCAGCGCTCGCGCAGCGCATCGATCATGACCTGGCGCTGCTGCTTGGTCAGTTGGTCCCACTCGGGCATGGGCGTCTCGTCACGCGGACCTTGGCCGCGTGGGCCAGGCGCGTCCATGGGCGGACCCGGGGGAGGAGGTCCGGGTGGGCCGTCCTGAGCCAGCGTGGAGGCGCATGGCCCGGTGCACAGCAACAGGGTCAACAGCAGGCGGGTGGTGTGGGTCATCGTGCTTATTCCATGGCCAGGGCGGTGTCGGAGCCGAGCCAGACATACAGGTCCGGGTTCTGGGCCAGCAGGTCGTCTGTCTCGGTGGTGGCGCTGGTGCTGGCAACCGGCGAGGTCGGCGCGGTGCCAGAGGAGACGCTTTGGCTCGGATGCAGCTGCAGGCCGATGCCGATCGCCAGCAGGCCCGAGCACGCGGTGGCCAGCAACCAGTAGCCACGTCGGCTGCGCGTCGGGGCCGCGGCGTGGCGGGCCTGGCGCAGGCGCGCCAGGGTTTGCGGCGGCAGGCTGGTCAGCGCGGTGGCGTGCAGCTGGCGCAGCTGCGCATCCAGCCGGGCGGGGTCGTGGGAGCGGTTCACAGGAAATCCTCGAACTGTTTTTGCAACGCGTCGCGCGCGCGCGACAGGTGGGTTTTGACCGAGCCTTCGGAGCAGCCCATCGCCTTGGCAGTGGTGGCCACGTCCAGGTCTTCGAGCACGCGCAGCGTGAAGGCTTCGCGCTGGCGCGCCGGCAGTGTGCGCAATGCATCGACCAGCCGTTGGTAGGCCTGTTGATGCTGTTGTTCGTCGACCGGTCCGGTGCCGGGGTCGGCCCAGTCGATCGGACCTTCGTCGTCGGCGCGCTCGGCCGGTGCCCAGAACTTCAGGCGAAAGCTGCGTCGCCGCTGCAGGTCGATGATGCGGCTGCGCAGGATGCTCCAGAACAGCGGCGTCCATTCCTCCGCCGGCCGCTCTCGATAGCCCAGCAGCTTCACCATGGCGTCCTGCACGGCGTCCAGCGCATCTTCGCGGTGCCGCAAGCCGGCCTCGGCAAAACGGAAGGCACGCGGCCCGATGCCGGCCAGAAATGCATCCAGCGACACCGGTGTGGTGGCGGCCGGTGCGGTAGCTTGCGGATCGAAAGGAGTTCCCACCAGCACAGCGTAGCTTCCGCGGAGACGATACGACGTCAACGAGCGAGCGCGGATTCGGTTGACAGGCGCCCGCACGGGCGTGGCGTGGGTATGATCGGCGGGCCGCACCGGCCAGTGGAGCCAGAGACGATGAGCGACGGATTCGTAGCGCTGTACATCTTCATGCTGGCGGCCATCGCCGGCCATGTGATCATCTCGCGGGTGCCGGTGATCCTGCATACGCCGCTGATGTCCGGTTCCAACTTCATCCACGGCATCGTGTTGATCGGGGCGATGGTGGTGCTGGGGCATGCCGACACCACACTGGAAAAAGCGCTGGGATTTGTCGCAGTGGCGCTGGGCGCGGGCAACGCAGCGGGCGGTTATGTGGTGACCGAGCGAATGCTGGAGATGTTCAAGTCCAGCAAGAAGCCGCCGGGCGGGGATGCGCCATGAACGTGTCTATTGCCCAATTGCTGTCGTGGCTGGTGAAGTCGAGCTATCTGGTGGCAGCGACCTTGTTCCTGCTCGGCCTGCAGCGCATGGCCTCTCCATTGAGCGCGCGCAGCGGCATCCGCTGGGCCGGGCTGGGCATGTTGATCGCCACCGTGGCCACGTTCTTCCTGCCCGAGCTGCACAACGTGCCGCTGATCCTGGCGGCATTGGCGATCGGCACCGGCGTGGCGTGGGGGTCGGCCAGGAAGGTCGCCATCACCGACATGCCGCAGATGGTGGCGCTGTACAACGGCATGGGCGGCGGCTCGGCGGCGGCGATCGGTGCAGTGGAGCTGCTGCGGTTTTCGTTCTTCGCCAATCGCGACACGGCGCACTGGAGCGCGCAGGCGATTGCGCAGCTGGCGGCGCGGCAGCCGGACACCACCACGGTGGTGCTGGCGGTGATCGGTTCGGCGATCGGGGCGGTGTCGCTGTCGGGGTCGGTCATCGCGTGGGCCAAGCTCGACGGCCGGCTGGACCGGCGGGTGACCTTCCCCGGTCAACAGGTGTTCAATCTGGTGGTGGCCGTGGCGGTGCTGGCCCTGGCCGTCTGGGCGGCGAGCAGTCTGCAGCCGTTGGCGATCATTGCGTTCTTCGTGGTGGCGTTGGCCTTGGGCGTGCTGATGACGCTACCGATCGGCGGTGCCGACATGCCGGTGGTGATTTCGCTCTACAACGCGTTTACCGGGCTGGCGGTGGCGTTCGAGGGCTATGTGCTCGGCAATGAGGCATTGATCATCGCCGGCATGATGGTCGGCGCCGCCGGCATCTTGCTGACGCGGTTGATGGCCAAGGCGATGAATCGGCCGATCGGCGGCGTGCTGTTTTCCAACTTCGGCGGTGGCGGGCAGGCGCAGGAAATCAGCGGTGTGCAGAAGCCGATCGAGGCCGGCGATGTGGCGGCGATGATGGCCTTTGCCGAGCGGGTGGTGATCGTGCCCGGCTATGGCATGGCAGTGGCGCAGGCACAGCACAAGATCTGGGAGCTGGCGCAGCGCTTGATGGCGCGCGGGGTCAAGGTGAAGTTTGCGATCCATCCGGTCGCCGGGCGCATGCCCGGGCACATGAACGTGCTGCTGGCCGAGGCCGGTGTGCCCTACGATCTGATCGCCGACATGGACGACATCAATCCGGAATTTGCCAGCACCGACGTGTCGCTGGTGATCGGTGCCAACGACGTGGTCAATCCGGTTGCCAAAACCGATCCGGCCAGCCCGATCTACGGCATGCCGATTCTGGACGTGGTCAATTCGCGCAACACGGTGGTGATCAAGCGCGGCAAGGGGACGGGCTTTGCAGGCATCGAGAATGCGCTGTTCTACGCCGACAACACGCGCATGTTGTACGGCGATGGAGCAGAAGCCGCTGGTGCGCTGGTGAGCGAATTGAAAGCGCTGGATGGCGGCGGGCATTGAGTGCTGGTGTGTCGTCAGGCGCGCTCGGATGCTTGAGGCAACGCACGGTCGGTCGTGTCCTGTTGCGTTACAGGGGACGCTTACACGCGCGGATCAACGCCAGGGTTAGTCGAAGGCGCGGCGCCCTCACCGCTCGCGGGACACGCCGTCAATCCGTGCCTGGAGGCTCGATGGCGGCATTCATGCCGCCAACGGTCCCGCAATCGGCAAGGGCACCGCGCCAGACAGTTTGCTGATTGCCTTGTTCAAGAACAAAGGCACCGGGGCAGTTTTGCTTGCTGCTCTTTTGAACGCTACGCACCCGACCAACGTGACTGGTCCTTGCCCGCCCACCGTCGCGGAACCCCCGGCGGCATGGATGCCGCCAAGGAGCTTACAAGGACGTACTTGCAGCGTGGCTCGCGATGGTGGGCGGGCACGGATCCTGCGGCAAACGCGCAGCGCTTTCCGATGTATCTCTGATGGGAGCGATGGCGCTTGACGAGCACCGGCGCTCGAATCTGTGCAGCTGACGCGTCAGCTTCGACGACGTGCGATGTTGGCTACTGAAACAATCGCGCCTGGCTCAACGCGCCGCCCACCACGCCACCAACAGTGCGGCGGCGTAGCACAGCAAGTCGAAGCCGTTGTTGGCCAGTTGCAGCAGCGTCCAGGCCAGGCCGGTGCCCATCTTCTGTGCCGAGGTCCACGGGTCCAGGCCCAGCGGTCCGCCCAGTTGCGCCGAGGCGATGCCCCAGTTGGCGCCCGCGATGATCAGCGCCGTCGCCACCATGGCCACGCCGATGCGCAGGCGGCCTGCATGCAGGGTGCCCAGGCGCAGCATCCAGACGATCTCCAGTGCTGCGACCACGGCCATCCAGCCGGCCTGGTTGCCCAGGGCCAGGGCGATGAGCAGCCAGGCGATGAGGGCGGTGACGCATCCCAGCAACAGGAGCGGGGGCCAGAGCCAGTGGGCCGTTCTGGCGGACGCGGTGGTGGGCGGCATTGGAGCTCCTGACAGTGCGCACATGATAGAGCGCGCGCCGGCCTTTGCGACGCACGCCACGCCACGACAGTGCGGCTGATGGAATGCAGCGTCGTTCCCGGCTGGCGCGGTGGCCGGCGGCGGTGGCGTCGTGGTCGGCTAGAATGGCCGACTTGCGCGCGACCTGCGCGGCCCCATATCCAGCCCATGTATTCCCGTAGCAGCGAACCCGTCCAGTTCGAACGCGATTGCGATGCCGTCATGGTGCCGCAGGGCGATTCGGTGACCCTGCCCGCAGGCAGTTACGGCTATATCACCCAGGCGCTGGGTGGCAGCTATACCGTCTTTGTCGAAGGCAATCTGTTCCGCATTGCCGGCAAGGACGGCGATGCGATCGGCAAGGAGCCGCCGCCGGGGCTGGAACTGCCCGCCAATGCCAGCGACGAAGAGGTGGAAGCGCTGGTGTGGCAGCAGCTGCGCACCTGTTTCGACCCGGAAATTCCCTTCAATATCGTCGATCTGGGCCTGGTCTACGAGGCGGTGGTCAGCCATCGCGAGGAAGACGACCAGCGCCGGGTCGACGTCAAGATGACCCTGACCGCGCCCGGTTGCGGGATGGGCGAAATCCTGGTCGACGATGTGCGCAGCAAGGTCGAGATGATCCCGACCATCGCCGAGGCCGACGTCGAGCTGGTGTTCGACCCGCCGTGGGGCCGGCATATGATGTCCGAAGCGGCCCGTCTCGAGACCGGCATGCTCTGATCGTCACGCGCCATGTCCACGATGTGGCGCTGCGTCCTTTCGCCCGCCATACAGGAATCTCCCGGTGTCCGTGTCCTTCGCTTCCACCCGTTCTCCGTCGCCGCGCAGCGCCGACGAATTGTCCGTGATCCTGGCCGCACCCGGTTTCGGGCTGCATTTCACCGACCACATGGTCGCCATCTCCTGGAACAACGAGCAGGGCTGGCACGACGCGCAAGTGCGCGCGTACGGCCCGCTGCAGCTGGATCCGGCAGCGTCGGTGCTGCATTACGGCCAGGAGATCTTCGAAGGCATCAAGGCCTACCGGCACGCCGACGGCTCGATCTGGACCTTCCGTCCGCAGGCCAATGGCGAGCGCCTGCAGCGGTCGGCGCGCCGTCTGGCGCTGCCGGAATTGCCGGTGGACCTGTTCGTCGAATCGTTGCGCCAGCTGGTCGCCGTGGATAGCGGTTGGGTGCCGTCGGCGCCGGAGACCAGCCTGTATTTCCGCCCGTTCATGATTGCCGATGAGGCCTTCCTGGGCGTGCGTGCGGCGCACAAGGCGTCGTATTACGTGATCGCCAGCCCCGCCGGCCCGTATTTCGCCAAGGGCGTGGCACCGGTATCGATCTGGTTGTCCACCGAGTACGCACGTGCGGCCAAGGGCGGCACCGGTGCGGCCAAGTGCGGCGGCAACTACGCCGCCTCGCTGTTGCCGCAGCAGAAGGCCTATGCCCAGGGCTGCTCGCAGGTGTTGTTCCTGGACCCGGTGGAAGGCAAGTACATCGAAGAACTCGGTGGCATGAACGTGTTCCTGGTCTACAAGGACGGCACGTTGGTGACCCCGGAACTGTCCGGCAGCATCCTGGAAGGCATCACCCGCGACAGCATCCTGCAACTGGCCCGCGACCGTGGCATGCAGGTGATCGAGCGCAAGGTCGCCATCGACGAATGGAAGCAGGGCGTGGCCTCGGGCGAGATCACCGAGGTGTTTGCCTGCGGTACCGCGGCGGTGGTGACCCCCATCGGCGAGCTGAAGGGCGAGGGGTTCGCGGTGGGCGATCTGTCCGCGCCGGCGGGCGAGGTGACCATGTCGCTGCGCCAGGAACTGACCGATATCCAGTACGGCCGCGTGCCGGACCGCCACGGGTGGTTGGTGCGTTTGTCGTAAGCAGACATATTCGTCAAACAAGGGCCTCCGTGTGTCAGCACGGGGGCCTTTTGTTTGCGTAACAGCAAAAAGACCCTTTTTCGCCTGGGAACCGGTCGAATTCAGCATGAGTCAAGTGTGATTGAAGTCACGCAATGACATTTTGATTTCGAAAATTACCAACTCCGTATTGTCCAGTTCGGTTTCTTTGGGATAGGTTCGCTGAACGGATCGATAACAGGGGCGGTCCGGGGCACTGGGCCAGTCGCCATCGCGACGGTTTCGGAACTACCGCTTCGGCGGTTCTCTTGACTGGAAGGGAATTCGATGTCTAACGCGTCGTTTCGTCCGCGCCACCGTGCGCTCTGCATCCTGGGTGCTTCGGCACTTACCTCGCTGTTGCTGGCAACGCCGGCATTTGCCGGCGATGTCTACCTGGGTGGCCTGGCCACCGCGCAGACCCACCAGAAGTTCATCGTGACCTACAAGGACGGCAGTAGCGCCCTGAGCAGCCCCAGTGTGTTGACCACCTCGTTGCGCACCGCTGCACGTGCGTTGCCGGCCAAGGCCGGCAAGCCGCTGGGCCTGAACAGCGTGCGTCGTCTGGCCGTGGGACCGGAGCTGATTCAGGCCGACCGCGCGCTGGATCGCGCCGAAGCCGAAACCCTGATGCGCCAGCTGGCCGCCGACCCCAACGTGCAAAGCGTGGAAGTGGACCAGATGCTGTACCCCACGCTGACCCCCAACGACAGCCGCCTGTCCGAGCAATGGGCCTTCGGCACCACCAACGCCGGGCTCAACATCCGCCCGGCCTGGGACAAGGCCACCGGTGCCAACGTCGTGGTTGCGGTGATCGACACCGGCATCGTCAGCCACCCCGACCTGGACGCCAACATCCTGCCCGGCTATGACTTCATCAGCGATGCCACCGCCGCGCGCGACGGCAATGGGCGCGACAACAATCCTGCCGACGAAGGCGACTGGAACTCGACCAGTGGGTGCGCCACGTCCAATTCCAGCTGGCACGGCACCCATGTCGCCGGCACGGTGGCGGCGGTGACCAACAACACCACCGGCGTGGCCGGTACCGCGTTCAACGCCAAGGTGGTGCCGGTCCGCGTGCTGGGCCGTTGCGGCGGTTCGCTGTCGGACATCGCCGATGCCATCATTTGGGCCTCCGGCGGCACCGTCAGCGGTGTGCCGGCCAATCCCAACGCGGCCGAAGTCATCAACATGTCGCTGGGCGGCGGTGGCACCTGTTCGTCCACGATGCAGAGCGCAATCAACGGCGCCGTCTCGCGCGGTACCACGGTGGTGGTGGCGGCCGGCAACAGTGCCGCCAACGTGTCCGGTTCGTTGCCGGCCAACTGCGCCAACGTGATCGCAGTGGCGGCCACGACCTCGGCCGGTGCCAAGGCCAGCTATTCCAACTACGGCAGCGGGATCGACGTCTCCGCGCCAGGGTCGGGGATCCTGTCCACGCTCAACAGCGGTACCACCACGCCGGGCAACGCCAGCTACGCTTCGTACAACGGCACCTCGATGGCGGCGCCGCATGTGGCCGGCGTTGTTGCCCTGGTGCAGTCGGTGGCGCCCACCACGTTGACGCCTGCCGCAGTGGAAACACTGCTGAAGAACACCGCACGCGCCTTGCCGGGCGCCTGTTCGGGCGGTTGCGGTGCGGGCATCGTCGATGCCGATGCGGCGGTGACGGCGGCCATCGCCGGCAGCAGTGGCGGTGGTGGTGGCGGAACCGGCAACACCTTGACCAACGGCACGCCGGTGACCGGCCTGGGTGCAGCCACGGGCGCGGAGTTGAACTACACCATCACGGTGCCGGCCGGCAGCGGCACGCTGACGGTGACCACCAGCGGCGGCAGCGGCGATGCAGACCTGTACGTGCGGGCCGGTAGCGCGCCCACCGACACCGTCTATGCCTGCCGTCCGTATCTCGATGGCAATGCCGAAACCTGCAACATCACTTCGCCGTCGGGAACCTATTACGTGCGGATCAAGGCTTACAGCACGTTCTCCGGCGTGACCCTGACCGCCAGCTACTGACGCTGGATCGCTGCACGCGTTCCCTGGCATGACCGCCAGGGAACGCGCCTTCCTCGCTTCAACCCCATCTGCGATACCTCGCCCAGGTCTGCCGTTTCGGCAGGCGCAGGCGACGTGTTGCCGCTTGGCCGGAATGGACACCGGCCAGTCGCCCCGACGGGCCTGGCGCCCGTGCAGTTTCCGGCTCCGAACCGCAGCGTGCGGCAACGGGCCGGCCCTCTCGCCGCAGCTGCGGTACCTCTCCAATAAGGAACGATCGATGTCCAATGTGTCGCAACGTCGTGCGCCCACGCGCGCGCTGGTAGTCCTGGGTGTTTCCGCGCTGACCTCGCTGCTGGCCGTGCCGGCGTTTGCCGGTCAGGTCAATCTGTCCGGGTTGGACTCGCAGCCCACCCTGGACCGCTTCATCGTCAAATACAAAGACGGTTCCAGTGCGGCGGTCAGCCCGACCTCGATGCGCGCATCGCTCAATTCGGTTGCCGGCGCGATGCCGGCACGCGCCGGCCGTGCGCTGGGCCTGAACCACGTGCGCCGCACGGCGCTGGGTTCGGAAGTGCTCAAGACCGATCGTGGCCTGGACCGCGCCGACGCCGAAACCCTGATGCGCCGCATCGCCGCCGACCCCAGCGTGGACTACGTGGAAGTGGACCAGATCATGTACCCGGTGCTGACTCCCAACGACACGCGCCTGTCCGAGCAGTGGGGCTTCGGTACCTCTTCCTCCAGCATCAACGTGCGCCCGGCCTGGGATACCGCCACCGGCACCGGCGTGGTGGTGGCCGTGATCGACACCGGCATCACCAGCCATCCGGACCTCAACGCCAACGTGCTGCCGGGTTACGACTTCATCAGCGATGCCACGCGTGCACGCGACAACAACGGGCGTGACAGCAATCCGGCCGACCAGGGCGACTGGACCACGGCCGGCCAGTGCGGCAGCGGTACGTCGGCCGCCAATTCCAGCTGGCACGGCACCCATGTGGCCGGCACCATCGCGGCGGTCACCAACAACAGCACCGGCGTGGCTGGTACCGCGTTCAACGCGCGCATCGTGCCGATTCGTGCGCTGGGCGCATGCGGCGGCGCGACCTCCGATATCGTCGATGCGATCGTGTGGGCCTCGGGTGGCACCGTGTCCGGCGTGCCGGCCAATGCCAACCCGGCCGAAGTGATCAACATGTCGCTGGGCGGCAGCGGCAGCTGCTCGAGCAGTTACCAGAACGCCATCAACAGCGCGGTGTCGCGCGGCACCACCGTGGTGGTGGCGGCCGGCAACAGCAATGCCAACGTGGCCAACTTCACCCCGGCCAGCTGCGCCAACGTGATTTCGGTGGCATCGATCACCTCGGCCGGCGCGCGTTCGAGCTTCTCCAACTACGGCACCGGCATCGATATCTCCGCGCCGGGTTCGGCGATCCTGTCGACCTTGAACAGCGGCACCACCACGCCGGGTTCGGCCAGCTACGCCAGCTACAACGGCACCTCGATGGCGGCCCCGCACGTGGCCGGCGTGGTGGCGCTGGTGCAGTCGGTCGCCAGCCGTCCGCTGACGCCTGCGGCGGTGGAAACGCTGCTGAAGAACACCGCACGTCCGCTGCCGGGCGCCTGCTCGGGCGGCTGCGGCGCGGGCATCGTCAACGCGGCCGGCGCGGTCAGCCAGACCCCGTAAACCTGCGCCGACGACCGCGATGCCGGCGCGATGCCGGCAATGCGTCGGGTCTTTTCCGACGCCGGTGTCGGTGCTTTGAAACCTGCACTGCCCCGCTCTACGCGGGGCAGTGTGCGTTCGGGAAGCGGCAATGGCCGCACCGCCGGCCAGGGCCGCCAGCGCTGGCTGAATGAAGCGCGTGCCAGCACGGCATGGCTGCCTTCAGTGCGCCCGGTAGCACGCCGATAGCCAGCCCACGTGAGGCATGCAACATCTGCATGCACGCGCAACGGGCACGGCGCAGCGCAGTGGCTTCAGTGCGTTGCCAACCGGGTTGCAAGATCCTTGGGGAGGGATGAAGTCATGCCGTATCACTCAGTGCGCGCACTGCGCCGCGTTGCATTCGTCTGTGCGTTGTCATGCACGTTTCATGCCGCCGCTGGCGAGGTCAGTCTGCAAGGATTGAATTCCAGCAGCACCCATCAGCGCTTCATCGTCAGCTACAAGAACAGCGTCGGCAGCGGCCGGGCGACCGGGTTGTCTGCGCCATGGGGCGACATCGCGCGTGCCGTGCCGCAAGCGCGCGGGAAGGCGCTGGGCCTGTCGGCCACGCGCCGGCTCAGTGGCGGGCCGATGTTGCTGGTGGCCGACCGCAAGCTGGACCGCGTGGATTCGGAAAGCCTGATGCGGCGCCTGGCCGCCGACCCGGCGGTCAAACGCGTGGAAGTGGACATCCTGATGCGGCCACTGCTGGTTCCCAACGACCCCGGCGTGCCGCAGCAGTGGGCGATGGGCGCGACCGCCGCCAGCCTCAACATCCGTCCGGCCTGGGACCGTTCCACCGGCAAGGGCATCGTGGTGGCGGTGATCGACACTGGCATCACCAATCATCCGGACCTGGCAGCCAATGTGCTGCCCGGCTACGACTTCATCGTTGATCCGGCCACTGCGCGCGATGGCACTGCGCGCGATGCGAACGCGGCCGACCAAGGCGACTGGGCCGCGGCCAATGAATGCGGGGCCGGAGCGTCGGCGTCCAATTCCAGTTGGCATGGCACGCACGTGGCCGGCATCGTGGCGGCGGTGGGCAACAACGCGGTGGGCGTGGTCGGTACCGCGTTCAACGCCAAGATCCTGCCGTTGCGGGTGCTGGGCCGCTGCGGCGGCTACATGTCCGATATCGCCGATGCGATCGTGTGGGCGTCCGGCGGCAAGGTCACCGGCGTGCCGGCCAACCCGAATCCGGCCACGGTGATCAATCTGTCGTTGGGCGGAGCGGGCACCTGCTCGGCGACGTTGAACAACGCCATCACCGCAGCCGTCACGCGCGGCAGCGCGGTGGTCGTGGCCGCCGGCAACAGCAATATGGACGTCTCCACCAGCGTGCCGGCCAATTGCGCCAACGTCATCGCCGTGGCGGCCACCACCTCGGCCGGCGCCAAGGCCAGCTTCTCCAACTTCGGCAAGGGCGTGGATATCGCCGCGCCCGGGCAATCGATCGTGTCCACGCTCAATACCGGAACCACGGCACCGGGCAATCCGGCATATGCGGTGTATAGCGGCACCTCGATGGCGGCGCCGCACGTGGCTGGCGTGGTGGCGCTGATGCAGTCGGTGGCCCTGAATCCGCTGCCGCCGGCAACAGTGAAAGCCCTGCTCAAGGCCAGCGCGCGGCCCATACCGGTGGCCTGCACGCAGGGGTGCGGGGCCGGGCTGGTGAATGCCGATGGCGCGGTGGCGGCGGTGATCGAGTCGACCACCTTGAGCAGGAATGTGGCACGCACCGGGCTGAGCGCAGCGCTTTCCGATTCGCTGTATTACCGGGTCAATGTGCCGGCCGGCACCCGTTCGCTCAAGGTCACGCTCACCGGTGGCAGCGGCAACGCCGACCTTTCGGTACGGGCCGGAGCGTTACCGACCGACGCCGCGTACAGCTGCCGCAGCATGTTGCCGGGCAATGGCGACAGCTGCACGCTGGCCGCGCCGGCTGCGGGCGTCTATTACGTGCGCTTGAAGGCAACGCTGGGCTTTTCCGGAGTCAGCGTCACTGCGGCGTATTGAGTGGTTCCGGCGCGGCGTCGTTGCCGTGCCGAAACACGCGACATGGTGTTGTGGTGCGGCAGTGGTGCATGCGTGAAGTGCGAAGACACTGGCGGAAGATCGAAATACGCAAGCGGTCCGTCGAGAGGCATCGCGTGAGTTAAGTCCCAAACGCGTCACGCGCATGCCAAGCGGCATGCGCGCATTGCGTCTACGCGTTCACTCGCACAGCGCGCAAGCGCGTGCGGCGAGTGCATGCACCAGCTGGGTACCGGGCAATTCCAGCAGCAGTCCCCGCTGGCCGGCGTTGATCCACAGCGCCGGTGCGTCCAGCGCGGTGATTTCGACCAGCACCGGCGCCTGCCGTTGCTGGCCGAGCGGGCTGATACCGCCGACCTTGTAGCCGGTTCGCCGTTCGGCATCGGCCACGTCCATCATGCGTGCCGACTTGCCACCGTAGGCGCTGGCCAGTTTTTTCAACGACACCCGGCGGTCGCATGGAATCACCACGCACACCGCCTTGTCGTCGACCCATGCCATCAATGTCTTCAACACGGCATGCGGCGGCAGGCCCAACGCATGTGCGGCCTGCAATCCCTTCGCATCGGCATCGGCCTGGTAGTCGTAAGGATGCAGCACATAACCCACGCCGGCCGCGTCCAGTGCCTTGGTGGCGCGGGTGGCCTTGCTCATGCACTCAGACCGATTCGAAGCGGTTGGCGGCCACGTTCTTGCGCACTTTTTGCGGATTCCAGATGCGGCCGTTCATGGCGATATAAACACCCGACGGCAGCGATTGCACTGCGCCCACGGCGCAACCGATATTGAATTCGGCATCCGAGCCGCGAAAGCGCGCCGGATTCAAGGCGCCGGTCATCACGATGGTCTTGTCGGCGATCGTCTGCAGCACCTTGCCGGTTTCCACCATCGAATCGGTGCCGTGGGTGATCAACACGTGGCGGGTGGGCTGGGCGGCGATGGTGGCGCGGATCAGTTCGCGGTCGGC
>JAAIGE0101259115.1_pt1 | contig 17512 bp, 11 predicted proteins | sample 6487951 | NCBI WGS metagenome assembly JAAIGE01 (sample SAMN13974128, study PRJNA590717) | phyllosphere metagenome | biome: tomato field; feature: multiple bacterial spot infested tomato fields; material: tomato leaves; isolation source: leaves from tomato fields | host: Solanum lycopersicum ...
GCCCTCGCGCTGTGGGAGCTGAACCCGAACTCCATCGAGTACCTCACCCCCGGCGGTGACTACACCTCTGTCGCCCCGCCGATTCCGCCGAGCGTCAACATCACCGCATCCGGCAACACGACAACCTCGTCCTTCTCCAACATCTACTGCCAGTACGGTGGCTCCCCTGAGTACCGCTACCGCTACAAGATGGGCAACGGCGAGTGGACGGCGTGGAGCGAGTGGGCTGCCACCAAGTCGTTCAACCAGAACATCAACCAGGGCCAGAAGATTTCCGTCCAGGCCATGGCTCGATGCCGCACGGCTCTCGGTGTCACCGACCCGACCGCAGCGTCCGAAATCGCTGAGTACACTCACCCGATTCAGCCGCCGCCAGGCGCGCCGACGCTGACCATCGCCCCGACCGGCGTTGCATCGTGGACCGCTGTCTCCTGCGCCACAGGCACCACCACGCAGTACCAGTACCGCATCCGCCTCAACGAGGGCTCCTGGACGACCTGGACCTCCTGGGCTGACGGTGTGCTGTCTGCGGACACGAAGGCGCTGGAAGGTGCTCGTATCGAGTTCCAGGTGCGTGCACGCTGCGCCTCTGAGTTCGCTGTCGGCAACCAGACTGCCACCGCGAGCGCTCAGCTTGACCGCCCGATTACGCAGGCGCCTGCGAAGCCGACCGTCTCCATCGGTGGCACCAGCACCATCACCACGACCGTCTCCACGGCCGCGACCGTCACCGGTCTGACCGCTGAGTACCGCTACCGTGTCCGCGTCAACGGCGGCAACACGTGGACGTACACCGCCTGGACCACGAACCGCATCGACACCCGCGCCGTGGACCAGGGCTCGAAGGTCGAAGGCCAGGGCCAGTCACGCTACGTTTCCCCGTACGTGCAGGGACCGGGCTCGCCCGAGTCTGACATCACGGTTCTCAACGTGCCTGTCACCACGAAGCCGGACTCGCCCACGCTGACGCTGGCCAGTAGCTTCAACCAGTTCACCATCGGCACCGTCGTCTGCCCGGCCGGTACCGCTCCCCGGTACACCTGGCTGTCGCAGGTGAACGATGTGACCCGTGAGTCCTTCGGACCCATCGCGCCGCAGAACTTCGTCCGCAACATCTCCGTCCCTGAGGGTGGCAAGCTCCGTGTCGTCGCAACCGCTGCCTGCATCGGTAACGGTACCGGCCTACTCGGCCCGTCCTCTGACGAGAGCGTTCTGGAGCGCGTCCGTCCGGTCACCTCGACCCCGGCTACCCCGACCGTCTCGTACGCTGCCAACGGCGCTCCTACGTGGGTCAAGAGCGGTTGCGCTACCGGCACCACCTGGGAGTCGCGCTACCGCTTCCAGACGAACGGTGGCGGCTGGGGCGCCTGGACCGCGTGGGGTGCTGCGAACAGCGCAAGCTCCCCCATCGGCCAGGGCGAGCGCGTCATGTTCGACGTGGAGGCACGCTGTGTCTCCGGCACAGACGCCGCTCTCGTCGGCCCGAGTGCAGCCGCTACCGGCGACTGGGCAATCTACGAAATCACCGCTCAGCCGACCGTAGGTGGACGCTCCGCCATCGCTGGCGCACCGCCCGTGGCAACGTTCACGAACCCGACGAACTGCCCGGCAACCACCAGCGTCCGCGTCTCCAGCCGTGTCGGCTCGAACGACACCTGGCAGGACTGGTCCGAGTTCACCACCTCGCGCCCGAACTACACATACACCACGGCTAACGGTAACGTGGCTCGTGCGCAGCTCCAGGCACGTTGTGTCTCGAACTACTCCGAAGGCCCGACGTACACGTACACGGCGACCTCGTTCACGACGCCTGTCACAGCGACGACGCCGAGCCCGACCGTCTCGTGGAACACGAACGCGTGGAACACCTTCACCTTCACCGAGGTCTCCTGCGGCGCTGGCCTCAGCCCGCAGTACCAGTACCGCACGAAGAGCGGTGTCTGGTCGGACCGTAACGAAGGCGGCTGGACTCGTGCGTGGAGCGCCTGGGGCGGTCACCCTGGACACGTCAACATCACGAACCCGTGGTACCACGGTGACTACTTCGACGTGCAGGTTGCCACGCGGTGCATCAACCAGTATTCCAGCGCCGCTGGTCCGGTTGTCGAGCACAACGCACAGGCCCGCATGCGTGACATGCCTAACGGCCCGAACGTAGCCATCAGCTACGACAGCCAACTGAACGCCACCTGGTGGGTCAGCGGTAACGCATGCCCCGCAGGCACCTACACTGACTACCGTTCCTTCAACCGCGTCAACTGGGAAGGCTCTTCGACCAAGGAGCCCGGCAACTACGACAGCGGCTGGAACGCCTTCAACCGTTACCACACGAGCCGTACCAACCAGGTCGAAGAGGGCCGCTCTCAGCAGACCTACGTCCAGACGCAGTGCGTGAACGAACTGACCGGTGCGCGTGGCGGCATCACCCAGGGTCAGACCGGCTTCTGGACACGCCCTGTGACCGGCGGCAACAAGTGGGGTGGCCGGGCTGGCTACCGCCACTTCAACCACGGCCTGAGCTGCAACAACGGTGCGTGGGCAGCGAACCAGTGGATGGACCTCACCCGCAACACGGCTACCGGATACCGCGTCTGGGGAGCATGGTGGGACTACAACGACCAGGGTGGAAACTGGGGCACGGTCCGCAACCAGGGTTGGGCTAACTGCCAGGGTCCGTACTACGGCGCCGGACAGCAGTATTCCGACTTCTGGTGGTGAGAAACGACCGTCGGGCGAAGCCCGTACAGGATGGTACAATCTTGATGATGAACAGACTGCTCGAACACCTGCGCTCGGAGCGAGGGGCAACCGACCCCGTCCTAGCGATTGTCGCCGTGTTCGGAAGCGCGATTATCAGTGCGACCATCTTCGCCGTTCTCATCTCGACGTTCAACTTCGTCGGGAAGTACGCGGATGAGCAGACCCGCGCTGGCAATCTCACGACCGCTAGCAAGGCCTGGTCCCTCGACGCGAACAACGCCTCCCAGGTGTTCCTTCGCGATAAGAAGACCGCCATCTTCTACGAGCTGCCCGGACGCTCCCCCGGCGTCTACCAGCAGCGCGGTAGCGGCTCCTTCCGTGACGACTGCCGTAAGAGCGTCTGGACACTCGACGGCAACGGTGTGCTGAGCAACACAGTCTCGTACTTCAACAACGAGAACTGTGACCTTGGCACGACGCCTGGCACCCCTGTCGCCACCACGAAGGCCATCTCTGTGGACGGCTTCGCGGCCGATGCTGTGTTCGTCGCGTCGAACTCCGCTGGCCGTGACCTCCACTTCAACAGCTCCGGCCTCGAAGTCGGTCTGTCTACCGCTGTGCCCGCTGCACAGCGGTCCACCGCGACCCGCGACCCCTACTGGCGCGACTACGAGTGGGAGTGGAGCCAGCCCTCGCTGGTGAAGATTTCCAAGGCTAACGGCTCGGAGACACAGGTCGCCATGCCGCTGAGCGGCCCGCGCCCCACCGACATCGCAGGCAAGACCTGGATTACACCGACCTCGCAGGGTGACACGCTCACGAACCCTGAAGAGCAGCCAGAGCAGACGGTCTACAACCCAGGCCCCATCAACAACCTCCGCGTCGAGCGCTCCGCTACCAACGGTGACATCTACGGCTCCCTCCGCGAGGGCATCCAGGTCACCTGGGATTACGTCACATGTGGTCCGTTCACCACGGAATACAACGTCCGCTGGGTCACGAGCACGACCGGCGCCGAGAACCGTGAAGTCACCTTCACCTCCTTCGGCGCGTTCGAGCCTGTCCAGATTGAAGGCATCCCGAACGGTTCTGTCGGCCAGGTAACGGTCACCGCGTCTTGCCCGCCGAGCGTTTCGACCACAACGTCCAGCGACTCGGTCAACTACACGCAGACGCTCCCGGCGCCGGTTCTTGCCGGTTCGGAGAACTCGACCCGCCCGCACGAGCACAACCTCTCCTGGGGTCCGGTCTCGTCGCTGAGCGCCGTCCGCTACCGCGTTGAGCAGAGCCTCAACAACGGTGCGTGGGTCGCCTCCCCGGCCATCTCGCCGAACCCGAAGGACGGCAGCACCGCCCAGCTCGTCTTCGACACCGGTTCTACCTACGGCCAGAACCACCGCTACCGTGTCGTCGCCGTGCTCGCATCCGTGCAGTCCACGCCGTCCAACATCGTCACCATCCAGACGCCGTGGCCACCGATTGCTGCTCCGACCATCACGGGCACCAACCCCACCACCGCGTCCTACCAGACGACCGTCTCCGCCATCACCTGCCCCGCAGGCACCACCGGCCAGTACCAGCAGCGCTACCGCTTCGGTACGGCTGCCTGGAGCGCGTGGACCGCGTGGGGCAGTGGTCGCTCGATGACCACGAACGTAGCCGAGGGTGCTCGCATCCAGGTCAACGCTCAGGTGCGTTGCTCGTACAACGCCGCTCAGTTCTCCCCGACTCAGAGCGCGCGCAACACGGCCGAGTGGATTCGCCCCATCGTGACAGTCCCGGCACCGCCGACCATCACGTTCACCGACCCTTCGGCTGACGCTGACCCCGTACCCGCGAACTTCGTCACCACCGGATGCCCGGCTGGCACGACCCCTGAGTTCAGCTACCGCTACCGCCTGAACGAGGCTACCTCGTGGACCTCGTTCACCTCATGGAGCGGTGACACGAGCGCGCTCATCGCGATGCTTCGCGGTGGCCGTATCGAAATCGAGGTCAAGGCACGCTGCGTCTCCCCCTACGCTCAGGGTCCGGAGTCCCCGACCAGCACTGAGACGTGGATTCGCCCCATCCCGGCACCGCCTGCCCTCACCGGCCTCACCACGGACGACAAGGGTACTGCGGAGCCGACCAACAACCGCATCATCCACAACGCGGCCGTCTGCCCGCAGGGCACGGTAGCTGAGTACCGCTACCGTCAGACGACTCCTGCGCCGGTAGGTGCGTGGACCGCATGGGCGCGCTCGACCGGCAGCCCGTCCTACAACGTGGACACGGCCTGGGGCCGCTACTACGTCTGGGAAGCTGTCGCACGCTGCGTCTCGCCATACCTGGCGTCCAACCCGTCCCCGACTGCCAACACGACCTGGACGACCAGCCTGCCGCTGCCCAGCGGTAACATCACGCTGACCGCTCCGTCTGTCACACCGATGGACATTGAGTACCAGGTCTCCATCGGCGGCGACGCTGCATGCCCGGCTGGCACCACCATCCGCTACGTCATGCGTGGGTCCAACAACGCTCTCCAGGTCGGTGGCCGCGCATGGTTCGACAACGGCTGGTCCAACTTCGAGACCGACAAGCGTTCCGAGCCCGACCGCTGGAACAACCTGACGGTCAGCCACACGGCACCGAAGGCGCGCGCGAACTTCTACGACGCTCGCTACACCGGCTACGCCATGTGTGACGGCCCGGACCGTGACGCCTCGGTGGACAACCCGCTCGAAGCACTCGCGACCATCCCCGGCCCCGGCCAGGGCGTCATCCGTGTCAACTACCCGGTCCTGAACAACCGTTCCACCACCGCGTTCCGCATCGACCAGGGTGGCTCCGGCACCGGCACGACCCTCCAGGCCGTGTTCACCGCGAGCGGCTGCACCGCGACGCAGTGGCCGGAGTTCCAGTACCGCTTCCGTGTCAACACCGCGAACCCCGCGAACGGCAACTGGAGCGCCTGGAGCACCTGGGGCGACACAGGCAACCGCGACATCATCGCGAACAACGCCGCGGCGAAGACTTCGCTCCCCAGCGCAGTCAGCGCTGACGGCCGCACCGCGACCGTCGCGAACACCAACCTCGTCGGTGGCGGCAACCAGGCCGGTCACCTGTACGTACGTGTCCCTGTAGACCAGGGTCACCGTGGTGACTTCCAGGTGCGCTCGCGCTGCATCGACCCGTACACGCTTGACTCCCTGAACAACAAGGGACCGCAGGCGGGTCTGGTTGACCAGAACGCAGCTCGCAACGTGGAGAACCCGCGGAACATGTGGCTGGAGCAGCCGTTCTGGAGCGGCGTCGCTAACGGTACCGTCCGGTCCGTAGGCATGGAGGCGAACTGCACGTCCAACTCGGTCGGCATCCAGTACCAGTGGCGTAACGACGGCGCTGGTGGAAACACGGGCGTCTGGCAGGGCTGGTTCAACCCGAACAGCGGCAACGGCTTCCGCACCTCGAACATCACGGCAACGTGGGCGAACTGGTACGGTAGCTCCGCCAACTACATCTGTGTCGGTGCCTTCGTAAACTCGGGTGTTGAGTTCCGTCAGACCGGCGGCGTGCAGGCCCAGCTTCCACCTGCACCGACCGGTGTCTGGATGAACGTCTCCGGCTCGAACGTGGATGTCTGGCGTGGTAACGTCTGGACCGGAACCACAGTCTCGGCAAGCGGCTCCTGGAGCGCTTCGGCTGGCGGTAGCTGCCCCGGCGGCACCTGGGCTCGTGTTGACTGGGCCAGCAGCCAGAACCAGAGCGCGTCGGCGAGCCGTTACTCCGGCAGCTCGGGCACCTACTACAGTGGCTGGGAGACCCGCAGCTTCGGCGCGAGCGTCTTCTGTGTCGTGAACGACAACGGCACGGTCAGTGGCGGCGTCGGAACCGGCTGGCAGGACCGCTCGGTCCGTGTCGGTGCTAACTGGCAGGTTCCTCCCTACCCGGGCACCCCGACGGGTGGTTCCTACAACGGAAGCTACAGCCGTGTGGCTCCGGCCGGTATGCCTCCTGGTCTGACCATCAACATGCTCCGCTTCAACGGTTCGGGAGCTGCGAACGCTGAGTCTTACTCCAACCAGGTTCGTTTCAGCGCTAGCGGTGCATGGAGCGGTTGGGCTGGTCAGTGGGCCTGCCAGTACGGAACGTCACAGGTGGAAGCTCGCTCCCAGGCCAGCAACGGTTGGGGCGTAAGCGGCTGGTACTCCACTGGCGCCGCTGGTGTCGCGACCGTCCTATCGAGTGGTAACTCAGCTTGCTCCTAAGCAGGCGGGCCACCACTGACCCCACCCTTTAGAGGATACGAAAGAGGGACCGCTCCTAGGAGCGGTCCCTCTTTCGTATCCTGCTTAGTTAGCCCAGGCCACCACGTAGTTGGATGCATCGGTGTTCGCGAGGAAGGCATCGATGAGCGCGATGACCTCATCGCGGGAACGTGGCGTGTTCGTCTGCGGCGTACGGTAAGCGCCTGTCGTCCAGTAGGTTGTCACGGGGTTTCCGTCGTAGTCGTAGCCATTCATACGGGTGACAAGGATGACCTGCTTTCCTGTCTGACGGCCGATTTCCGCAGTGAGAGCCGAGCGGGCGCTACCTGCGCCTCCACTGGTCGCGTCTTCGACGCGAGGGAACTGCTGGGTGACCGCTTCACCACGCGCGTTCACGTCCTGCTGAACCGGTTCAGGCAGCGGGGCCTTGCGGTCCACAACGATGTACGAGCCGTCCGGCATCGCGTAGCCCTTGAACTGGCTCTTGGAGTCAGTGTTGAGCTGGTCAGCCACCGTCGCGTCAACCGGCTGGCCGACCTCGATGGACGGCGCGGGCGGAGCCGGGGGCTCCTCCTCAGTCGGAGGAGCAGGCGTCGCCGACGGGTCAGCGGGCGCCGAGATGCTCGGGGATGGATTGGGGGCCTCTGTGGGTTCAGGGGAGCCTACGGAACACCCCGCAATCAGGAGAATGGTGACGAGGGGTACTGCAAGCAGCCCGCTCGCTAGTCGCTTGTTCTTTGGCATACCCCTATGTTAGCGGCGGGGTACTTGTGGACTGAGCGCGAATGTGGTACGGTTCGCGCTCACCGATAGAACACGTCGAAGAAGCTCTCATTCGAGCGGTCGAACACGGCCTTCTGGTACTCCTCGACAGTGACACTGTCGCCCGGAACCGACTCGTACGACGGGATGTTCTCGCGCGCGGTCCCGCCGAAGTGAACCCACCGGGCAAGGCCTGAAGACGGCACTGCTGTGTTCGTGAAGATGATGACTGCACGGCCGGTCTCATCCCGGAGCTGAGCCGCGAGACGGGAGAATGCACCCCATGTCGCCTCTACATCCCTCGGGTCGGCCCCAGACGGGGCAGGAGCAATCTCGGCAAGGCGCGCTTCGATGTCACCCCGGACGTTCTCCGGCAGCGGCTGCCGCGGCGCGACCAAGACGTACGTCCCATCGAGCATCTTGTACGGGCGCTCAGCCGATGACCAACCCGGTAGCGGGCCTGCGTCTGGCTCTGGTGTCACCACATCGCCCACAGAGGGGCTCTGAGCGTCGCTGGGCGCCTCTGTGGGCGTCGAAATCGGCTCCGGCGCCCCAGGAGACCCACACGCCGTCAGAGCGAGTCCTAGGGCCAGTACAGGCGCGGCGAACCACGCATATCTACGCATCGCTCACCCGTGCTGGATGATGACGATGTTCGGGTTGGTCGCCTGGGCGGCTTCCAGCATCGAACGGTACTCGTCAAGTGGACGGACAGTGGTATCCCCCATCGGGTCCGTCACACCATCGACATCACCGATGTGGACCCAGCGGTCGCGCACAGGAGAGCCTGCGTCAACAGTCACAGGATACCAGGAGTAGGTCAGTACGACAACCTGCTTGCCGGTCTGCTCGCGCGCTGTGAAGACGAAGTCTCCGAGCTGGGCGTCTACCTCACCTGAGGTGCTCTCCGTTGCCGCCGGGACGGCCGTGACGCGAGCCTGCATGTCGGCAAGAACCGAGTCAGGAAGAGGGTCTGTCTCAGAGATGACCAAGAACGTACCGTCCTGCATCCCGTATGCGCGCAGGCCCTCCACCGAGCCGGAGTTGAGTGTGTCTGCGGTAGCAGCATCCACAGTGCTGCCGACCACGTAGTCAGCCTGGCTAGGGGCAGAAATGGTGCCGCTACCGGTCTCCTCCGGCTCAGGTAGGTCAGAAGGTGCGCAGCCCGCAAGTGCCAGCGACGCGGCCAGCACCAGGCCAGTCAGAGGGACAAACTTGCGAAGATTCATACCCTCATGGTAGTTGAGAGCCCTCTGGAGAGTGAACGAACGTTCGACTCAGCGCTTCGTCTTCAGAACGAAGAACAGACCTAGCAAGCCGACGACTCCTGCGCCGAGGAAGAACGGCCACAAGGGCATAGTCGGGTCCATGCCTTCGATGAAGGTGTCCGGAGACTCGCCGCCCGTGTAGTAGACGGGGTACTCCTGCTCCAGGAGGCGCGCGCTCTGCGTGAACATCGGCTCCCTCGCCTTCGCGATGTGTGTCTGGCCTGCCGCGTCGGAGAACCGCAGCTCAGCGTAGTAGCCCTCGTTCTCGACGTACTCGAAGCTCTCTACTGTCCCGACAGCCTCCGTGCCCTGCATCCGGATAGGCTCCGACTGGCTCTCCATGAGGAACCCGCCGACCACTACCAGCGCCGCCACAATGAAGAGGAACACGCCGATGATACGTGAGATGTTGCGGTCACGGGCCACGGGAGGACGGTAGGTCAAGGCGGACTCGTACTCAGGTGTGAAGGACATAGTGGGGAAGGTCTCCGATGTTGGCGCTCGGACTAGTCTATCCAGCTACCTCCCAGAAAGTGGACGTGTTAGCCTGACCGTCGCTCGTAGCGGTACCGGACCTTCCCTGAGTCCCACACGCGCACCAGACCGTTCAACTCCGCCAGCTCGCGCTCCGACTTCCCCGCCTCATACTTCAGGGCAGGGTCAGACCGGAACCGAGCCAGGCGGTAGTTGAACTTGTGTGCCCGCTTGCTGCCGACAAGATACCGGTAGTCAGGCTTGATGTCCCCGTCCCGAACCCATCCGGTCTTCTCGTACAGTGCGCCGTCCGACACCTCGTTGTCAGCGAACGTGATGAGGCGCTCCCAGCCGGGGAGAGCCCGCTCTGCGTAGGAGACCAGCTTCGAGTGCCCTCCCGGGATGATAGCAGACGTAGCGTACCGCTCTAGCCGGAGGACGTGGCCGGTAGCATCAGTGCGCTTCAAGGCCATGACCGCCACCACAGTCTCGCCATCTCGCAGGCCAAGGTAGTGAGAGGCGCTGGCAGCACCCTGGATGTGGTGGGCGTCCAAGAACGCTCGCGCCTCTGACCGGGGCACGAGACCGGCCGTGGTCTTGCGCGCCGCGATACGCGGTTCAGTGGACACACCAAGCTTCCGGGCAAGGAGGCGCTCGACAATGGGGCGGCGCTCAGCCCAGTCGTCCTGCCAGACCTGGATGAGTCGGATGCCGAGCGCAGTGCAAGCCTGCGCCTTCTGTCGATGGTAGTCCGGCGACCGGAAGCGCTCCGAGTGGTAGAAGACCCCGTTCGCTTCGACCGCCACACCGAGCGACGGGACGAAAGCGTCAAGCTCGTTGATGCCTCCCGAGCGGAACCGCCGCACCGTCGTCTGGACTGCGCCATCAGGCAACAGCCCCTCTACGAACCCGGTGACCTCTCGCTCGAAAGCGGACACGAAGTTGGAAGCGTTGCACTCCGGGCATCCGAATCGATGGCGGTCCACCACGCGGGCGCTCCAGGAGTGCCCCTGCGCGCACTTCCATCGGGCGTAGTAGCCTGAGTGGGCCGTGACAGTCTCAGGGGAGAGAGCGTCGTCCCACTCTTTCAGGAGGTCTGGACATTGCGAAGCGAAGTCGTTGAAGCCTGGGACTACCTGACGGCCTGCGCACACCGGACACCCCTGTCCTCCAGAAGCTCGCGTGTTCGGCGACATCATCCACGTGTGGCCTGAACCGCATCGCCAGGAAACCGAGCTGTTCGACCCTGCGGTGACCGTCTCCGGCCCGAACCGGTCGTCATCCCACTCTGCTGCCAGGTCAGGACGCTGAGAGGCAAGGTCGTTGAAGCCAGGCTCAACCCGACGGTTCTTGCATGTCGGGCAGCCTTTCCCCTCTGCGGTACGCCGGTAGACGGCTGCGGTCCACGTGTGTCCCTGGGCACAGCGCCATGCTGCCTTGTAGCTGGACGTTACGAGAACATCCTGAGGCAGTCGTTCGTCATCCCACTCTGCGAGGAATGCCGGGGCCTGGGAAGCAAGGTCGTTGAACCCAGCAAGGACGACCTTGCCGGAGCAGACGGGGCACCCTGTCCCCGTGGCACGCGAGTAGACTGTTGCACGCCACTCGTGGCCGAGACCGCAGCGCCACAGCGCCTTGTAGCCCGAACCCGGAGTGACCGAAAAAGCATCGCGAGCCGGGTCTGCCCACTGAGCCGCCAGGTCAGGCAGCGCAGCGGGCAGAGAGGACTTCACCGGAACAGTCTATCAGAGCTTCTGAGCGCTACGCTGGTACCGGTAGCGAACCTTCCCGGAATCCCACACGCGCACTAGACCATTCAACTCCGCCAGCTCTCGCTCACTCATTCCGTCCTCGTACTCCAGGGCAGGGTCAGACCGGAACCGGGCCAGGCGGTAGTTGAACTTGTGCACACGTTCGCCTCGGACGAGATACTTGTAGTCAGGCCGGATGTCGCCGTCCCGGGTCCACCCGCTGCGCTCGTACAACCGGCCCATGGAGACTTCAAGGTCAGCGAACGTCACCAGGCTTGTCCACCCCTGGACCTCCCGCTCAGCGAAGCGGATGAGTTTCGACTGCGCGCCAGGCACACGAGCGCTCGTCGCGAACCGTTCCAGGCGAAGTTCCCGGCCAGCGGCATCCATGCGTGTCAAGCTCATCATCGCCACGGGCGCATCCTCGTGGAGAAGCGCGAGGTAGTGCGTGGCGCTCGTCCAGCCTTGGATATGGTGAGCATCGAAGAACGCTTGTGCGTCGGCCGTGGAGACGAAAGCGACCGTTGTCTTCCGGGCGTGTACAAGCGGCTCAGTGGACCGGCCGAGTTTGTGAGCCAGCATCCGCTCGACGATAGAGCGGCGCTTCAGCCAGTCATCCTCCCACACCTGGACGAGCATGATGCCTAGCGCCGCGGCGGCTTGCTGCTTCGATGCGTGATACTGACGGCCCTTGCCGTTCGCTTCCGAGTGCCAATACACCCCGTTGCACTCGATGGCCACGTTGAGACTCGGAACGAAGATGTCCAGCTCCTTCAGGCCCTTGCTCCAGAAGCGGCGCGTGTTCCGCGTGACCTCTGCGCCGTGGAGAAGGCCTGACACGAAGCTGGCGACCTCCGCTTCGAACTGCGAGGAGAAGCTGGATGCAGCGCAGTCAGGGCAGCCATGCCCGCCAGTTCGGTCCGCTACGCGCGCCCGCCAGGTGTGGCCGCGGTGGCACTCCCACAGGGCGGTCTCCGCGGAGGATGCTGGAAGCTGGCTAGGCTCCCGGGTGCCGCCACGCCATTCGGCTGCGACTCCGGGGAACAGCGTAGCAAGGTCATTGCAGTCAGCCAGCACCCGACGACCGGAGCACACCGGACAGCCGGTGCCCTTCAGAGCCCGACTCGCGACGGTGGCGCGCCAAGTGTGACCACTCACGCACCGCCACCCCACGGTCTTGTTCGAACCGACTGTGACAGCCGTCGGGAGCAACCGGTCGTCGGCCCACTCCGCGACAAGCGCCGGGCGAAGCGTTGCCAGGTCGTTCACGCCGACCTGGACAGAGCGTCCGCTGCACACCGTACAGCCTGCGTTGCGAGACGAACGCTCTACGACAGACGCTGACCACTCATGACCTTCAGAGCACCGCCACAGAACCTTCTTGCTGGAACCTACCGTCACGTCCGCGGCAGAGAACCGGTCATCCGCCCACTGCGCCGCCAGGTCAGGGCGAAGAGTCGCCAGGTCATTCACGCCCCGCTCCGGCCTCTGCCCAGCGCACACCGGACACCCGGCGCCGCTGCGCGCGCGACTTGCCACGACAGCCTCCCATGAGTGCCCCAGACTACAGCGCCAGGCTGCCCTGTAGTTCGAGCCGAAGGACACTGTGCTGGCATCACGCTCATCGTCCCACTCGGACGCGAGGGCTGGGTGCGAAACGAGGATGCTAGTCATGAGCGGTTCACACCCCCACAACGTGGAACTGCCCGCTGCGTCACCAGGTCAGGCAGCGCAGCGGGCAGGAAAGACTTCACCCCGCTAGTGTAGCACTAGTTCAGCGGCTAATCCCCTTCTCCTCATCCGTGAACTTCTCACGGATGCTTGGGTCGAAGCCCTTCTCGCGGACGAACATGTCCACCTTCGAGTACAAGTCCTTGCGGTCGTTCGCGAACTGCTTCGCGTCCTCCACATCGACCAGGCCCTCGTGGATGAGACGTGCCAGGTCATCCTCGAACTTGAACATGTTCTCGGTAGGCTTCATAGCCTGCGAGAGCTGCTGGTAGTTACCCTCACGAATCTTCAGCGCCACCGGGATGGTGTTCAGCAGAAGCTCGCGAGCCGGTACCAGGCCACCGCCGACACGTGGGATGAGACGCTGCACGACGACAGCCTTCAGCGCCTGCGACAGCGCGACCTGAATCTGCTTCTGCTCCGAACCGGGGAACTGGTTCACCAGAGCCGAGACACCCTCTTCCGCTGAAGAAGCGTGCGAGGTCGCGAAGATAAGGTGGCCCTTGTTCGCAGCCTCGATAGCGCCCCGGACCGTCTCCAGGTCCAGAAGCTCGCCGACGAGAATGATGTGCGGCTTGTACCTGAGCGATGTGCGGAGGGCACTGGGAATCGACTCAGCGTGCTCGCCGACCTCGCGCTGGGTGACCAGCGACTTGTTCGAGCGGTGGAGGAACTCGATGGGGTCTTCGATGGTGTAGATGTGACGTTCGAGGTTGTCGTTCACCTCACGCAGCAGGGCTGCGATGAGCGTCGTCTTACCGGAACCGGTCGGACCCTCGGCGATGATGAGGCCACCGCCGCGTGTGTTCATGGTGATGTCCACGAGGCGCTCCGGAATCGGGTTGTCCTCGAAGACTGCGCTGTGGATGCTGGGCGGGTCACCCGGGACGATACGGGAGGTGCAGCCGAAGCCGTGGACTTCACGGACGAACGTCATACGCAGTCGGATGTCGCCCACCTGCGTCATGCACTCGACGGTGCCCTTCCGGCCGTGCTCCAGCTCATGCGCACCACCGCGCGCCTTGCCGTACATCTCCACGAACATCAGAAGCTCTTCGTTCGTGACGTAGATGGCATCGATGGTCAGGACCGAACCGGACTTCTGCACACGAAGCGGCGAATCGCCGACGATGTGGATGTCCGAAACGCCCATGGCAGCAGCCACACCGATGAGGTGCTCGAACTTCATCCGAGCACCCGCGAGCTGTGAGTCAGTGAACCGCTGGACCGCAGCCGTCTTCACTGTCAGAGGCCCCGGCTGAGCGGGCGGAGTCGCCTCCTGCGGAGCCGGGATGGAGGCAGGCTGCGCAGGGGCAGGAGCTGCGGGCTGAGGGACCACGACCGGCTCGGGAACCGACACCGGCTGGGGTGCAGCTACCGGCTGGGGGACCGGCGCAGCCTGCGGATACGGCTCGGCAGACGGAGCGTACTGCTGCGAAGCCCGCTGCGCTGCACGTGTCATCGGCTGCGAGGCAGGAGCGGCCTGCGGGAAGCTGGCCTCAGGTCGAGGCTGGTTCTCCTGGGGAGGAGGGAAGCCTTCGTTCGGGGCGGAGCCCCACACGGAATCAGTGGACATTCAGGCGTCTTTCTGCTAGGGAAGTCGTGTAATACTCTACCCCGCTAGCGCCCGAAAAATGAGCGCGCGACCTGGCGTTACTCGCCCGAGCCAAGGACTTCGTTCACAGCATCCCAGTCCGTGAGGTTCTGGCTGAGCAGACGCTTCGCGTCCTCCTCCAGAGCCATCATGCCCTGCTCCTTGGCCATCTCCAGCAGCTTGTGCCGAGGAGCACCACGGACCATCAGAGACGACAGCTCAGGGGTGATGTGGAGAACTTCATGGATGGCAGCGCGGCCCCGGTATCCGGTCCCCATGCACTCTCCACACCCTGCCTTGTTGCAGTTCTTGCATAGCGTCTTCACGAGTCGCTGCGACACGACACCACGGAGAGACTGGAGAACCTGGAGGGGAGGAGCACCAGAAAGCGTCACCATCGCCTCCATCGCGCCGACAGAGTCGTTCGCGTGGATGGAGGAGATGACTCGCGCACCAGCAATGGAAATCTGGATGGCAGCCATCGAAGTCGGGCGGTCTCGGACCTCACCGAGGAGCATCACCTGGAGGTCAGCTCGTCGCATCGACCGGAGGATAGAGCTGTAGTCGTTGCCAGCTTCCTCGTTGACCTCAATCTGCTCCACATCGTCAAGGAAGCGCTCGATGGGGTCTTCGACAGAGTACACCGCCTTGTCGGCGCCGCCGAGATAGGTCAGTGCCGAGTACATGCTCGTCGTCTTACCAGCACCCATCGGGCCAGCGAATAGGGTCAGACCGTTCGCGTACCCGAAGAGCTTCTGGAGAACGTTGTAGTTGTGAGATGAGAAACCGAGTTCGCTGAGTGCCGGAATCGCCGAGACGCTGGGAAGACGCATAATCATCGTCTCCCCGCGGCCGGTCGGCAGAACAGCAAGACGAAGCTCCATGCGAGGCAGCTTCTTCACCTCGTCCTCGTAGACGTTCTCGAACGTGTCAGGCGGGATTAGACCCGCACCCAGGCGGTGGGGGTATCGACCTTCCTCAGCCTTACGAATCTGGCCGGAGCCGACATTCGCAAGAGACTTGATGCGAAGAGTGACAGCGCGCGCTGTCTGGCCGGTCAGAGGCTCACCCCACTGGACGAGCTGCCCGTCACGACGCGCTCGGACAGTCAGCGTCGGAGGGTTGTCATCGACGAAGCGGAGATGGAGGTCGGAGATGCGGTACTCGACGGCCATGTCTACGAGCTTGTCAAGCCATACGATAGCCTGTTCTGTCATATCACATATCCCTGGTTATCCGTGTTCGTGCCATCCACCACAGAAGTGTGCACGGTTGAGGATGGTCCACTATAGTTTAGCACACCGCCGGAATCACGGGAACCGGCAGACTCTGCCATCACTTCCCGGATTTCGCGGGCCACTGTATCCAACTGAGAAGCCAGACGAAGCCAGACGATACGGGCGCCCAGCGGAAGTTCAGGCACAGCGAGAAGAAGCTGGTCCTTGTCCCAGCAACGCGAGATTTCGGAGACTTGCTGCGACATGGCGAAAGCCTCCTCGCGAGCGGAAAGCTGCTCGGAAGAATCTCCCCACACAGCCTCCAGCGCACACCTCTCAGCCTCCATCCGCTCAGGGTCAGTGTCCTGAAGGCCGGTGAGGAACTGGAGCAAGTTCCTTGCTGCCGCTTCGCCATGCGCCCGGCGAATGTTGTCCAGCGCAGGCCAAGCGACCATGGCTTCAGGGAAGTCAGTCGGAAGGTTCATGCTCCAGGAGTCTCGCTATCTGGCGCTTGATGTAGCTCAGGCGCCTCGGGTTGGGATGGCCCCTGGACACGAGTTCGTACAAGCCAGGCTGGCCTCTTGGCGTACCCAATACTAGCCCAACGATGGCGCGCCACTGAGCGAGGGAAAGGCCCAGCTTGCCCGCCATTTCGCTGCTCTTGCCGAGTTGCTTGATAGCGCCTTGGACAGACGAACTCGTCTGGAACTGGTCAGCAACCGCTTCGATAAGGCCTGTAGCCGCTTCCTCATCCAAGCCAGCGGCGATGAGGACATGACGAACCGCCATAGCCCCGGTCGATGTGAGCGGGAGTGGCTCCGTACGGGCCGGAGAGCTGACCAGGGGTACGTCAGCGTCACTCGTCGGCATGGCGACCACAAGGTAGTCTCGGGCGCCTACACGTCGAGTCCCCTCCACGCTCGTGAGGCGGATACGGGCCGACGACTCGCGAGCTAGGGTGCGGTACAAGTAGGCAGCGGTGTTGTCGAGGAGCCGGTCATCTGGGACGGCTTCTTGCCAGAACTCCCAGAGGAGCGACATGATTTCTTCAGGCGCGTAGCCCAACCGGCGAGCGATTGGCTTGTACAGCGCCATGCCCTCCCGAAGGATGGACTCGGTAAGAGGCCGAGTCCATCCTTCGACACGAGCTTCAGTAAGCAGGCCCAGGACTACTTCTGACCGCGATGATGAGAGTGTCGGCTCTGAGGCTGACACTGGGTCTGCAACTGTCATCTACGGCCTTGGGTTACTCAGTCACCGTGGTGCCAGAATCACCCGTGCTGTTCGGTGCCGGAACGGACGGCTCGCCCTGCTCCGGCTGCTGGTAGCTGTTGTCCACGCCTTCCGCGGGCGCGTTCGAGCCTGACGGGTTCGTGATTGCCTCGTTGCGCACGCCGCCCGTGCTCAGCTCCGATGCGCTGCCGTTGCCGACGATGTAGTAACCGCCGTCGTAGCCCTTCAGAAGCGAAGCCGAGATGGGGAAACCAGCCTGCTGGATGAGGACCGTCTCGCCCGACAGGAGAGACTCAGCCTGCTCGCGGGACACCAGCGCGGCCGGGTAGCGCTCAGCCGCCCACTCACCGAACTCCTCGACCTGGTTCCCCCGCACGTTGAGAACGGACAGCACCGAAAGGATGCCCGTCATCAGGAGAGAAACCGCGACGGCGCCCGAGATGATGGCCGTGATGAGACGGTCACGCTTCTTGGCCTTCAGCGTCTCCGGCGCGGGCTCCACGGCATTGTCGCCGAGAGCCTCGACGGCCGC
>JAAIGE0100030610.1_pt1 | contig 17496 bp, 6 predicted proteins | sample 6487951 | NCBI WGS metagenome assembly JAAIGE01 (sample SAMN13974128, study PRJNA590717) | phyllosphere metagenome | biome: tomato field; feature: multiple bacterial spot infested tomato fields; material: tomato leaves; isolation source: leaves from tomato fields | host: Solanum lycopersicum ...
AACTATCGAACCGCTGCAAGTCGCGGACCAAAGGCAGCTTCCAGCTCCGCTGTTAAGCCAAGTGGCATGCAATACTATCTCGTTCCTTCCTGTCGGCGGCCTCAAGCCAGGCGCCGATGTTGAGATATCGGTGATGCATGACGGCGCAGAAGAGATCTTTCGAGCAGCCGTACCCATTGGGACATCGGAGCCAAGCTCCGACCCGAAACTAATCCCGGCCCCTCCGATGCCAGACCAAGCCGAAGTTAAGCTGCGACAGGGCGAGTGCGATGTGTGGAGCGACTGGTCGTCTCCGGTCATAAAGGTCAGTCAACTATCGGTGCAAGTTGATCAGATACAGATACGAAACGATCTATTTAGTTGCCAGGACACAATTTTTGTCGAAAATATCAAACCTGTCGGCGGAACGCTCAGAATTGTGAGCAGGCAGCGCAACGTAATAGGTAAAAAAACAGCACTTAAGGAAAGCGAATTCATCCACGTGGCTCCAAGTCTTGCTCTGGACGACGAAGTTTGGGCAGAATATAATCTTTGCTCAAGCACAGCAATGTCTGAAAAACGACGCATTAAAAGGAGCTATGATCTTGGCAATTTCCGCATTCAGGATCCGATTTATGTGGGCTACACAGAAGTGCTCGTTGTTAACGCACTAGCAGGTGCGCGGATCGAGTTATGGGAAGGCACGCGGAATACAGTTTTGGCTGCAGTCCGCTCTCCCTATGGCGTCGATGGTCGCCCCGACAATGGTATTGTCGATTTCAAACTCGTCGGTCTAGTCCCATTGGAGGGTGGCTGGCAAATCTATGCTAAGATGTTTTATTGCGGAAAAATTTCGATCTCGAACGCGATTAATATAATGGCTCCGCCTCCAGAAATCTCGAACATATACCCAGCATACGTCGATGCGGGTTCGCCGACCTTTACGATGCAGGTCTACGGTTCGAACTTTCAGAACGGCGCGCGTATGGTTTGGAATAATCGACCGACGCAGTTTGTTACAGCGGCGCTTCTCAATACTCTCATTCACGACTATGATGTTAAAAATGCTTACAAGTATTTATTGAGCATTAGGAATCCTGATGGCCAGCTGTCTAACGCGGTAGGTTTTGAAGTCAGGCCAGCACAAGCCGCCCCTAGTGGCAGTAACAATGTGCAAGCGTCCGAGCTTGTTTTCGTCAATTGCAATCCGGAAACGGACAACAATGGTTCCCATCGATCGGTGCGCATATGGGTAAATAAATCAAACGACCCGCAGCATGAATTCAAGGAAATTCAGGGGTCTCCCTTAGCGGCTGACTATACCGCAAATGGTTACTGTCCGTCTGATATGAGTAATGCTCTGCACTTAAAGCTCGATGACGGCGTCACTTACGAGGTGGTTTGCACCGATGAGCAATTGCAGAGTTGTAAGCCGGATGGGGTCACGCCACTGGCTTTGACGGCCGGATGTCAGATACGGACCTCGCAGTTCTACGACGGTAAAAAGGGAGCCGCCCAGATCCTAGTATCGATACCTTGACCATAGCGTGCTCAAATTTCGTAATGCGAAACCGGCGAAGCAAGTCCGGCGTTCATCGCGTCTGATCTCCGATCTCAAGGCCTGAGCACGACTTTTGCCAATCGGACGGGCTGTTAAGCGGGGTGAGGTGACGAAGCGGGCGTGACGGGTAGGCTGGTGGCGTCCCTGCCAAGAGACACCCCCATGCCCGTCCTGCCCGCCCGCTTCGCCGGGATCATCCTGGCGTTCGCGCCGCTGTTCGTCCACCGCTCCTGGCGGCAAGCCCAGGTGCTGCTGATCGGCGCGATCTTGACGCCGGGGCGGCGCACAGTGGCCAGCGTCCTGCGCATCATGGGCCGGGCGCACGAGCGGCAGTTCGTGAATGCCCACCGTATCCTCAACCGGGCCGCGTGGCGCCCGCGCACCGGCAGCCGCATCCTGCTCGGAATGCTCATCGATGCCTTCGCGCCGCGCGGCCCCGTCGTGATGGCCCTCGACGACACGATCGAGCGGCGCTGGGGACCGCGCATCTGGGCACGCAGCATCTACCGCGATCCCGTGCGCTCCTCCGACAGCCACTTCGTCAAGGCGAGCGGGCTGCGCTGGATGAGCCTGATGCTGCTCGTGCCGATCCCATGGGCCGGACGGGTCTGGGCGCTGCCCTTCATCACCGCGCTGGTGTCCTCCGAGCGCGCCTGCCGCGAGCAGGGCCGTCGCCATAAGCCCCTGCTCGACGTCGGCCGCCAACTCGCCCTCCAGGTCCGCCGCTGGCTGCCGGGGCGCGATCTCGTACTGATGGGCGACAGCGGCTTCTCGGCGCTCCTCTTCCTCAACGCGATGCGGCATGCCCGCGTCACGGCGCTGGGTGCTGATCCGCGACCCTGACAACCGCTTCCCACCCCAGGCGCTGCTCTGCACCGATCTGGCGCGCGAGCCCACGCAGATCGTGTCGTGGTTCGTGCGGCGCTGGAGCGTCGAGGTCACCTATCTGGAGGTGCGCCGCCACCTCGGTGTCGAGACGCAGCGCCAGTGGTCCGATAGGGTGATCGCCCGCAGCACGCCCTGCCTGCTCGCTCTATTCTCGATCGTCACACTGCTCGCCGCACAGCTTCCAGCCCACCAACGGCGACGCATCGCGGCGGCCGCGTGGTACCCCAAACCACGTCCGACCTTCGCCGATGCCCTGGCCGCCGTGCGCTGCGCGCTCTGGCGCGAAAGGGCTTTGGCAATGTCACCACGCCTACGGCCCCGAACGAAACTCCGCTTCGGCCTACCCGCGCCCTGGGTCTACGCCCTCTGCCACGCCGCCTGAATGGCCAAAGATACCATGCAGGGAGCTGGAGATTGGATCACTCTCCAGTTCTCTGACCTTGGACCGGAGTTGGCCATGCTCGATCGTGAACAGATCCAGACAAACCTGCCTGAGGTTGCTGTGCTCGTCACGCTGGAACTCAGCAAGTCGGCATGGCTCCTGGCCGCCCAGGCCGTCCCGAGCGGGAAGACCTCCGCACACCGGGTGAGCGGCGGCGACGTGGAGGGCCTGCTCGCCTTGCTGCGCCGCCTGCAGGCTCGCGAACAGCGCAGCTTCGGCCGAGAAGTCGCGATCATCCTCGGCTACGAGGCCGGGTACGACGGCTTCTGGCTGCAGCGCCGCCTCGCGGCCGAGGCGATCACCTGCTTCGTCATGGATCCCGGCAGCCTCCAGGTCGACCGCCGCGCGCGACGGGCCAAGACCGACCGGCTCGACGCGGCCATGCTGCTCCGGGCCCTGATGGCGTGGTGCCGCGGCGATCACGCCGCCTGCCGCATGGTGCAGGTGCCCTCGGTCGAGCGCGAGGATGCGCGGCGCACTCATCGCGAGCGCCAGCGCCTGATCGCGGAGCGGGTGCAGCACGTCAACCGGATCAAGGGCCTGCTCGCCACCCAAGGCGTCTACACGTTCCAGCCGCTGCGACGCGACCGTTGGGAGCGGTTGAAGGAGGTGCGCACCGGCGACGGGCGCGACCTGCCTCAGCGCCTGCGCGGCGAGATCGAGCGCGAGTTCCGGCGGCTGGAACTCGTGCTCGAACAGGTCGCGGCCGCCGAGGCCGAGCGCGATGCCGCCGTGGCGGATCCGGCCGTCACGGACGCCGACGCCGAGAAGGTGGCGCGTCTGGCCCGGCTCGGTGGCATCGGCACCGAGCTGGCCACGGTGCTGGTGCGCGAGGCGCTGTACCGGCCCTTCGCCAACCGCAAGCAGGTGGCCGCCTATGCCGGTCTCACGCCGAGCCCGTACGCCAGCGGCGACCGGCAGCGCGACCAGGGCATCTCCAAGGCTGGGAACCCACTCCTGCGGAAGTCGATGGTCGAACTGGCGTGGCTGTGGCTGCGCTATCAGCCGGGCAGCGGGCTCGCCCGCTGGTTCGTCGAGCGGGTCGGCACCGGACGCGGGCGCATCCGCAAGATCACCGCGGTGGCGCTGGCGCGCAAACTGCTGGTCGCCCTGTGGCGCTATCTCGCCACCGGGCTGGTTCCGGAGGGCGCGCGCCTGAAGGCGGCCTGAGGATTAAGGTTCGTCCGCCGGGCCGGTTCACGGCACGTCGGACGAGTGGGGGCAGGCGTGTGACCGGAGCTCGACGGGGTTTGCTGCCGTCGCCAAAGATGGGTCCCGCCGCCTTCAGCCGGTTCGCCTCGCATGAGGCATCTTGGTCAGGAACGTTCTGTTCCGCCGGATACGAGTGGATCCGCGAGCCCAGCGCTCGCACGACATCCCGGCTCCCCCGCCCGTCCGAAACGTCGATCACCGACCCTCTTGCGGAAACGCCTCATACGAGTCGAGCTTAGTCGTCCTGCAATCCTATCGACACGGCGAAGCGAGGAAGCGCCACCGATGGCGGACCTCCGGAGGAACTCGGTAGCCAGACCTCTTCTTCGATGGACGCAACGATGTCCCGGCGCTCGCGCACGATGTCGCCCGCTACGCGGAAGACGCCCGTCCAGCGTTCTTCGGCTCCGAGCGAACGGTGTTCGATACCCATTCCGGCCTCATCGCCTTTCCATGAGAGTTCCGCGCGGCAGCCCTCGTCGTCGATTACCGGTACTTGGTAAGCTCCAAGACGCTCGGTCAGAGCCATTCGCACCCGCCGTCCGACCACGCCCTTCCCGTCACCCGATGCCGATCCGGCCAGCGTCACCGCTATCAGGCTGACGGCTTGGGCGGCACCGTGGCGTCCGTCCATCGGTGTGACGGTCACGCCGAACCGGCGTGCGGGCGGTACTCGGCCCTGAAACGTGGCCGGAGCTGAGAGGCGGATCCCAGCGCGCATCCCGCTCGCGGATGCCGCATTCCGGTCCGGCCGAGCGTGCTCTTGAAGCCGAACAAGACCCAGTTGAAACAACGAGTCGACCGCCGTCGGCAGATGCAACGTGAGGTCGACAAAAGCATCGGGTCCTTCGTCGGACGACCCCGGGACATCGTGCGCGAACCGCATCGGCGCGCTTAGGATGGATACGGGATTCATCGTTTCGCGCGTGGCGAGGCTCTCGATGTCGACCAGCCCGGGCACCGGCATCAGAATATGCGGGTGGAAGCGCGAGTCCGGTCCGAGATCGATGTGGGAGCGAGCCAAGAAAACACCGAACGATCGCGCGGCGGGAGATTGGACCGAGCCCGGCGTCGATAGTGCGGCGCCGAGTGGGTCGTATCCCCAGGACGAGACGAACGTGCCGAGCGGCCCGAGATCGCCCGGATGCAAGCCGTGCAGCGCCTCGTCGTCCGGTGCGAAAGCTGCGGTTTTGCCGTCGCTCAGGCTGAACGCCGGCGGCGGCCAGAGCACGATCCCGAGACGCTCGCCCTCACCGCTGGAAAACCAGGGGCGTCGCAACCAGAGGCGAAGGCCGACGCGGCGCTCGCCTTCGATGGCGATGCCGCCTCGATCTTGCCGACGAACGAACGGCGGCCACTCGAACACAGGCGCGCAATCCTTCGGCACGACCGGCGCGGGGCGGGCGGTAGCGGGGACCCACAGCATGTCGGTCGGTGGGCCGCTTAGGGACCTATCGACTTCGCCCGGCGTCCTCTTCTCGGGATAGCCGGTTATCAGGGCGGCATGGCGCGGCAGGGCTCGAACATACAGCCGCGTCCGGCGGGCCTGGGGCTGTTCCAAAGCCGGCTGAAAGACGATGCTCGCGCCGACGAAGTCCGAACCGGCGCCGGCATACAATTCTTCGAGCGACAGCTCCCGCCGACCCCCGCGCGCGTCGGACGGAATGGGGATTTTTGTGATCCGTAGGAGTTCGATACGGCGCGGCTGCAGCGACGCGGAGCCCCCGGACCCATGGCGGGGTTTCGGCTCGTCGGGCCAGCCGAAATGAGCTTGGTCGTCGTTCGTAAGCCGGAACGGGAGCGGCGCGGCCGGCAACGGCACGAGTTGGGATGGGAGAGCGCGCGGCTCGCCGTCGAGCGTCTCGCGCCCGGGTGCCACCATCTCCGCCTCGACGACGAGCTGATCGGTAGTCGCGGGGTCGAAGATGATGGTGCCACCGGGCAGCAGCGCGGTCGCGCCGTCGTCGGCGGCACCTCCGTCGCCCCGGCCCGCGGCCCGCCCGCTCTCAGCCCAGAATCGGGCCAGCGCCACGGGCTCGAGGGACGCGGGACGAGCAAGGGCGACGGTGCCCGACACGAAGGCCGGCGCCAGGATCGGAGCGGCGCTCGCATGGACGAGGTCGATCACGAGCGTGTCGGCGATCGCGGGAAGCGGCTCGGCGAGCATGTGCGCGTGGAACGAGCCGGCCGCGCGATCCACCGCCGATCCGTCGGCGCCGATGCGGTTTCCGAGCAAGGCAGCCAAGCCTTCGGCCGCCTCGCCGTCGCCGCAAGCCTTGCACTCGGCCTGCCCCAGTGCGGCGCATCGCTCGATCACGTCGAACCACGCCGCAAGGTCCATCGCGTCGGGGACCAACCAAGCCTTGAGCTTCACCGCCTCCCCCGGGGCTAGTGCAACGGTCACCACGCGCGACCGCGTACCGGGCAGCGCCTTGTGTTCAGAGGATCCGACGTTTGCGTTCGGTGCCGATCCCTCGTTCCAACCGCCGTCGGCGAGGCGATGCGCAGCCGTGCTCTTCACCGACACCAGGTCGACGCGCACCGGGGTCACGTCGGGCCATGCATCGGGGCCCTTGTCCTCGATGGGGGGGCGTAGGCGCAGCACCAACGGGGCCTCGTCGAGCCAACTGCCGTCGGCCGGATGGGCAAGGCGGACGACGAGGAGCGCCGCGGCCGGGTCGGGATAATAGGGCGACTGGCGGATCTCGCGCGACTCGCCGGGCCGGCGGGCGCGAAACCTCGCCGGCCGCTTCACGCCGATCTCGCCCGCGACGGGAGCATTTCCCTCTATGAAAGCGTCGCGAAGGCCCTGAGGCGGGATCTTCACCGGCACCTTGACCCAGCGCCGACATGCGTCCTGCACGCGGATCTCGGTGCGCTCGACCGCGCCGTCGAACACATCGTGCCGGGCGGCGGCGGCGCACGCGACTGCAGGCACGAGCAGGATGCGCGAGGTGCGATCGAGCGGTCGCGCGTCACCGGCCCGCGGCGCGGTCGCATGCACCAGAACCATGCGCTCCGAGGTCTGCAATTTGTGCTCGAGGCCGCCGTCGCGCAACGTGTCGGACGTCAGCAGCACGACGGGCTTGCCGATCGGCTCGTGGCGCAGGAAGCGAAAGCCCGGCTGGCCGCGAGGCGGCCAAGCGAGCGTGCCGTCTTCTCGGGCCAAGGTCTGCCGGACATGCTCGAGCCCGGGCCCGCCGCCGCCGAGAACTCGTTCGGCAAGGGCGAACCGATAGGACCAGCCGAACACGAGCGGTGCGAGATCGGCGTCGGGTGCCACCGTGATGCGCTGACTGACGAGCAGGTCGTGGTCCGGGAGAAGCGCGACGTCGTCCGCCTGCCAGCCGACCGGCCGACTCTCCACGTCCGCCGGAGTCAGCTCGTTCGGTGGCGCGCCCAGATCCTCGCCGTGATAGGCGGCTAGCCGTGGGTCGCGGGTCTCGCACAGCGTATTTCCGTCCGCGCTTCGGCCCTGGTACGTGACATTGTCGGTCACGCTGGCGGCATCGCGCTCCCAGCCGGGCAGCCAGTCCGGCGTCAGCGAGCGCAGCACGACATCGGGCCACGCCGCGTCCTCGCCCGCGACATTGGGGTCGGACAGCGCGACGGTGCGGGCGGAAGTCGGGTACCACGTGGTGGTGCCGTCCCGGGCGTCGATCCCGAGGTGAAGACGCGGCGGAGTCGCGAGGTCGGTGGCGAAGATGACCGTCTCATCATCGCCGCTCTCGTCGGGCTTGGCGTCGCGCAACGGAAACAGCGACAGCGGCCCGGTGACGAGCCGCGTTGCACGGCCGTTGAGCTGGCATTGGTGATCGGCTTCGGTGGACAGGCACGGCTCGATCGAACCGGCGGCCACCCTCGGACCGTCCTCGGGGGTGAGCACGCGAAGTCCGGTCTGCGCCCACGGGACGGCGGCGCTCTTCCCGGTCAGGCGCAGCCAGTCCGACTTCACGGCCGGGAAGAAGCCCTTCGCCGCGGTATCGAGGACGGCGGCGACGGCCCGGTCGACGGGGTCTCCCGCGGCTCGCGCTAGAGTGCAGCGGATCGCTATCTCGCCCTTCGCCGGCAGGGACGGGACCTCGAGCAGCACGTCGCGCGCCCACCCGAACAATCGCATCAGCGCGGGCGACGCCAGCAACTGGTGGAGCCGACGGCCGCCGACCGCGGTGGGCTCGCGCCGACCTTTGTCGTCGGTCGCCGAGTGGTTCACGACGGCGTGGTGCAGGGCATGCAGCCGGTCGCTCAACCACAGGAGGTCCTCGCCGCCGCGACCGACGGCGGCGGCTGCGACGGCTTCCGGGTCGAGCGCGCGGGCATAGGGATGCCCGGAATCGTCCTCGCCCGCGGCACGCTGAGCGAGCCACGCGGCGACAGCCGGGGGGCCGGCGAGCCGGCGGGCGAGTTCCGGAGAGAGCACATCGGCGCCGGCGGCGGCGAGTTGCACCATCGGCTCGGCGGTGCCGAGCCAGGGTCGCCCGATCGCCGCCAGCGCCCGCATCGGAGGCCGCGCCGGCGGGCGCCCGGCGAGAAGGCCGCCGGGACCGCCCACGGCCTCGAGCGCAGCGCGCGCGCGCTCCAGCGGCAGCAGCAAAGAGGCCTCCAGCGTCGGCGCGGGAACGACCTCCGCGGCTTTGGTTCCCGGATCTGAAGTGGTCGCCTCATCCAGAAGATCGGCGAGGCCGGGCGCTCCGCCGACGGCGAAATCCCACAGCGTTCCGATCCGATGCAGGTCACGGGGGCGCAGCGGATGAGAGGCGGACCGGATCCGCCCGGTCGCGATGACGGCGCCGTCCCGCGCGTCGTGCAGCTTGACCTCCCGCCCGGCGGCGATCAGCCGGTCGAACCAGGCATGCGCCCGACCGGGCCAGTCGTCGAGCGGCCAACGAACGGGCTCGGTGACCTGGTCGGCGACCGGATCATGCGGCCTGTCGGGCAGAAGCAGAAGCAGCAGCTGCAACTTCGCGGAGCCGTTCTCCGCCCGTGTATGCACGCCGTTCGGCAGGATGTGGAGGATTGGAGTCGCGAGAGTCATGCTTTTCGCCTCCTGCCGAGCACGTTGCCGGGCTTGGCGAATCGAGCGGAGTAGCGCGTCCAGTCCTGCATCATGCCCGGGACATCGGCGCGCAAACGCGCGCGGGGTGCAGGCAGAGGCTGGGCGCCCGGGGATGCGCCGGCGAGCATGACGCGCGGCGATGCCTCCTCGGACGGCGGGAGGTTCATGCCGATCTTCAGTCCGCTGCCGGCATTCCGATTGACGCGGACCGTGAAGCTCTTTTTCACCGGTCCGATCGAGAAGCTGTAGGTCAGCGCGGCCTCGCCTTGCAGCTCGTTGTTCTGGTATGTCAGCGACAGGACGAAGCTGGCGGCGATGCCGAAGCACGCGATGTGTCCTTCGAAGGCAGCGACGAACACGCCCGAGAAGCTAGGCCCCTTGCCTCCTTCGTAGACCCGCAGGCCCGTCATGACGCGGCCGTTTCCTTGCAGCGGGCCGAAGTTGATCGCAACTGCGGCGCCGAACTGGAACCCCACGTCGAACTCGGTGGCCAGATCGACCTGCCCGGGTTGCGGCACGCTGCGCATCTTTGCGTAGGCGGTGCCGCCGTAAGGCGCACAGACGAGCGTCGCCGGTTTGTCCGGCGTCGAGAGCGAGAGCTCGGCGTGCCCGGGATCGCCGTCGAAGGGCAGTTCGACATGGGCGTCGAACACCACGTCGAGCACCGCCATTGTGCCGATCTGCAGCGCACCGAAGCTCAGGCCGTAGCCGGCCCGCAGCCCCGCGCCGCCTCCCGGCCGCGGGATGGTGTAGATGCCGTTCGGAACCGGCGTGCCGCCGGCAGGCGCGTTGTCGCCTGCGCCCCCTTCCTTCAGGTTGCAATAGGCGGCGAGGCCGGCCAGGAAAAGGAGACTGCCTTCAGGCTTGAATCTCTCGAGTTTCGGCTCTTCGACCCGGGCCGGTGCGCCGGGCGCCGCCTCGAATCGGATGCCGCTGAAGTACAGAGTCAGCCATTTGGCGCCAGCTCCCTTTATAACGATGTCGAAGCTGCCGATCTCGCCGCTGGTGCGACCGGTTACAGGCTCGGCCGGCTTCAGGAGATCGAGTACGGCTTCGGCGCGCACCGTGAAGTCGCCGCCTCTGAAGGCGACGACGTTGCCGATACTGCGTTCTTCCGCGGGACCCGGCACGGTCCAGGCATAGTCGAGACGACGGCGGGCCGGGACCAGCTTTTCCAGCGTGGTCTCCAGCTTCGCGCGCAATCCGTCGACGTCGAGCACGCGCAGCAGCTTCTGTCGGGCCGCGGCGAGCAGGCGGTCGCCGAGCGCGCGAAGGATGCGCTCGACGCTCGACCCGCCGCCTCCTGAGAAGAACCAAATCGGTATGGTGGCGGCAAGCTCGTCGGCACGGGCGGCGGCGTCACGGTTCAACGCGGCTTCGATGCGAACGCGTTCCCGGTCCAACTCGTCCGTGCCGGTCACGGGATCGGAAGGCGCATCCGGCAGCGGCGGCCGAAGGTCGAGGTAGACCAACCCCGCCAAGCGCTCGTCGCCGCTCAGACCGAGCCGCTGATCCAGCGGTCGCAGCTCCTTCAGCGCCTCCTGCCGCAGCTTCTGCGCCTCGGCAAGGAACGCGACCATCGCTCTAAGCAGAATCTTGGCCGCATCATCCGCCACTTGCATGGCCGGAAGCGCGGCGGCGAGCACCATGTCCTGTACGGCGATGCGACCGGCGCCGAGCAGAGCGCGTAGCGCCTGAGTGGGATCGCCGGCATAGCCCAGCTTCGCGAGCGCCTGGGCCAGGCTCGCCGCGTCAGTGGCATTCTCCAGAGAGTCTTGAGCCGCCGCGACAGTCTGATCGGCTTCCTGCAGCGCTTTCGTCAGAGAGGCTGCTCCGGCGACGCCGATGGCCGGTTCCAGGGCCACCTGCAGCCTGTTGAAGGCAGAGGTCGGCGGCCGAAGAATCGCGAGCAACGCGGCTGCAAGGACCGCCGCTTCGCGCGCCGCCGCATCATTCATCTGCTGCTGCGCGACGACGGCCAACGCCTTCAGCAACGTCTCGAGGGCGGCGATGAAGGCACTGCGTGCGGCGTCGAGCCGGCGCAGCTCCTCCATCAGCCGCGCCGCCCCCTCCTCGGGAGTCAGTTGGCAGGGATCGCCCTTGCCGAAGCCGGATACGACCGCCTCGATCCGTGCAAGCTTGGCCCCTACCTCCGCGGCCGGTCCGCGCAGCTGCGTCGTCGAGCACAGCGCCCACAACCGCGCGCAGATCTCCGCTGCCGGCGGCGGCGGCGTGGACCCGCCGCAGACCGCGGGATCGCACGGCCGCGGGACCGCGTCCGAGAGCAAAACTTCGCGCAATTTCGTGGCCGCAACCGCGACCTTCGTGCCTGCGGTCGAACACGCCGCATCGAGTTGTGCACCGGCCCAGGCCCGGAGCCGGCGTATGCCCTCCTGCTCGAGCGCCGTCAGCGCCCCGCGCCAGTCGGCGTTCGCGAGGGCCCGGAGGGAGAGATAGAAGCGGTCGAGGACGGTCGGCGTCGGGAGCGCGTCGAGCTGAGTCAGGCCGGTCTCGATGGCGTCGTGCAGCAGCGTGAGCCGCGCCGGCGGAACGTCGGAGACGGTATCGGCGTCGAGCGCCGCCCGCATCTGAGCGCGCCATTCGCGCCGCACCGCCGCAAGGCTGTCCGGTAGCTTTTCCGGGGATACGGAAAAGGTTCGGCGCGTCGCCAGCACGAAGGCGCGGGCTGCATGGGCGCGCAACACCTGCACCTCGTCCGGCTTCGGGAGGGGCTCCAGCTGATCGAGCGCCGAATCGAGCGCGAGAAGCGCCTCGCCCATCGGCGCGAAGGCGCGGCGCAGCTCTTGAAGCCGCCCGTCGTCGAGCTCGATCTTGGGAATGGCGGCATCCAGCCGCTCGCGAGCCTCGCGTTCGATCCTTTCCTGGACCTTGGAGAGGGCCTGCTGCCCCAACTCGGTCAAAGGTCCGAGGGGATTCGCGGCGAGCCGGTCGAGCTCGGCGCGCAATTCGCGACCAGCTGTAGCGACTTCCGGCAGGCCGGAAATTCCCTTCCGCTCCATGCCTTCCAGCGCGGTTCGCAGACGTCCCATCGCCGAGTAGGCGCCACGATAGGCATCGCGCAGCAACTCGGCGGTTCGACCTCCGTTCGGATCGAAGCGGTCCAGGACGGCATTCAGCACGGGGAGCAGGTCGCGGGACAGCGCCTTCGCGAGCTCGTCGGCCTGACCGGCGGTCTCGCCGAGACCGTACTCGACGGTCTGGCGAAGCAGCGGAGCTGCGGCTTCCTTTGCAAAATCGAGCATGGATTTGATGCTGACGAGCCCGCAGACGCGGGCGTCCGGCAGCACGAAGTTTCGATCTACGGTATCCGGGACGTTGCGCAGCACCTCGCCCGGCTGGTCCGATCGCTGCCCGCCGACCGGCCCTTTGCGGCCGACGAAGAAATAGTCCATCTCGGGGCGCATGACGCCTGCGGACCGCTCCCCGTTGCGGCCCATCGTCTGGCGCGGAATGTCTCCGCCCTCGCGCACGACGATGCTCAGGAATGCTTCGCGCCGCGGATTGGACTTCGTCGGGACGCCGCGCGCGTTTCTCTCGGTAGCTTCGCGCTCCTGTTCGAGCACCGTAGCCTGAAATGCGTCGATCTCGTCGTCGGTCTTGTTTTGGCGCTCCTCGGGCGTCAGCACCGGCAGGCCTGAGACGAGGTAGTCGGCCAAGAACCGCACGGTGATGTCGCTCTGGGGATTGCCTGTGAAGCCGGCGACGGCATCGTGACGGATCGTGGCTTGAAGGCAGCGGGGGTAGAACGGTGGCTCGTCGGCGCTCTCCATTGCCGCATTCATCTGCCAGGAGGTCGACGGCGGCTCGCCGGGCGGCAGCGGGTTTTCCGGCCCGCGGGGAAGAAGCGCCGCCTCGCGGCTGTCGACCCGCACGTCCCAGGAATGCGTCTCGAACGTGGTGTCGCCGCTGGCGTCCTCTTCCGCGTAGCGACGCGGCACGCCGGCATGTTCGATCCGGCGCAGCGCCTTCCACGCGCGGGTGTCGTCCCGGGTCGGCGGATTCGGCCGCCCGGCGCGCGCCGCCGGATCGTTCCAGTATTCCTGCAACGCCCGCATCGTCGGCGCATCGTGGGCGGCTTGGTTGTCGACGAACACCAGCGGCATGGAGACCGGCTCCGGCCGGCCATCCAAAGTAAAGCGGAAGCGCACGTTGCCGCTCTCGCCCGCCGCTGTGCGCGGCCAGAAGACGAGGCCCGAGCGCTGCGCCTGGTCGAGACGCCCGTCCGGCAGCTCGCGCCAAGCGGTGCTGTCGGTCCGCTCGATAGCGCGGGTCGGATCGAGGAGATCGGGCGTCCGATGCGTCAGCATCGTAAGGGAACGAGCCGGCCAGCCGCGGCCGCGGAACGGTTGGGCGATCCCCGGATAGGTCTTCTCCGGGTTCGCGACCTGGATGAAGAAGCGCTGCACCAGGAACGCGACCGGGCCAGACCATCCGTCGGCGCCGGGCTCGTAGGTGTTGGGCCAGGGAAGGTACTGGCGCTCGGTCACCTTCAACAGTGCCGCGCGGAAACCGAGGGGATATAGGAACCCCTTGTAGACGACTTCGGTGGTGACCTCTCGCCCCAGAGATATGAGGATGCGGACTCGTTCGAGGCTGTAGGCGTCGAAGATGTTCTCGAAGACTTCGGACCCTGGGCGAGCCTTGGCACGCAACGGCGCGGGCGGCACGAACGGAGCGTTGAGATCGAGCGTTCCGCCGAGAGGTGTAAGGCGCAGCAGACGCGTGGGGAGTGCCCGCGGAACGTAGAGGCTCTGCTCCATGCGATCCGTTTCCTGGAGAAGCGGATCTTCGAGCCTGAAGTTGTCCGGTGGGCTGACCTGGCTGGTCTGCAGCACTCCGCCGGCGCCGCGGCGCGCCAGCACCGGCAAGCCGTGCAGGCTGGAGAGGGCCACGATCTGGCGACGATCGAAGTCGTCGAGGGCGAATATCGGCCCGGTCGAGCTGCCGGCCTGCCGCCCGCGATGATCGGAATGGCGGAGGGGATCGCCGAGCGTGTCTCCCGGTTTGGGAGCGCGCTCGTAATCCGGCGTATGGATCGCGCGTAGACTGTAGGGCTCGCCGGGAGTCTCTCGAAGGTCGGCGCGCCACAGGAGCACGCGACCCTCGCGCGAGTGCGGCGCGGCGCTGGTTTGGAATCTCGGTCGAAGCCGTCCAGAGCGCGGCCGCGATCCCGGGCCCGGCACCGGGGGAAACTCGCGGTCGGGCGAGAGGACCAGGCGAGCAGGCAGCTCGATGGCAGTCTCGGCCTTGTCGGGGCCGGTGCGAAGGATTGATCGCAACCGCTCGAGCCTCTGGTCGAGTTCCTTCGATTCCTTGAAACCGAGCTGCCTGGCGAGCAGGCGCTGCAACTCGTTCGCCGGCTCGGTCGCCGTCGTCGGCGCAGGGGCGACGTGCGTCTCGGCGCGGCGACTGACGCGAAGGTCCATCGCACCCCAGTCGAGAAAAGTGGCAAGGGTCCAGGGCAGCCTACCGCCGGGCGCCATGCGCAGCGTGAAGGCTAGGCGGGTCTCGCCGGCCGCGCGGGCTTGAACGGGCAGCTGCCCGGGAGAGACGGATGTGTAGCCTGCCTGGAGGGCACGCTGGAGAGCGGGCGTGGGTTGCGCCGGCGGCACGGCGCCGAGCGTTGCGATGAAGGCGTCGCGCGTGGCGCCGGGGCGCAAAGCCGTAGGCCAGCGTTCGCGCCAGCGGTCCAGAAGCAGCGGGTCGGAGGGGTTCGACTCGCGCCATGCGGCCAGGACGCGGGCCATATCGGGCTGGCGTTTGGCTGCTTCCTCCAGCAGTTCGTCGACGGCACGGGCTGCCGCATCGTCCGCCGGGCGAGGTTCGAGCCGTCCATTGCGCCGTAGCACGTCGCTGATCAGGATCTCGCCGAGCCCGAGAAGCATATCCTCGAGCTTGGGTAGGGAGGCGAGACTGTAGGCGGTCTCGCGGGCGGCGCGACGTCCGAGAGGCGTGATCAAACCGTCGGGGCCGACATAGATCCGTTCGAGCGCGACGGTATCCGGACTTGGAAAGGGGGCCTGAGGTGGACGGCGGGTCGTCCCGGCCTTGAGCTGCCGGTCGACGAGCGCCTCGTAGCGCGACTTGTATGCCTCGCTGAAGCGCGCAAAGTCGGCGTAGCCTTTGCCGACGGGCTCAGTCAGACCCGGCCGCCTCGCAGGGTCGAAGGCCGAGGTCAATTCGTCCGGATTCAGAGCTCGACCCGGTAGCGCCGATGCGATTCGAGGAAAGGCTTCTTCCATCACGTGCTGCGGGGGCAGACGGACGATCAGGGTCGGCTCGTCACGAGGGTCGGAGCGGCGGCGCAGCATCGGAGCGCCGCGATGCACGATGAGGTCGAGTCCGCGGAAGCCGAAGCGGGCGCGGAACATGTCGGCGTCGCGGCCGGCCCAGAGATCAGCCGTATCCAGGGCGACCTGCATCGGCCCCGCGCCGGGCGCAAGGGGAATGCGTCCGGCGGACGTTCCAGCGCTATCGGACTCGGACAGAGCCAGGGTCACGGAGGTATCGGCCGAGAAGTCCAGCCGGCCGAGATCCGCGTAGCCGCCCTTTACCTGCAAGGGTAGTCGCAATGCAGCATGGCGGAGGATCGCCTTCGCGCGAATCGAGCTTACGCGACTTGCAGTCCCGTGCGCAACGATGTCGGCTGCACCGGTCCCGCTGAGCTCGACCTGCCCTTCGCGCGTTTGGACGCGCTGCACGTCCGGGACCAGAAGAAGATCCAGCCACCAAGCTCCGATCTCCTGCTTCGTCACGGCAAGGCGCACGGTGCTCCCGGCACCGTAGCGCATCCGCGCGCCTTCGAACGCAACGCTGCCGCCACCTTCCAAGAGCAGATGCGGTGCGCCGTTCTCTGCCGGCATCACCGACAGCCGCTCGGGCCGAGGTTCGAGCACGACCGCCGCTTGGCCGTACCGACCGAGTCTGCGCAGGCCGCAAAGCTCAGGTTTCTCGATAGCGGCGTAGGGCGCGTTGCCGCTGCGGCCGGAAAGCAATTTCAGTTGCTTCGATGTGCTCAAGGCATTGCCGAAGCGAAAGCCGCGGTGGCCGGTCAGGTTAACGGCAAGCTTGGTGTCGAGCGTAATCCGAGTGGTACCCACCGGATCGAGCCCGAGGCTGCTCGTCAGCGCCGCGGCGTCCACGTGCTCATCCAATAGCTCGGGAAACAGGCGCGGTCGGCCGGCGAATGCGAGCGTCCGCCCGATGCGGCCGCTCGCGGCGACGACGAGACCGCGATCCTTGAGTCCGAAGACGAGTCTCAGCGACGCGGAATGCCCGGCGAGTGTACCGTTCAAGCTGATCGACGATGCGTCTGATTCGATACGGGCCCGAGCCCCATCACCGAGCGCGGCGCTAAGATCCGCGCCCGTGACATCCCACTCGGACGCGGCTCCTCTTACGCGGAAGCCGCCGTCATCGGTAAGCTGAAGAACAACCGCATCGGCGGCGGCAGGGCTGATCAGTGCGAGACCAGGACCGATCAGTACAGCCCGCCGCGTGAGTTGCATCGCCTGTCGCCCCTTCAGCCCCCGAGCGAAAAAGATGCTTGCATAACAAGCTTAGCCGATGCAATGAGTCTCTCGCTTGGAGGACGCGATATGTTCAAGAAGTGGGCCGCTGCCGCCGCATCGCTCCTATGCTCGGCCGTGTTGAACCCCGCCGAAGCCGATCCAGTTTTGATTCAGACAAAATCTTTCATCGCTCGTGTAGATATCACGGACTCGAGCCAGTTTGCCGACGATGCCTCGTGCAAACAGGGCGCAATGGCTGCATTGATTGACTGCGCGATGCTGTTAGGCGAAAACCCTAAGAACGGCGACGTAGCGAGCGGCGATTTTCGACTATATAGCCAACTTTCCGGCCAGGCCACATGCTCCGGAAATCAGATTGCCAATTGGTCTCTGAGTCCAGTAACGATCAAATCAGGAAACGAATTCATTTTTCTCGCTACCCAGGCCGACTTATCTCCGGCGCTGTCCGTAAAGCCCGCCGCGACTGGATCCAACGCACCGTTGGTAAGCTTCTCCTACAGGATGCGAGGAGCTCCCAACGATGCCGGGATAAGTCTAATGAACAAAGTCAAGCATCGGACATGTTCGAAAATCTGGCATCGGGTTGATGGCGAGCTTCGTTGCGTTTCAGGAAAGTTGCAGGTGAAATACGCCGTCAAGTCCAGCGCGTTTCCCTCGGTAAGAAGCTGGAATTCCGGAGCGGTGGCCGTCGATCGACCGCAGGATCCATTCAAATCATTGTGGGATTGCGACAACTCCGAAGCGGACTTGGTCCGTTAGCGAAAGGGAGCAACCGATCTTCGAAACTTCATCGATGCACCATATC
>JAAIGE0101263570.1_pt1 | contig 17479 bp, 14 predicted proteins | sample 6487951 | NCBI WGS metagenome assembly JAAIGE01 (sample SAMN13974128, study PRJNA590717) | phyllosphere metagenome | biome: tomato field; feature: multiple bacterial spot infested tomato fields; material: tomato leaves; isolation source: leaves from tomato fields | host: Solanum lycopersicum ...
AAGATCGCCCGCAAGGCGGAGAACCCCTCGATCACCCGCGATGTGTCGGGCGAGGGAGTCCAGCAGGCGCTGCTCAAGATCATCGAGGGCACGGTCGCGTCGGTTCCGCCGCAGGGCGGCCGCAAGCACCCGCACCAGGAGTTCCTGCAGATCGACACCTCCAACGTGCTCTTCATCGTCGCCGGCGCATTCGCCGGCCTCGAAGACATCGTCTCGGCCCGCGTGGGCAAGCACGGCATCGGCTTCGGGGCGCCGCTGCACGACAAGGGCAAGGACCTCGATCTCTTCAGCGAGGTGCTGCCGGAGGACCTCCACAAGTTCGGCCTCATCCCGGAATTCATCGGTCGCCTCCCCGTCGTCACGAACGTGTCGCCGCTCGATCAGGATGCGCTCATCGACATCCTCACGGGTCCGCGGAACGCTCTCGTCAAGCAGTATCAGCGCATGTTCGAGCTCGACGGCGTCCAGCTGGAGTTCGAGGACGAGGCGCTGCGCTCCATCGCCGACCTGGCGGTCGAGCGCAAGACCGGCGCGCGTGGCCTGCGCGCGATCCTCGAAGACGTTCTCGGACCCATCATGTTCGAGATCCCGTCGGCGGAGGACGTGGCGAAGGTCGTGGTGACCCGCGCCGCCGTCGAGGAGGGCGCCCCTCCCACGATCGTCCTGGAGCGCAAGCGCAAGAGCGCGTGACCTGACGCCGGGACCCCGGTCGATGCCCGCGCCGTCAGGAGAGCGAGCCGATGGGATGCGTGGTCAGGACTCGAGCCCGCGCCGAGCGAGGAGGGGAGCGATGTCGGCGTCCCGCCCTCGGAAGTCACGGTAGGCCGCGAGGGGATCCTTCGAGCCGCCGACGCCGAGGACGCGCTCGCGGAATCGCTCACCGTTCGCGCGGGTGAGGCCGCCGTTCTCCCCAAACCACTCGACGGCGTCCGCGTCGAGCACCTCGCTCCAGATGTACGAGTAGTAACCGGCGCTGTAGCCGCCGGAGAAGACGTGGGCGAAGTACGTCGACGAGTACCGGGTCGGCACGGCGGGATCGTCGAGGCCGATGTCGGACAGCGCCGCGGCCTCGAACTCCGCCACGTCTTCGACGTCGGCTGCGACATCGATGCTGTGCCAGGCCTGGTCGAGCCAGGCGGCGGCGAGGTACTCGCTCGTCGCGTGCCCCTGGTCGAACGTCTGCGTTCCCCGGAGTCGTGCGACGATCTCCGGGTCCAGCAGCGCCCCGGTCTCGTGGTGACGGGCGTAGCTGTCGAGGACCTCCGGCCAGAGGATCCACATCTCGTTGACCTGGCTGGGGAACTCCACGAAGTCGCGGAACACGCGAGTGCCGGAGAAGTGGGGGTAGGTGACCCGTGCGAAGAGCCCGTGCAGGGCATGACCGAACTCGTGGAAGAGCGTCGTGACCTCGTCGAGCGTCAGCAGCGTCGGTTCGCCCGCGCCCGGTCGCGGCACGTTGAGGTTGTTGACCACCACGGGCGCCGACCTGCGGACGGCGGACTGGGTGACGAGGGAGTTCATCCAGGCGCCACCCCTTTTGGAGTCCCGCGTGTAGAGATCGAGCACGTACAGACCGAGGGGCGAGCCGTCCTCCTCGTACACCTCGAACACGCGGGCGTCGGGGTGATAGGCGGGGAGGTCGCGCCGCTCGGCGAAAGTGATCCCGTAGAGCCGTGTGGCAGCGAAGAAGACCCCGTCGCGCAGCACGCGTTCGGCCTCGAACCAGGGTCGCAGCGCGGCCGTGTCGATGTCGTAGCGAGCCGAGCGTTCACGCTCGGTGACGTATGCCCAGTCGTGCGCGTCGACGGGGAAGGGCACGGGCTCGGTTGCGTCCACGATCTTCTGCAGGGCCCGGCGTTCGGCCGAGGCGTTCCGTGCGGCCGGCGCGGCGAGCCGTCGCAGCATCCGCTCGACGGCCTCCGGCGTGCCCGCCGTCTCGTCGTCGGTGACGTACGCGGCGTGTGACGCATAGCCGAGAAGCTCCGCGCGCTCCGCCCGAAGCCTCGTGATCTCCCGCACGAGCGGACGGTTGTCGTTCGCCCCGGCACGCGTTCCGCGCGACCGCGAAGCATCCATGATCCGTCGCCGGGACTCGCGTCGGGTCAGTCGTGCGAGATAGGGGTGCCCGGTGAAGAGAGGAAGAGTCACCACGTAGCGTCCCTCTTCGCCCCGTTCCGTCGCGGTGCGCGCCGCGGCGGACAGTTCGCCGGCGCTGAGGCCGTCGAGCTCGGCTGCCGAGTCGAAGGTCACGGCGAGAGCGTTCGTGTCCGCGAGCAGGTTGCGCTCGAAGGCATTGGCGAGAGAGGACAGCTGCTGGTTGAGGAGGGTCAGGCGGGCCTTCGCCCGGTCGTCAAGAGCCGCACCCGCATGCGTCATCTCGCGATGGTGGCGTTCGACGAGATATCGCTGCTCCGGGGTGAGATCGAGGTCGTCGAGTCGCGCGTGAACGTGCGAGATGCGCCAGTAGAGCGCACCGTCGAGCAGGATCGCATCCTGATGGGCGGACATCAGCGGGGCGAGCGCCTCGTCGACGGCCTGGATGGGCGTGGTCGCATCGGCGGAGCTCACCGTGTAGAAGGTCTGCGCCACGCGCTCGAGGAGGGCCCCGGACCGTTCGAGCGCGTCGATCGTGTTCTCGAACGTGGGCATGGATCGCACTCGGGTGACAGCGGCGATCTCCGACAACTGCTCCGCGAACGCCGCCCGGAAGGCGGGCAGATAGTGCTCCGGCCGGATGCGCCGATAGTCGGGGAGACCGAACGGCAGCGGCGACGGCTGGAGGAGCGGATTGGCGGCATCGGTCATCTTCCGAGCCTAGTCAGATGCGTGGACCGCTCACGATGGGATCTCTCTTGCAAAGAAACTTTTGCAAAGGTATCTTTGCATTATGGATGAGAGCTCGGAACCGCGGCGATTGGAGCCACGCGCGTTGAAGGCGCTGGCCCACCCACTGCGGGTGCGCATCTTCGATCTGTTGAGCTCCCACGGTCCGCAGACCGCCAGCTCCCTGGCTGCGATGCTGGGCGAGACATCGGGCTCCACGAGCTACCACCTGCGGATCCTGTCCGCTCACGACCTCATCCGTGAGGCTGAAGGTCGAGGCACCGCGCGGGAGCGCTGGTGGGAGCTTCCGCACGGGAAGATCAACATCCCCGGTCCGACGCGCGCGATGTCACCCGCGAACCGCGCCGCCGCCCAGATCGTCTCGTCGGAGTTCTTCCGGTTGCGGCACGAGACCCTCATGGCGTGGGTGAACCGCCCCGAGGCCGATGTGCCGGACGGGTGGGGCGAGACGGGGCTCATCACGACGACGATGCTCGAGCTGACCGCGGCCCAGATGGACGAGGTCAAGGAGCAGCTGATGGCTGTGATCGAGGATGCTGCGGAACGTTTCCGCGGGCAGACCGGATCCGACGTGCGGCGCGTGACGCTGCGCACGGATCTCTTCGATCTGCCCGGTATGGGTCCGGTGCTGCCGGACGCCGCCGATCGAGGGGGAGAGGCGTCATGACGGGTGCGACGGTCGGCATCGCGGTACCCACGCGGGCAGAGCGTCGGCTCCTCGACGTCGCGGACCTTCTCGTGTCCGTCCTGCGACGGTGCATGGAGAGACGCGCCCGTCGCCGCGCGCTCTCGCTCGACCTGCTGCGGGAGCAACAGGCGTCGTCCAGGCACGATCCGCGCGCTGTCGATCACCTGCTCGCTCAGTGCGGTGCGCCCGGGCGCTGAATCTCGAACCGAGACGGTCGACGTCTGCTGTCAGTCCTCGAAGGGGCGCGCGACGACGGTCCCGTCCGCGGCCTGCACGACCTCCCAGCCCGCATCGAGTTCGGCGATGGCACGGCCCTCCAGCCAGGTGAGCGTCCAGTGTCCGGTGAGGTCGCGCGCCTCCACCTCGGCGATCGCGGGTCGCAGGGTGGCGGGGACCGAAGCCGGCGGCTCCGACCCCGTCGCCCATCGCGTGCCCAGCTGCATCATGCGCCCTCGACCGGGGCGAGCTCGATCTCCGTCACGGCGAACTCGTCGGCATCGGAGAACTCCAGCTCGGCGATGCGCCCGACGGCCCTGAGGTCGTCGGCCGCGGCGCGCAGCGCGTCGAGCTTGGCGGCCGGAGCCGCGATCGTCGCGCGCGACACGGGCGTCTTCTGGGACGCCTTCGCCTCGGTCTTCGCGCGGCGGATGCCGATCAGCGCCTCGCTGGCCGCGGCGAGAACCGCGGGGTCTCCGTCGATGCCGAGCGCCTCGGGCCAGGCCGCCGTGTGCACGGAGCCCTCCTCGAACCACGACCACACCTCTTCGGTGGCGAAGGAGATCACCGGAGCGAGCAGTCGCAGCAGCGTCGAGAGGGCGAGACGGAGTGCCAGGGCGGCGGATGCCTGTCCGACGTCGTTCTGGTTGTACGCGCGCTCCTTCACGAGCTCCAGGTAGTCGTCGCAGAAGGTCCAGAAGAACGCCTCGGTGACCTCGAGCGCCTTGGCCTGGTCATAGTCGTCGAACGCCTTCGTCGCGGCGGCGACGACCGCGTCGAGCGCGGTGAGCATCGACGCGTCCAGCGCGTGCGTCACCTGAGCGCCCTCGGGCACGGGGAAGGACAGCACGAACTTGGCTGCGTTCAGCACCTTGATCGCCAGTCGACGACCGATCTTGACCTGCGTCGGATTCTGCGGGTCGAACGCCGCATCCATGCCGAGCCGGCTCGATGCGGCCCAGTAGCGCACGGCATCCGACCCGTGGGTGTCGAGGATGTCGGACGGGGTCACGACGTTGCCCTTCGACTTGGACATCTTCTTGCGGTCGGGGTCGACGATGAAGCCCGAGATCGCGGCGTTGCGCCACGGCGAGCGCCCGTCTTCGAGCGTCGAGCGCAGCATCGTGGAGAACAGCCACGTGCGGATGATGTCCTGCCCCTGCGGGCGCAGGTCGAAGGGCGCCGTGAGCTGCCACAGCTCCTCGTCGCGCTGCCAGCCACCGGCGAGCTGCGGGGTGAGCGACGACGTGGCCCATGTGTCGAGGATGTCGGCCTCGGCGTCGAACCCGCCCGGCACGCCCCGCTGGTCCTCGGTGTAGCCCGCGGGCACGTCGGTCGTCGGGTCGATCGGCAGCGACGCGTGGTCGGGAGAGAGAACCCGCTCGTAGTCGCGCTCGCCGTTCTCGTCGAGGGCGTACCAGAGGGGGATCGGGACCCCGAAGAAGCGCTGCCGCGACACCAGCCAGTCGCCCGTGAGGCCGCCGACCCAGTTCTCGTAGCGCACGCGCATGAAGTCGGGGTGCCAGCGCAGCTCGGAGCCGTGCTCGATGAGCCGGTCGCGCAGCTGCACGTCGCGGGCGCCGTTGCGGATGTACCACTGGCGCGTGGAGACGATCTCCAGGGGGCGGTCGCCCTTCTCGAAGAACTTGACGGCATGGCTGAACGGCTTGCCGACCGCCGTCATGTCCCCGGTCTCCTGCAGCTTCTCGACGATGGCCTTGCGCGCCGAGAAGACGGTCTTGCCCGCCAGCTCGCCGGCGTACCAGTCGATCGCCGCGTCGTCGGTGACGATCGAGGGCGCCGTGGGCAGGAAGCGGCCGTCGAGGCCGATCGTGGTCATGTTGGGGAGGTCGCGTCCGTCGGCGGTGCGCAGCTCCCGCCACCAGATGATGTCGGTGACATCACCGAAGGTGCACACCATGGCGGCGCCGGTGCCCTTGTCCGGCTGGGCGAGGTGATGGCCGTGGATCTCGATCTCGGCGCCGAAGAACGGCGTGCGCACCTTCGTGCCGATGAGGTGCTTGTGCGGACCTTCGGGGTGGGTGACGATCGCGACGCACGCGGGGAGCAGCTCGGGGCGCGTCGTCTCGATCGTGATCGCACCGGTGCCGTCCGCGAACGGGAAGTCGATGGTGTGGTACGCGGCCTGCTGGTCGCGGTCCTCGAGCTCGGCCTGGGCGATCGCCGAGCGGAAGTCGATGTCCCACAGCGTGGGGGCGAGCGACTGGTACGCCTCGCCGCGCTCGAGGTTGCGGAGGAACGCGAGCTGGCTCTGGCGGATCGTGTCGTCGGAGATCGTGCGGTACGTCTGGGTCCAGTCCACGCTGAGCCCGAGCTGGCGGAAGAGTGCTTCGAACTGCTTCTCGTCCTCGACCGTCAGTCGCTCGCACAGCTCGATGAAGTTGCGGCGGCTGATCGGGATCTGATCCGCCGCACGGCTGGACTTGTTGTCGCCGCCCTCGAACGGCGGAGTGAAGTCGGCATCGTAGGGGAGGGACGGATCGCACCGCACGCCGTAGTAGTTCTGCACGCGACGCTCGGTGGGCAGGCCGTTGTCGTCCCATCCCATCGGGTAGAACACGGTCTTGCCGCGCATGCGCTCGTAGCGCGCCTTCACGTCCGTGTGCGTGTAGGAGAAGACATGCCCGATGTGCAGACTGCCCGACGCGGTCGGCGGCGGGGTGTCGATGGAGTACACGCCGTCACGACCGGACTGGGCGGCGCGGATGCGGTCGAAGAGATACGTTCCGCGTTCCGCCCACGCCTCACCCCACTTCGCTTCGAGTCCTTCGAGCACGGGCTTGTCGGGGATGACGGACATGGAGGACTCCTCGAGCGATGTATGCGGCACTGTGTGAGCGTGCCTGAGTGTGGGTGTGCCGCCAGTCTAGCGGCCCTGCGCGACCGGCGAGCGGGGTGTCACTCGCCCCAGACGGCCTCGACGATCGCGCGCGCCTCGTCGCTGTCGAGGTTCAGCGTGGTCTCGGAGGATCCGAAGAGATCCAGCTCCGGGGCGGCCTGCAGGGCGAGCGTCTCGAGGTCGAGGAAGTCGCCGTCGGCGTTCTGCACGCTCAGGCGCAGGGAGTCGGTCGGGAGGTCGTTGCCGACGAGGATGATCCGCAGGAAGGCGGCGAGGTCGTCCTGATCGATGCTCGCCCTGTCCACGTCGATCCCCACGTTCAAGTAGAAGGTGAAACCGTCGAGCCCCTTGGCGGCGAAGGACTCCGTGACGCCGCGTCCCGAGTCGGCGAGAGCGGCGGGGATATCCTCGGCGAAGTCTCCGTCTGACACCTCCTTGAGGACGACTCCGCAGCCGCTGAGAGCCGCGGAGATCGTGACGGCCACCACGGCGGCGGCGATGCGCGGGAACGCACGACGCCGCCCGGGAGCCGTCGCGGTCATCGTTCGGCTCCCGAGTACACGTGATGGTCGACGACCGTTCCGCCGAGGCCGCCGAGGCCCCAGGGGTCTCCGCCGTCGTTCGCGGAGCTGTACCCCGACTCCCACTGACCGACCGAGTCGGCGTAGTGCCCGTTGTTGTGGGCGCCGAAGCCGTGCGATCCGGGCGGGTCGGGGAGGGTGATCTGGTGGATGTTGGGCGGGAGCACGGTGACAGGGGTGTGCGGGATGTCCATCGGCCGCTGTCCGGGGACTCCGGGGATGCCGACCAGGCTTCCGTCGAGCATGGGGACCGGGTCGGTCGCATGCTGGAACGCGTACACGGGCACGTGCGGCGGCACGTGGAAGTTGTCCACGGGGGAGCCGTTGGTGACGACCGCGACGGGAGTGTACGGGAACGACGAGTCGGCGGCGAGGTTCGCAGCCATGATCCCGCCCTGGCTGAACCCCGTGAGCACGACGTCGGCGCCCTGCGGGATGCCGGCCTGGCTCATGGCGTCGAGGACGGCGCGCTCGTACTGGGTGCGGAACAGCGGATTGTCGAGCATGAGCGCGAGATTGTTGTCGCGGTCGTTCATCGCTCCGCTCGGCCCGCCGAGCTCCCACGCCTGCGTCGACGGGAGGGACACGACCCAGTGCGTGGAGCCGTCGGCCGCGACGACCTGCTTGATGTCGATGGCGGTGGCGTCCTCTCCGCCCATCGCATCGGTCTGTCCGTTCGCCCTCACGAGGTCTTCGAGCGAGGTGATCGAGGTGACGCCGTTGGCCTGCTCCCATGCCGCCTGCTGCTCCGGCGTCCGCAGCATGGACGGGTCGAGCTCGGTCACTCGCACGTCGTCGCCGAAGAGGTCGTGGGCGACGTTGCCGAAGACGAGGCCGAGGGGACCTCCGGTGAGTGCGCCCACGAGGGGGAGCATCTCGGTGAGAAGACCGCGCAGTCGTGCAGCGGCATCCGCCACGAGGGGTACGAGGCGGTAGAGCAGTTGAGCCAGCGACCCGACCGCCCCGATGAGGCTCCGTGAGAGCGATGCCGCGGACACGACGAAGTCGCGCGCCGAGTCCGCGAACCGACGGATGTCCTCGAACTTCTGCATCGGATTCAGGCTCGGACGGAAGAGGTCCTGTGCGAACCTGCTGAGACGTCCGAGGAAGTCGCAGATGAGCACGCGGGTCGACTCGATGATGCGGCTGACGAGACGGACGGCGCTCGCGGTCGCACCGGTCCACTGCGCGGCGTCCTCGGAGATCTCGGCCAGATCGTCGTATCGGGCGCGGAGGGCGCGCACCGTGCGTCCGTCGAGGTCGGCCAGCGTGCGATCGGCGTCGCGCAGCGACTCGACGACGCGGCTGAGGGTGCGTTCTGCATCCTCCCAGCGCGAGGCGAAGCCGCCCACGGTGCCGGGGTCGCCGAGGAGGTCGTCGAACATCTCCCGCAGCGGGGCGACGTACTGGAGGAGCATCCCGGCGAACCCGGGGATGCTCGCGCAGTCGGCCTGGCCGGCGCCGTACCCCGGCGCTCCTGAGGCCCAGGCTCCGGAGCGCACCTGCCCGCTGAGGGATGCGATCGCGCTCACAGTTCGCCCTCGATCGCGCGGAAGGCGGCCACCGCGCCGTCCTCGACGGCGGCGAAGCGGTCGACGGTGGCCTTCAGGCCCGTCCCCGTCACCTCGGCCAGGGTCGTCGCGACGGCGAGCGCGGACTCCGACGCGTCGGCCAGCGCGTCGACGGCCGGGCCGAGGAGCGGGCCGCACAGGGCGCCGAAGGCGGACTGCCCGGTGCCGCCGGCCGCGGTGGATGTGGCCGCGGCGAGCGCCTCGGCTGCGGCGGTGAGCGAGCGCACGTGCGTGCGCAGCACGTCGTCGTCGATGGCTATCTGCTGATTGGCTGCGGTCATGATCGGTCCCCCCGAATCCGTCGTGTGATCGTCGTCAGCTGCCGCCGAGCGCCTGCTGGCCGGCGAGGTCGGTATCGGAGTACTGCTGTGCGAGAGCGGACAGCGCGTCCGAGACGGCGAGGACGAGCTCGGTGCGCTCGCGCATGAGCCCGTCGAACCGCCCCTGGGCGAGATCGAACGCCTGCTGCGCCTCACCGGACCACGAGCGCCGCAGGATCCCGGCGTGCGCGGTGAGCTCCTCGAGAGCAGCGTCGATGCTGAGGGACGCGACACTGATGGCGCGCGCCGCCTTCTCGACCTGAGCCGGATTCACCTCGAGGGTGGCCATCAGCGGTACTCGATCGTCGGGGTGCCGCCGTGTCCGGGGAAGGCCGTGTCCACGTCGTGACGGACCGCCGCGACCAGGGGCGAGTCCGCACCGAGGCTCTGCTCCATGGAGGCGAGGACCTTCTCCGCGGCCGCGCGCTGGGCGCGCGCGATCGTCTCGGTGATCGCGGCTCCGAGGGTGGTCGGGTCGGCCCCGGAGAGGGTGCCGAGCCGCACGGACTCGACTGCGCCGGTCGGAAGGGCGGTGATCGTGACCTGCCCGTCCGGTGAGGAGACCGTCGCGGTCGCGGTCCGCGACTCGGCCTCGAGTCTCGCCGCGTCGTCGGCCAATCGCCGCGACTGCTCCACCTGTGCGTCGATCTTCGCGTTGAGCGCGGCGATCGTCTCTTCCAGTTCCTCGGACGACATCGTTCCCCCTCCTCCGGTGTCCTCGCAGTATAGGAGATCGGTGTGCCCGGCTCACGTCGCAGGGAGAGCCGTCGTGCGCGCGAACGCCTACACTTGGATCGAGTCCAAGAAACGATGCCCTCGCATCATCGCCCCCCCTGATTCCACCCCGAGGAACAGCATGCCCCTCTCTCTCCTTCGTCGCGTCGTCCCGATCGGCGCAGCGCTCGCCGCGACAGCGCTCGTCCTGAGCGCCTGCGCGCCCGCGTCCGACTCCGATGCCGACGGCGGCGAGCTGGTCTGGTCGATCGAGGGCGCGAACCTCTCCGCCGGTCACATGGATCCGCAGGTCAGCCAGCTCGACGTCTCGGGCATGGTGCAGCGCGCCGTGCTCGACTCGCTCGTCTTCCAGGAGGAGGACGGGTCGTTCAGCCCCTGGCTGGCGACGGACTGGTCGGTGTCGGACGACAGCACGGAGTACACGTTCACGCTGCGCGACGACGTCACCTTCACCGACGGCGAGCCCTTCGACGCGGAGGCCGTGAAGGCGAACTTCGACCGCATCGTGGACCCGGCCACCGAGTCGGCGCAGGCCGCCAGCATGATGGGCGCCGACTTCTACGAGGGCACCGAGGTCGTCGACGAGCACACGGTGAAGGTCAGCTTCACCCAGCCGTACGCGCCCTTCCTGCAGGCGGCGAGCACGCCCCAGCTCGGGTTCTACTCGCCCGCCGTCCTGGCGGAGTCGGCCGATCAGCTGAAGGCCGGCGGACCGGACATCACGGTCGGCACGGGACCGTTCGTGCTGACCGAGTACACGCCCGACCAGGAGCTGGTGTACACGCGCAACGACGACTACGCCTGGGGTCCGCACGGCGAGGGCGCCCCGAAGGTCGAGACACTCCGCGTCGAGATCCAGCCGGAGGCCTCGGTCCGCTCGGGGGTCGTGACGAGCGGCGAGGCGGACCTCGCCAGCAACATCCCGCCGAACCTCGCCGCCGACCTGGGCGACGGGATCACGGTCGACTCCGTGGAGTACCCCGGCCTGCCCTACTCCCTCTACCTCAACGAGAAGTACGGCGTCTTCGCCGACGAGAAGGTGCGTCAGGCCTTCGCCCGCGGCATCGACGTCGACACCGCCGTCGACCAGATCTTCTTCGGTCAGTTCCCCCGGGCCTGGAGCATCCTCGGCTCGACCACGCCCGGGTACGACGCGTCCCTGGAGGGCGCGCACCCGTTCGACCAGGACGCTGCGAACGCGCTGCTCGACGAGGCGGGGTGGACCGAGCGCGACTCCGACGGCATCCGCATGAAGGACGGCGAGCGCCTGTCCGTGCGCTGGATCGCCTGGACCCCCGTGCCCGATGACAGGACGGCGCTCGCGAACGCCATCCAGTCCGACCTGAAGGAGATCGGCTTCGAGGTCGTGCGGGAGGTGCTGGAGCCGGGCGCCTACAACGAGCAGTACGGCCCGAAGACCTTCGACCTCACCGACTGGGGATTCTCCGGCGTCGACCCCGACTTCCTCCGCTCGCATCTGCACACCGACGGGTTCCAGAACGCGTCGCAGGTCGCCGACCCGGAGGTCGACGCGCTGCTCGAGCAGGCCGTCGCGTCCAGCGACCAGGACGAGCGCAACGGCATCTACACGCAGCTGCAGGAGTGGAACGCCGAGTACACCGCGATCGTGCCGCTGTACAACCCCTCGGCGATCACCGCCGTCGGAGACCGGGTCTCCGGGCTCGAGTACGACCTCTACGGACGCCCGCTGTTCTACGACGTGAGCGTGGGCTGAGCCCCACGGGGTCGAGCGGCCCGCATAGTCCTCCTGCGCTATCGTTCCTGAGCGAGCGCAGGAGGACCATCCGCGCTCGGATGCAGCAGAGAGGGCACGGACGGTGAAGAGAGCGCTCGTGCGTGTCGTCACACTCGCGGCATCCGTCGTCGTCGTGCTGTGGGGGGCGGCGACGCTCGCCTTCCTCGCCTTCCGGGTGATCCCTGGAGACCCGGTCTCGGTCATGCTGGGGCCGCAGGCGCAGGTCAGCGACGCCGTCAAGGACGCCATCCGCGCCGAGCTCGGACTCGATCGTCCCCCGCTCGAGCAGTACGTGACCTTCATCGCGCAGCTGGCCAGGGGAGACCTCGGCGAGTCGTACCAGCTCCGGATGCCGGTCACGGAGGTCATCGGGCGCCAGCTGGCCCCGACGCTGCAGCTCGCGGCCCTCGCGCTCCTCATCGCCGTGATCCTGGCCCTCGCCGTGGCGGTGCTCGTGCGCGGTGCGGCCGCGAGAACGGTCGCCGCCGCTGTCGAGCTGGTGATCCTGTCGTCCCCGATCTTCTGGATCGGGCTCGTGCTCCTCAGCGTCTTCGCGTTCGGGCTCGGCTGGTTCCCCGTCTCCGGTGCGCGGAACCCGGCGACCATCGTGCTGCCGGCCGTCACGCTCGCCCTCCCCGTGGCGGCTCTGCTCAGCCAGGTCCTGCGCGACGGTCTGCTCCAGGCGGAGCGGATGCCGTTCGCCGAGACGGTGCGCGCCCGCGGCGCCGACAGGACGTGGTTCACCCTGCGTCACGGACTGCGACACGGCGCCGCCGGAGCGATCACCCTCGCGGCGTACCTCACGGGGTCGGTGCTGGGGGGTGCGGTGCTCGTCGAGACCGTGTTCGCCCGCGCCGGTCTCGGTCGGGTGACTCTCGCGGCGATCACCAACCGCGACCTTCCGGTGATCACCGGGATCATCCTGCTGAGCGCGATCGTCTTCGTCGTCGTCAACGTCGTCGTCGAGCTGCTGCACCCGTATCTCGACCCCCGCGTCCGGCACGAGACCCGGAGGGTCCGATGAAGCGGGCGCAGGCCGTGCTGCTGTGGTCTGCGGTCGGTGTGCTCGTCCTGCTCGCCGTCGCGGCGCTGATCCCCGGTGCCCTGGCCACCCATGATCCGCTGCAGACCGACGTGCGCTCGGCACTGCTGCCGCCGAGCGCGGAGCACCTGTTCGGCACCGACCAGAGCGGCCGCGACGTGTATTCGCGGGTGATCCACGGGGCCGGTCGCTCCATCGGCATCGGTCTGCTCGCCACCGCCATCGCCGTGGTGGTGGGACTGCTCGTCGGAGCCCTCGCCGGTCTCGCGCCGCGGGGCGTGGACGCGACGCTCATGCGCGTCAACGACGTGCTCATGGCGTTCCCCGAATTCCTCGTCGCCCTCGTCGTGGTCGCCGTCCTGGGCCCGGGAGCCGTGAACATCGCCATCGCGGTGACTCTCGCGGCGGTGCCCGTCTACGTCCGACTCGCCCGTGTGCAGACCCGCACCCTCCGCAGCGCCGAGCACGTGGAGGCGGCGCGCATCCTCGGCGTGCCGCCCGCCGCCGCCTTCGCACGGCACGTCGTGCCCGGCGTGCTCGGGTCTCTCAGCGTGCTCGCGACCATCGGCATCGGGTCGAGCATCCTGGCCGCGGCGGGACTCAGCTTCCTCGGGCTCGGCCCGTCGGAGCCGACGCCGGAATGGGGGCTCATGCTCGCCGGCGGCCGCAACGTGCTGGGCCAGGCCTGGTGGGTCGCGGTCTTCCCCGGCATCGCCATCACGCTGACAGTGATCGCGGCGACCGTCGCCGGTCGCGTGCTGCGCTCGCGCGCCGACGGGAGGACCCCATGACCGCGCTCGAGCTCGACGGACTCCGCATCCGGATCGGAGACGCGGCGGTGGTCGACGGCGTGTCGCTCTCCGTCGCGGCCGGTGAATGCGTGGCGATCGTGGGGGAGTCGGGGGCGGGCAAGTCCCTGACCGCTCGCGCGCTGCTCGGGCTCGCACCGCCCGGCGCGACGGTGCACCTCGACCGGCTCATCGTCGACGGGACGGACGCCGCAGCACTCGGCGAGCGCGGATGGCGAGGCCTCCGGGGCGCTCGTATCGCTCTCGTCTCCCAGGACGCGCTCGTCTCTCTCGACCCGCTCCAGCGCATCGGTGCGGAGGTCGCCGAGCCGTTGCGTCTGCACAGACGGGACATCGGTCGGCCGGCGCGCCTCGCCCGGGTGAAGGAGCTCCTCGCCCGCGTCGGGATGCCCGACGTCGACCGCCGGCTCTCCCAGTACCCCCACGAGCTCTCCGGCGGACTGCGGCAGAGAGCGCTGATCGCATCGGCCCTCGCCGCCGCCCCCGCCGTGCTCGTCGCCGACGAACCCACGACCGCGCTCGACGCGACCGTGCAGGCACGCATCCTCGCGCTGCTCCGCGACATCGCCGACACGGGGACGGCGGTCCTTTTCATCAGCCACGACTTCGCCGCCGTGCGCCGCATCGCCGACCGCGTGCTCGTCATGCGCGGAGGCGCCGTCGTCGAATCGGGGCCCGTCGACGACGTCCTCGACGAACCCCGACACGAGTACACGCGTCAGCTCATCGCGGCGACCATCCACGAGCCTCGCGCTCCCCAGCCGTCCGAGGGCCACCCCGTGCTCGTGGCGGCGGACGTGACGAAGAGGTTCGGAGACCTCGTGGCCGTGAACGGCGCGTCGTTCGCCGTGCCGGAGGGGAGAACGCTGGGCGTGGTCGGTGAGTCCGGATCCGGTAAGACCACGCTGGCGCGCATGATCGTCGGTGTCGAGCAGCCCGATGCCGGTTCGCTGCGCTGGGCCGGACATCGGCGGGTGCAGCTCGTGCACCAGAACCCCCTCGGAGCCTTCGACCCTCGATGGACCATCGGACGGTCGCTGCGCGAAGCACTCGCCGCAGGAGGCGTGCCGCGTGCCCGTCGTGCCGCCCGGGTGAGTGAGCTGCTCGCCGAGGTGGACCTCGATCCGCAGCTCGCCGGCCGTCGGCCCATCGCTCTCTCCGGAGGGCAGCGCCAGCGCGCGGCCATCGCCCGTGCGCTCGCCGCGGAGCCACAGGTGCTCGTGCTCGACGAGCCGGTGTCGGCGCTCGACCCCTCCGTGCGCGAACGGGTGCTCCGGCTCCTCCTCCGCCTGCAGCGCGACCGTCGACTCACCATGATCTTCGTCTCCCACGACCTCGACGTGGTCGGGGCCGTCGCCGACGAGGTGCTCGTGATGCAGGACGGGGAGATCGTCGAGCGGGGCGCGGTGGCGACCGTGTTCGCGAACCCGCAGCATCCCTTCACCCGCGAGCTGCTGGAGGCGAGCGGCCCCGTCAGTCGATGACGCGGATGCCGAGTCCCGCGGCGAAGAGCGGTGCGAGCTGCTGCACCTGGAAGCCGGTCAGCGTCGTGCCCTTCAGGCTGTTCGCGTCGAGGAACGCCATGGCGTCGAGTCCGCGCAGATCGACGTCCCTGGCGCGGAGCCCACGAGAGTCGACCTCGTCGGAGCGCGTCTCTGTGAAGCGCACGCGAGCGAGGTCGGCCTGCGGCAGATCGAGCGTGCGGATGCCGCACCCCGAGACGTCGATGTCGACGGCCTTCGCCCCGCCGAGGTTCAGATAGTCGATGCGGACGCCGACGACGGACAGCTCGTCGATGCGCGCGCCGCTCAGATCGAGTGTGCCGATGCGACCGCCTGCGATGCGCACCCGTCGCAGACTCGCGTCGCGCAGCCGCAGCGACGCCACGCGCGCGTCGGGGATATCGACGTCCACCAGGGTCGCACCCGTGCCGTCGACCGCCTCCGCATCCATCGCGACGACGCACTGCTCCAGAGACGCGTGCGCGAGCTCGACCGTGCCGGTCACGGCGAGGCGCGCCCCGAGGAGGTCGGCACCGCGCGACGGGGCGGCCGCCTCGAGGTGCGAGGGCATGTCGGGCGGCGAGACGCGCGGAGCGGCGGGGGAGTCGGAGCGGGGCATGGGTCGAGCCTAGAGCGGGCCCCGGACCTCGCCCCGAGAGCGAGCCGCCGGCGGACGGGGAGCGCGTACAATGGACGCACGAGCATCGATCCGGCCATCACCGGGGAGCTCTCGGAAGAACGCCACGACACGCACCGCGCAGGCTGCGCGCGTCGAGGTCAGTAGAACCGAGCGGGGCAGGCCCGTCACAGCCGCAGTGAGAGTGGCTCCGCCGTGAGGCGCGGCACGCGAGGTGGTACCGCGGTCCGACGAGGATCGTCCTCGCAGCAGCATCCGCCACGACTCCTGCGAGACGACATGACCTACCCGCGCCCTTCCACCAGCTCAGGGACCTCCTCCGCCTTCGGCCCCGCCGCCTCGGTCTCCCCGAGCCCCCGGTTCCCGGAGATCGAGCAGGACGTGCTCGCCTTCTGGGAGGCCGACCAGACCTTCCGTGAGTCCATCGCCCAGCGCGAGGGCGCCGACGAGTGGGTCTTCTACGACGGCCCGCCCTTCGCCAACGGACTCCCGCACTACGGCCACCTGCTCACCGGGTACGCCAAGGACGTCTTCCCTCGCTTCCAGACGATGATCGGCAAGAAGGTCGACCGCGTGTTCGGATGGGACACGCACGGCCTCCCGGCCGAGCTCGAGGCGATGAAGCAGCTCGGCATCACCGAGAAGAGCGAGATCGAGTCGATGGGAATCGACGTCTTCAACGAGAAGGCTCGGTCGTCGGTGCTGAAGTACACCCACGAATGGCAGGACTACGTCACCCGCCAGGCGCGCTGGGTCGACTTCGAGCGCGGGTACAAGACGCTCGACCTGGGATACATGGAGAGCGTCCTCTGGGCGTTCAAGACCCTCTACGACAAGGGGCTCGCCTACGAGGGCTACCGCGTGCTGCCCTACTGCTGGCGCGACGAGACCCCGCTCTCCGCGCACGAGCTGCGCATGGACGACGACGTGTATCAGAACCGTCAGGATCCGTCCGTCACCGTCACCTTCCCGCTCACGGGCGCCAAGGCCGAGGCGTTGGGGCTCACCGCGGTCCGCGCCCTCGCCTGGACGACCACCCCCTGGACGCTGCCGACCAACCTCGCGCTCGCCGTGGGACCCGACATCGACTACGTCGTCCTCCCCGCCGGTCCGAACGGCGCCGCCGACGTGCACGCCGCGGCCGGGACGACCGACGCCGTCGTGGAGGCGTCCGCCCACCGCTACCTCCTCGCACGCGACCTGCTCGGCGGATACGCGAAGGACCTCGGCTACGAGAGCGCCGACGACGCGCTCGCCGCGGTCGATCAGACCGTGCGCGGCGCGGACCTCGACGGCGTCACCTACGACCGCCTGTTCGACTACTACGCGGATGCCGACACCTACGGCACCGAGAACGCGTGGCGCATCCTGGTCGACGACTACGTCACCGTCAGCGACGGCACCGGCATCGTCCACCAGGCGCCCGCCTACGGTGAGGACGACCAGCGGGTCGCCGGAGCCGCCGGCATCCCGACCATCCTGTCGCTCGACGACGGCGGCCGGTTCCTCCCGAACGTCACCGACGTCGCCGGCCAGCTCTGGATGGACGCGAACACGCCCCTGATCCGGCTGCTGCGCGGCGAAGGCCGCCTGCTCCGGGAGCAGAGCTACGTGCACTCGTACCCGCACTGCTGGCGCTGCCGGAACCCTCTGATCTACAAGGCCGTGTCGAGCTGGTTCATCCGCGTGACCGACATCAAGGACGACCTCCTCGCGAACAACGAGCAGATCACCTGGGTGCCCGAGAACGTCAAGCACGGGCAGTTCGGCAAATGGCTCGAGGGCGCGCGCGACTGGTCGATCAGCCGCAACCGCTACTGGGGCTCGCCGATCCCGGTCTGGAAGAGCGACGACCCCGAGTACCCGCGCGTCGACACCTACGGCTCGCTGGAGGAGCTCGAGCGCGACTTCGGCACCC
>JAAIGE0100067709.1_pt1 | contig 17457 bp, 16 predicted proteins | sample 6487951 | NCBI WGS metagenome assembly JAAIGE01 (sample SAMN13974128, study PRJNA590717) | phyllosphere metagenome | biome: tomato field; feature: multiple bacterial spot infested tomato fields; material: tomato leaves; isolation source: leaves from tomato fields | host: Solanum lycopersicum ...
CGGGAAGCCGCAGCCCGGAGCGCAGCGCAGGGACCGGGTGAGCGGATCAGCGAAGCGGTGCCCTGGATGGCCGCGCAGCGCCCGGACTACCGTTCAGGGCAGGCGAAAGGGTCTCAGCGATGCAGCACGCCACCGGCGACGCGTGGGAGCGGTCCCGTGGACCGTGAGCGCGTCGCGTCAGCGACGTGCAGATGGAGCCGTTCCGGCGAGCCGCAGGCACGGTTCTGCGGCCGTGTGCGGCCGCCGCTGGTGATCGCGTTGGTGATCGAGCTGGTGGCCGTTCTGCAGGGCAGGGCGGCCGCACTGGCCGGCGTGCGATCGGCACGCTGAAACTGTCTTGCGCGCGTGCGAGAGGACGCCCGCCCCCAGCTTGCCCACCGCTTCCCCCGGACCCTCCGATAGGGACGTCTCCGGGCTCCGGGGCGGCGCCATCAAAAGCGGGTTTGCAGTGGGGAGGTGAGGGTGGTTCCCTGCCGGCGGCGGGAGCGTTGCTCTCGGCGCTGAAGCCGCGCGTGTGCGGGTGAGGCGTTGTCCGTAGGGGGTCCCCCCCTACACCCCGGATCGGGCACCTGGTCGTCGTCGGCGCCGGCGTTGGTGACACGATCGCGCACCTGGTCAGCTGCATTTGTCACCAAGACAGTTTCAGCGTGCCGGCCAGGGCGTTGGCGACATGCCTCGGCCTGGCCAGCCGCCGGGCTGTCGCCAATCCTTGGTCACGGATCCCGCCGGCGACGCCGGCCAGGTCGTCACCAAGGCGCATCAGCGCCGCCGGCGCTGTCCACATATCCACGGTCCGCGTAGGGGCCTTCTATGGCACCCGCAGCGAGGCGGTGGGTATGTGGGCAGTCGCCAATGTCAGCCGCCACGGCAGGGGCGGCGCCGCTCACCGCGCGTTACTGAGACGGTGACGACAAATTCACGAAGGAACACGCAGATTTGTCGGTAAGCGGCGCGGCGCGCCTGCTAAATTCCTTTGCAGGGCAATGCCTTGCTTCGCTCTGGCAGTATTGTGCCAGGCTTCGTCTGCTTGGTGACACTTTCATATCGAAAATTACATTTTTGTCGCCAACATAGTACAGTGTGGCCATGTAGCGCGGCAGTTTGGGGATGCAGATTTATGCATGTTGGTTCGCGTTCGCGCAGTGATGGTAAGCCGCCGAGGCACTACCGGCGTTCCTTGCTGTTCGCCGGATCCGAAAGGGATTGAAGCCCGAAGGGCCGAAACCGGCACAGCCGGGTTCGGTTTACGAAAGCCCGTCCCCATCCCCTGGCCGCAGGTCGGGGGATGGGGTGAGCCAGCCAGCTCGTTCCCTGAGCGGACCATGGAACCGAAATGATGCAAATCGATTACCAATATGCGGTGCTTTGGTAGTAGGATAGGAAAATTTTAAGATGAACGACCGAGACCGAGATCGCGACCGCCTCATGGGAGCCGCCCTACCACCCGTTTACCCACCCTGCACCCTGTCTAATTCTATTTTGGAGAGTGATCTGGAGTTGGCCGCCCAATATAATATTGTAAATCACATCAAGGTATTTGAAACGCCGAGCGGTTTTTACGTCACTGCAAAATTTGCAGATAGGAAGGGTGATTTTCTTAAACAGATCAAACCTATGGGGGTACCCGAGGCTTACTACGTTCTAGCGCAACTTCTTGGCGAGCCCGGCAAGGAGTGGTATTTGACCACTCGGAGGAATCGCGACAGACCGAGAATGTTTAAGGACTTGAAACGTCTCAACGATCTATTGTTGGAGAAAGATCCGTTGGACGGATTTACTCTGCTCCGCAACCAGGGATTACCGGGCGAGGCCCGACCGATGGCGGTTGTTGGGGATATGCCGGCCAACGCCAAACCGGCAAAAATCTGAAGCCATTATGCTATAAGTGTATTGACCAATATATGTTATTATGGTCTCCAGACCCAACAATGGAGGCCATATGTTGCTGGAGTTCATGGACCTTGCGCAGCAGTGCGCACCGACCGTCGCGCCGCAGACGATGGCAGCGCTTGTGCAAGTCGAGTCGGGTTTCAACCCGTATGCAATTGGCGTGGTTGACGGGCGACTAGCCCGTCAACCCGTCAATCTTGAGGAAGCCGTCGCCACTGCGCAGCAATTGGAAGCGGGCGGCTGGAACTTTTCACTGGGCATCGCCCAGGTCAATCGGCACAACCTTCCGAAGTACAAGCTGACATATGCGCAGGCGTTCGACGCCTGCGCCAATCTGCGTGCGGGATCGAAGATCCTGCAAGACTGCTACGCGCGGGCGTCGGCCAAGCTGGCCAGCGAGAAAGACCCGCTGCACGCGGCGTTCTCTTGCTACTACTCCGGTAATTTTTCGCGCGGCTTCCGGCCCGACAAGGCGGGGCAGCCGAGCTACGTGCAGAAGGTACTCGCGAGCGCCGGGGTGGTGCCGAAGGCGATACCGGTCGTGCCGGCGATCGGCGCGCGCACGTCGCCGAACGCCCGCGTTCCGGCCGCTGAGCCGGCGCAGCCAGGCGATGCGACTGCAGCAGTGCCGCTCACGGCGGCGCCAGCCCCAAGCGAGCCGGCGGAGCCGGCCGACCACGCCTCAGTGCTGGTCGATCTCGATCCGCCGAAGCGGTCGGCGCTGCCCCAGCCGCCTACCGCGCCGGTGGCTGACGATGCGGTGAAGCTGAAGGCGCAACAGCCGTCCGCATCGCGCACGCCGGCGGCCGACGCGGACGACTTTTCCGTCTTCTGACCAATTACCCGACACGAGCCAACGTATGAAACTCATGGTGGTGGAGAGTCCGAATAAGGTTGCCAGTATCCAAGGTTATCTCGGCGACGATTGGAAGGTGGTCGCGAGTGTGGGCCATATTCGCGACTTGCCGCAGCGCGAATTTGGCATCAGCAAGCCTGATTTTTCGCTTCAGTACGAATACATCCCGCCGCAGAAAGTCGGCGACCGCACGTTCCCTGGCGCTGCTGAGCGCGTGGCACGGATCAAACGCGAGGTCGCGAAAGCCGAGGTCGTCTACCTCGCGACCGATCCGGACCGCGAGGGCGAAGCGATCTCCTGGCATCTGAAGGAGGCGCTTCAGCTCGGCGAAGGCGACTACGAGCGTGTGACGTTCACGGAGATCACGCCGAAGGCGATCCAAGCCTCGCTCCGCGCCGCCCGGCGCATCGACATGGATCTCGTGCATGCCCAAGAAGGGCGGCGCGCCCTCGATCGGTTCGTGGGCTACATGGTGTCGCCGCTGCTGTCGGACATGCTCGGAATGTCCCTCTCGGCAGGCAGGGTTCAGAGCGTGGCGGTGCGCCTGGTGGTGGAGTTGGAACGCCGCATCGCGGCGTTCAAATCCACCAAGCATTTCGGCGCGGTGGTGATGTTCGACGCCGGCGGCGGCGCGAAATGGTCGGCGCAGTGGGACACGAAGCCGTATGTGACCGAGGACAGCCCGTATGTGCTGGACGCGGCGCTGGCAGCGAAGGCATCGCAGTCGCGGCAATTCGTGGTCCTGGAGGCCAAGACGGAAGAGAAGTCGGAACGGCCGCCGTCGCCACTTTCGACGCTCGGCATGCTGCGCGCAGCTAGCACAGTCCTGAAGATGAGTTCTGCAGCGACGACGAAGGCGGCGCAAAAGCTCTTTGAGGACGGCCATATCACGTACATCCGCACCGACAGCGTGAACCTGAGTCCGGATGCTGCGGACAAGGTGCGTAGCTTCGCGGCAAGCCAGGGGATGGCGCTATCGCCAGACGTGCGCAGGTGGAAGGAGAAGGCCAGCGCGCAGGGCGGTCACGCCGACGCGGTGCGGCCGACGCACATCGAGGTCGAGGACGCTGGCGCGGACGAAGCCCAGCGGGCGCTCTATCGGTTGATCCGGCTGCGCACCCTAGTTTCGCAAATGGCCGACGCCCGATACACCGTCAATACGGTGCGCCTACGCGCCACCGATCGCGACGGCTTCGAATACGTCGCGCGTGGCCGCAAGATGATCGACGCCGGTTGGCGGGCGCTGTTGGAGCGCGATCCGGACGACGAAGAGAACAGCGACGAAGACGCCGCGAAGGACGGCCAGGTTCCGCGCCTGGCTGTCGGTGGTGATCTGCGCGCGATCGACGGCAAGGTGTTGGATAAGAAGACGGAGCCGCCGCGCCGTTTCACTGAGGCCACCTTGCTTCAAAAGCTTGAGGACGAAGGAGTCGGCCGGCCGGCGACATTCGCAGCGATCATGACGAACGTGCTGGGCCGCAGCTACGTCGAGCTGGACAAGAAGCGCTACCTGCTGCCAACCGAGATCGGCGAGCTGGTGGTGGACAACCTGCTGCGTGGCCAATTCGGTTTCATGGAGCTGGGTTTCACCCGCGAGCTTGAGGTGCAGCTAGACGCCATCGCCGAAGGCAAGGCGTCATATCGCGACGTGGTGGAACCGGCCTACACGCAGTTGAACGAGGAACTGGCGCGCATCGCGGTCAGCGGCGAGTTCACGCCCCGCTTCAAATGCCCGAAGTGCGGCACGGGCATGCGTCGTTACGCCAAGCCCGGCAAGTCGCCGTTCTGGCGCTGCACGGCCGATGCTGAGACGTGCGGCCACTACATGGACGACGACAAGGGCAAGCCGGTCGAGCGAGCGGCGCACCCGTGTCCTCGCTGTGGTGAGACGCTCCGGCGCTTCAAGCGCAAGTCAGGTGGCGGCCTGGTGTGGGTCTGCCCGGCAGAGGCTTGCGAGACGTTCCTGGACGACGTGGGCGGCAAGCCTGTCGCCCTGCACACCTGCTCCAAGTGCAGCGCGCCGCTGAGGCGATACCAGAAGAAGGATCGCGAGACCGGCAAGCCGACAGGCGCCTTTGGCTGGTTCTGCACCGACACCGAGAACTGCAAGACCTTCATGGACGACGACAAGGGCCGGCCCGTCGCGATCAAGAAAGCGCCGTGCCCGAAGTGCGGCAAGGCGATGTACCGCCGCAAGGGCGACCATGGCTGGTGGTGGGGCTGTAGCGGCTACCGTGAGGGCTGCAAGACCATCATGGACGACGACAAGGGCAAGCCCGTGCCGAGGGCGGCCAAGGGTGCCACCAAGTCCACCAGCTCGCCGGCGAAGGCCAAGGCCAAGGCGAAGCCTGCGGCTAAGCCGAAGTTGCGCCGGTAGGGAAGTAGGGCGTGTGTGCGATACCAAAACACATAATTTTGGTATTCAATGCGATACAATTTGGTTGCCTGATACGGCGCCTCGGGGGGGGAAGTAGCACGCAGGAGCACACGCGGTAACACCGCACACCATCACTTTTACTAGGACTGGACACTATATGAAGAAGCTTGCTTTCATCGGCGCTAAGTCGCCGTCCCGCACCGCGCTGCTGAGCGTAGCCGCACTGGCTGCTGCAATGGTCATCGCCGGCCCGGCTGCGGCCGAAGGCCTGGAAAAGGTCAATCAGGGTGTCGAAAACGTCCTGAGCGTCTTGAACGTGATTTCCGTGTCTATCGTCACGATCGCCGTGATTGTGGCCGGCTATAAGATGGCGTTCGCGCACGCCCGTTTCATCGACGTGGTGCCGATCCTGGGCGGCGGCATCCTCATCGGTGCCGCTCCCCAGTTGGCGCGCTTCCTCATCAACTGAGGGTGGCCGACGATGGCGACGGGATCAGGCTCCGCCGGCTCGCGCAGAGCCACCTACACGAAAGATCCGCTGTTCAAGGGATGCACGCGACCGGCGATGATTATGGGTGTCCCGGTGGTGCCCTTCGTCATCGTCGGCGGCAGCCTCATGCTGGTGACGATCTGGACGTCAATCTTCTGCATCGTGCTTGTGCCCGTCGCCATCATGGTGATGCGGCACATCACGAAGTCTGACGATCAGCAATTCAGGCTCCTTTGGCTGAAGATCCTTTTTCGGCTCATCAACTACAACCGCAACGGTAGCTTCTGGCGGTCATCCGCCTGGAGCCCCGTTGCGTTCAAGAAACGGAAATGAGGCGTATGAATGCACAGGCCAGGTATCAGCAGCAGTTGAACGGCGAGCGCTCGATCTCGCCGTTTATTCCGTACAGCAGCCAGGTATCGCCCGACACGATCGTGACGCTGGAAGGCGATTACGTGCGCACCTGGCGGCTCGCCGGGTTGGCGTGGGAGACGGCAGACCCGGAAGAACTGTTGCAGCGCAAGGAAGAACTTAACACCCTGTACCGCTCCATCGCGAGCGAGCATGTTGCGATGTGGACGCACATTCTCCATCGCAAGACGAGCGACCGGCTCGTTTCGCACTTCGACAATGAGTTCTGCCGCCAACTTGACGAGAAGTATTACGCCTCGTTCACCGGCTACAAGATGATGGCGAACGAGCTTTACGTCACGCTCGTTTACCGTCCGCATCCTTCACGCATCGGCAAGCTGTTTTCCAAGGCAAGCCGTCGTTCGCACGCCGAGATCATCGCGGATCAGCGCAGGGCGCTTCGCAGGCTCGATGAGCTTGCATCGCAGGTGGAGGCGAGCATGCGCCGCTATGGCGGTGATGAGCGCCGTGGTATCGAGGTGTTGCGCACTTACGACAAGGGTGGCGCGCTCCATTCCCAGCAGTTGGAGTTCTTGAACTACCTGCTGACCGGTGAGTCGCAGCCGGTACGCGTGCCGCAGGCGCCGTTGAACGAGTACCTGGGCAATGCCTGGGTATTCGCCGGCACCGAGACGATCGAAATTCGCACGCCGGTCTCTACGCGGTTTGCGCGCTGCATCGACTTCAAGGACTACCCGGAGAACACCGAGCCGGGCATCCTCAACATGCTCATGTATAAGGGCTTTGAGTATGTGGTGACGCAGTCGTTCTCCTTCATGCCCAAGCGCGACGGCGTAGATTTCCTGGATCGCCAGGAGAAGCGCTTGCGCAATACGGAGGACGGCAGCGTGTCGCAGTTGGTCGCTATGGCAGAGGCCAAGGACAGCCTTATTAACGGCGAGTTTGCGATGGGTGAGTACCATTTTTCGATGATGGTATTTGGCGATAGCATGGACTCGGTGCGTAGCAATACCACTGAGGCGATGACGACGTTGCAGAATGAGGGCTTCCTTGCGGCGTTGGTCAACACCGCAACGGACGCGGCGTTCTATGCACAACTGCCCTGCAATTTCCGCTTCCGACCGCGCATCGCCGGACTGACATCGCAGAACTTCGCCTGCTTGGCTGGTTTCCATAACTTCCGCGCCGGCAAGCGCGACGGCAATCCGTGGGGCCAGGCGCTGACTCTGCTCAAAACGCCGTCCGGTCAGCCGGCCTATCTGAACTTCCATTTCTCCAAGGGAGACGAGGACAACTACGATCAGAAGTTGCTCGGCAACACACGCGTGATTGGTCAGTCCGGCTCGGGCAAGACCGTGCTTTTGAACTTCTGCATGTGCCAGGCACAGAAGTACAAGCACAACGCGCCGATGGGCTTGTGCTTCATCTTCTTCGACAAGGATCAGGGCGCGAAGGCCACGATCTTGGCGAGCGGCGGCAAATACCTGGCTGTTCGCAACGGCCAGCCGACCGGCTTCAACCCGCTTCAGATGGAGCCCACTGAAGCGAACATCCTGTTCCTTCAGCGGCTGGTGCGCTCGCTGGTCAGCAGCGGCGGCAATCGCGTCACGACTGAGGACGAACGACGCATCGAGCATGCGGTGCGCACAGTGATGAGCATGCCGAAGGCGCTGCGTCGTCTTTCAACGGTACTTCAGAACATCACCGAGGGCGGCGACAAGCAAGATCGCGAGAACAGCGTGGCCAAGCGCCTGGCGAAGTGGTGTGCCGACGATGGTTATGGCAAGACCGGTTCGCTCGCCTGGGCGCTGGATTGCGCGCACGATCAAATCGACTTCACGACTCACACGACCTACGGTTTCGATGGCACGGACTTCCTCGACAATGATGACGTTCGCACGCCGATCTCCATGTACCTGCTTCATCGCATGGAATCGGTCATCGACGGCCGCCGCTTCATCTACTGGATGGATGAGGCGTGGAAGTGGGTCGATGACGATGCGTTCAGCGACTTCGCCGGCAACAAGCAATTGACGATCCGCAAGCAGAACGGCCTCGGCGTCTTCGCGACGCAGATGCCGAGTAGCTTGCTGAAGTCGAAGATCGCATCCCAGCTCGTGCAGCAGGTTGCGACCGAGATTTACCTGCCGAACCCGAAGGCCGATTATCACGAGTACGTGGACGGCTTTAAGGTGACCGAAGATGAGTACAAGATCATCAGGTCGATGAGCGAGGACAGTCGCTTGATGATCGTCAAGCAAGGCCACCAATCGATGATCTGCCGTCTCGACCTGGGCGGGATGGGTGACGAGCTGGCGATACTGTCCGGTAGTTCGGACAACAACGAGCTGTTGGATGAGATCATCGCCGAGGTCGGCGACGATCCGAGCCAATGGCTTCCCGTGTTCCACCAGCGCCGCAAGGCTCGCGTGGTGGCGTCAAAGAAATCCAACTGACGAGGTAGCGCTATGAATCAGCAGGTCGCGACCAAGATTTATCTGCCGAACCCGGAGGCCGATTATCGCCAGTACCTGGACGGTTTTAAGGTGACCGAAGACGAGTACAAGATCATCAAAGTCGACTAGCGAAAACAGTCGCTTGATGATCATCAAGCAAGGCCACCAGTCGATGATTTGCCGTCTAGATCTGGGCGGGATGGGTAAGGCTCACGTGGTGACGTCCAAGAAATCCAACTGACGAGGTAGCGCTATGAAGAAGTACGCATTGATCCTGGCCGCCACGCTTGCCCTCTCGGGCACGGCGTTCGCCGGTGTCCCGGTGACGGTGATCGCCGACGTGCCGGCAATCACCAATCAGATTGAGACCATGGCCAAGTGGAAGGCCCAATACGACCAGATGGTCAGCCAGATTAACCAAATGCAAAAGCAATACGACGCAGTCACTGGCCCGCGCGGCCTGGGTCAGATCATGAATAACCCTGCGCTGCGCGACTATCTGCCGTCCGACTGGCAAAAGGTCTACGACTCCGTCCGCACCGGTGGCTACAACGGCCTTAGCGGCTCCGCAGCGGCAATCCACGACGCCAACAAGGTTTTCGACGCCTGCGGGCGTATGGCGGCCGGAGCGCAGCGCACCGCGTGCGAAGCCGCAGCGGTGAAGCCTGCGCAGGACAAGGCGTTCGCCGGCGAGGCGTATGCCGCCGCGAAATCTCGTCTGGATCAAATCAACTCGCTCATGGGCCAGATCAACCAGACGCAAGACCCGAAGGCGATCGCCGAGCTGCAAGGACGCATCGCGTCCGAGCAAGCCATGATCGCCAACGAGCAGACCAAGCTCCAGTTGTTCCAGATGATGGCGCAGGCTGATGAGAAGCTTCAGGAGCAGCGCCAGCGCGAGATCAACGCCAAGCAGCTCGCGCGGCGTGGTTACCTGGATCTGCAACCCTTGACGTTCAACTAACTGCCAAGGGAGACCGGTCAGTCAATGACCGGTCTCCGAGGGGATATCTATGAAACGCGTCGCGTACACCACTCTTCTGACCTTCGTCGCTGCTCTGTCAGGCTGCAAGGATGAGCAACCCGTGCAGACGGTCACCTGGTACAAGGAACATGCTCCCGAGCGAGCGACAATGCTCGCGGACTGCCGCGCAAATGCTGGCCAGGCCGCAGCGTCGGCCAACTGCATCAACGCCGAAAAGGCCGACGCAGAGACGGAGACGGCCAAGCGCGGCCACCTTCAGCTTGATGCTGGCGAGTTCGCCAAGGAACTGAAAGGGAGCAAGTAAATGGACGTGGTGCTTTTTCAGTTCATTGGCGAAACGTTCAACAATGCACTGGATAGCTACGCGACGACCGTAGCGTCCAGCGTCATTTCTGCGATTACGGCGACCGCTGTTCTCGGCGGCACGCTCTACTACGCTGTGATGGGTATGCTCATGGCCATTGGGCGGGTCGATGGTCCGTTCTCGCAATTCGTCGTTTCGTGCATCAAGTTCACGTTGATCGCAGCCATTGCGCTCAACGTCGGCACGTATGGCAGCATGGTCATCGACTCCGTGCGCGGCATGGAAACGGGCCTTGCCGATGCGTTCGCCGGCAACTCCGGCGCCAAGTCGGCCTCGATCTATCAGACGATCGACAAGGCCGTTCAAGACGGCTGGGACATCGCAGCCGTCCTGTACGAGCGAGGCAATAATCGGGGGTGGACCGAGATCCTGTTGGGCCTGTCGGAGATCGGCCTGGGCATGACCGTCGCGCTGGCGACGATAGTGATTGCCATGCCGGCGGGCGCGATGATTATCGGCTCGCATGTAGTGCTCTCGCTCTTGCTCGGCATTGGGCCGCTGTTCGTGCTGGCGATCGGCTGGGGGCCGGTGAAAGGCTATTTCGATCGTTGGTTCGGCCAGGTGATGACCGGCGTGATGCAAATCGCGCTGGTGTCGGCGGTGCTGGCGATTGCCTTGAAGCTCTTCACCTTCACAGTGGCGAAAGTAGACGTTGATTCCGCAACGCAAAGCACGCTTTTTGCTGTCCTAGAGCTGTTCGTGCTGACGCTCGTGATGCTGTACCTCGTGTACCGCGCATATGAGATCGGCGGCACCCTGGGCGGCGGCATGTCGGCGAACGCGATCACGCTCGGGGCGATGGCAGCGCGTGCGGCATCGATCGCCGGCGCACCGATCGCAGCCGGGCGAGCTATCGGTGGCGCCGTCAATCCGATGAGTACACGCCGCGACCTTGAGTCGGGCATGATGGTGTCCGCTGGACGGATGAACCACCTGGTTGCCGGTAATACGATGTGGAACCCATCGTATCGACAGCATGTCCTCGACAATGTCGGCAAGAATTGGGGCCGCGCACGCGGCGGATCTATCAGCAATTAATCAGTAACCGCTCAGGCAATGACTGCCTGGGCGGCTTTTTTTTGCCTTGCGAATGCCAATATTACCCATATTGGATAGGTCCAATGGTACAATTTGGCACCGCCGCATTCCCAGGATTAAGGATATGAAACAGTGCATTACCTTGCTTTGCCTTGTCGCCATGCTGGCGGGATGTGCGAGCAACGCAGCCGTCGTCCCGGCACTCAAGGGACGCGCACGCGTGCCGGTGAACAAGCAGGTTCCGTCGCAACCCCCGGTCACACAGCAGCCGACCAGCTCGGCGCAGGGGGAATGACCATGTTCGGACGCGGTAAGCGCCCCAAGGTGCATTCCACCATGTCGCAAAGCGCCGACGGCGCGCACACTCAGGTCACGCCTGAAGACAGTCCGCATTACGCTCAGGCGATCGGTTGGGAAGCTTCCCGCACGCTCGCCCTGGAACAGTCTGAGCGGCGCGCCTGGCGCGTCGCCGGCGCGTTCGGCGTCGCCTTCGTCCTCATGGCGATCGGCATTGCGGTCATGGCACCGCTGAAGGAGAGCATTCCCTACGTTATCCGCGTGGACAGCGCGACGGGCGTGCCGGATCTCGTCACTGCGCTCGATAGCAAGGGCGTGGGATACGACGAAGCGATGGACCGTTATTGGCTGGCTCAGTTCGTGCGCGCCCGCGAGACCTACGACTGGTACACCCTGCAAAAGGACTACGACACTGTAGGCCTGCTGTCGGCGCCGAATGTCGCCAAGCAATACGGCGAGCTGTTCACCGGCGACAATGCGCTGGACAAGAAGTTCGGATCGCAGGTCCGTGCGACGGTTGAGATCGTCAGCGTCGTTCCCAACGGCGACGGGGTGGGTACGGTCCGTTTCATCAAGACGACGAAGCGCGCCGAAGAAACCGGCCGTGGACAAGTCACGCGTTGGATCGCGACGATCGCCTACAAGTACCAGAATCCATCGGTCCTGAAAGAGTCGGCGCGGCTGACTAACCCCCTCGGGTTCCAGGTCACCAGCTATCGCGCCGACCCGGAGCTGACGACGGAGGGCGCCCGATGAAGCGCCTATATCTCACGCTCGCAGCTGTGATGGTGTCGGTGCCAGCCTTCGCGATGGATGTTCCGTCCAGTTCACGATTCGACAACCGCATTCAGTACGTCAACTACAACGCCGGCGACGTTGTGCTGGTGCGGGCTCTGCCTGGCCTCGGCGTGCGTATTGTTTTCGCCCCTGGCGAGAACATCGTGGATGTTGGCACCGGCTTTTTGCAGGGCTGGGAGTTCCGCAAGAGCGGGAACATCCTGTTTCTTAAGCCGAAGTCGATAAAGACCGGCGGCAATGATGGTCAGGTCATGGCGCCGGAAGCTGGGAAGTGGAACACCAACTTGATGGTGACCACTGACCAGCGGCTTTACGACTTCGATCTGCAATTGCTGCCCGGTAGCAACGACGGGGCACCGGCGCGCAACCAACGCGTCGCCTACCGTGTGGAGTTCCGCTACCCGGCAGATGAGGCGCGGGCGAAGGCGCGCCAGGCCGACAAGAAGGCGGCGGAGGCACGCCTGGCGGCGAAGCCGGCGCCGATGAACTGGCATTACTCGATGCAGGTTGGCAAGGACTCGGAGGCCATCGCGCCGTCGATGGCCTACGACGATGGTCGGTTCACGTACCTACGTTTCCCGAACAACCGCGACTTTCCGACCGTCTTCCTCGTCGCCGGCGACAAGTCGGAAAGCATCGTCAATGCGAATGTCGATCCGAGCGCGCCGGATATTCTGGTCGTGCACCGTGTCGCCCGTGAAATGGTGTTGCGCCTCGGATCGGCAGTCGTCGGTATCTATAACGATTCTTACAACATGGACGGCGTGCCGACCAACACTGGGACGACGGTTCCGGGCGTGGAACGTGTCATCAAGTCCGGTGAGGTGAAGTGATGAGCGAGGCAAATACTCAACCCGAGCTGGCGGCCCTGCCTGGCGAACGTGGAATGCCGAGCGTCAATGACAGTCAGCGCGGTAGAGGCATGAAAGTCGCGTTCGTCATCGGGGTCATCGTGATCTTGATGGCACTCGTGTCGCTGGCGCTGTTGAAGTACACGGGCAAGAAGTCCGCAGCGGCCACCAAGAAAGCCTCCATGGAGGCGCCGGCGCTACCGGCCAGGTCGTTCACCGCACCGCCTGCGTCTCCCACGCCTCCAGCGCCGGCGGAGGCCGTGCCTGGCGTGCAGCCGACAGCGACGGCGCCCTCGGTTCCCGGCAGCGCCACTGGCGAGGAAGCCCGCCCACCGGCCAAGTTGGACAAGTCGGCCTCGTCCTTGATGGTGGTCAGCGACGATGCGGCCTCGGGTGGCGGCGCCAGCGGCGCGCAGAGCGCGGCAGGCGCCGGCGCACGACTCGGCCTGGAGCCTTCCGGCACCGATGGCGGTGGCCCGATGGCGAGCCTCCTGAGCGGCACGAAGACTGACGCCCGCAAGGCCGGGATGATCGGCAATCGCAATTTCATCCTGGCGAAGGGCAGTTCCATCGACTGCGCGTTGCAAACACGGCTCGACTCCACCGTGCCGGGGATGACCGCGTGCGTGGTCACCCGCAACATTTTCAGCGACAACGGCAAGGTGCTGCTCATCGAGCGCGGCTCGACGGTCACCGGCGAGTATCAGTCGAACATGCGCCAGGGCATGGCGCGGATCTACGTGCTGTGGACGCGGGTCAAGACGCCGAATGGCGTCGTCGTCAATCTCGACTCGCCCGGCGCTGACGCGCTCGGTGGCGCTGGACTGCCCGGTTACGTGGATAACCATTTCTGGAAGCGGTTCGGCGGCGCCTTGATGCTGAGCCTGGTGGACGACACTGCGCGTTTCGCGACGCAAGGGAACGGCAGCAGCAGCGGCAGCAATCAGTTCAATTTCAACTCGACTGGCGAGGCCAGTAGCAACATGGCAGCGGAGGCGCTGAAGAACACCATCAACATTCCCCCTACCCTCTACAAGAACCAAGGCGAGCAAATCGCGATTTTCATCGCCCGCGATCTCGACTTTTCGAGTGTTTACGATGTCCAGACCCAGTGAAATTAACACTATTGGAGCGTGTGTGATGTCCAGAACCGTTGAAAATGAAACTGGTGGAGTGGGGTTCGATCGAGCGTCGTCTGTACGACATTTGATGGAGCCGCTGAGACCATGGATGAGCGATAGCTCCATTACCGAGATATGCGTCAATCGGCCGGGCGAAGTCTTTATCGAGCGCGAAAGTCACTGGGAGCGTCACGAAGAACCTGGGCTGACGTATGCACACCTGGAGTCGCTGGGCACTGCCATTGCCAGATACGGCAACGATACGCTGGACGATGCCAAGCCGATCCTCTCAGGCATCCTTCCCGATGGCGAGCGTGTGCAAATTGTTCGGCCGGATGCCTGCGAACACGGGACGTACTCGTATACGATCCGCAAGCCATCGCTCAGTCGGCGCAACCTGGGGGACTACAAACGCCAGGGCTTTTTTAAGCACATCAAGCCGGTATCAACCGGCCTGACGAGTGCCGAGCGTGAGCTGCTCGAGCTGCGCTCGACCGGCGACACGCTCGGCTTCCTCCGGCGTGCAGTCCAGTTGGACAAAGTGATCGTCGTCGCCGGCGAGACCGGCTCGGGCAAGACAACGTTCATGAAAGCGTTGATGCAGGAAATTCCTCGCAACCAACGCCTCATCACGATCGAGGACACGCCCGAGCTGTTCCTGCCAGACCATCCGAACCACGTGCATCTGTTCTACAAGAGCGAGGCGAATGAAGAGGATGGCGCGATCGTCACTCCGGCGTCGCTGCTGAAGAGTTGCCTTCGCATGAAGCCGACGCGCATCCTCCTGGCGGAGCTGCGTAGCGGCGAAACCTACGACTTCCTCAACGTCGCGGCCTCGGGTCACCGTGGCAGCATTACTAGCGTGCATGCGGGGTCGTGCGACCTGGCCTTTGAACGGCTGGCCTTGATGGTTCTGCAGAACCGCCAGGGGCGCCAGTTGCCGTATCCGGTGATCCGCCGGCTGCTGCACCTGGTGGTCGATGTCGTGGTGCATATCACCAACGACACCGACGAAGGTGGCTTTGGCCGGAACATCACCGAGCTTTGGTACGACCCCGGTGCCAAGCGAGCGCTTGGCAAGATCGAGGCGTGATGTTGGCGACAGTCACGAGCTGGCCAGGTCGTCGCACTGTCACCAATCACTGCCGGCTTTTTGGTGACAAAAACCCGCGCTCGATTGCGGGTTTTTGTCATCAAGTCGGCCGAGCTGGTCAGCCTCAGTTGGTCACGGATCTCGCCGGCGCCGGCGGCCGCAGCGTCACCAACGGGCGCCCTACCCTAGGCGAGGAAAGGTTATGAGTGGTGAGAAGTGGGCAAAGCTTGTCTTTGTCCTTTTGGTGTTGGTCGCGGGCACTGCCGGCGTCGTCTACATGGGCGGCGTCATGTTCTACCTGCTCGGCAAAGCAAATCCGATCGGCAAGACGGATTTCGGCACATGGTGGCTCTATTGGAGCTACTACAAGGACAATCCCCCGGTGGCGAAGCGCCTTCTGTTGGCGCTGGTGATCCCGGCGGTCCCGATATATGGCGCGATCATTGCCGCCACGATTGCGGCGATGCGAGACCAACGCAAGCTCTACGGCGACTCGCGGTTCGCCAACGAGGGCGAGATAGCGGCCGCAGGCCTGTTTGCGCCGAAAGGCATCATCGTCGGCAAGTGGAAGAAGCGGTTCCTACTCTTTCCAGGCCTGCAATTCGTGCTGCTGTCGGCCCCGACGCGCTCCGGCAAGGGCGTCGGCATCGTGATCCCGAACCTGCTGAGCTGGGAGGACTCTGTGGTCGTCCTCGACGTGAAGCAAGAGAACTTCCTGATCACGTCGGGTTGGCGAGCCCGTTACGGGCACGCCTGCTACCTGTTCAATCCGTTCGCGGAGGATGGTCGAACCCACCGTTACAACCCACTGGGCTATATCAGTGACGACCCGCGTTTGCGCGTCGGTGACATCCTGGACCTTGGATATGCAATCTATCCCGGCGACGGCAAAGAACCGTTCTTCGACGACACGGCGCGCAACCTGTTCCTAGGGCTGGTTCTCTACCTGTGTGAAACACCCGAATTGCCGCGCACATTCGGCGAATTGCTGCGCCAGGCCTCGGGCAAGGGCAAGTCCGCCAAAGACCACATCCAGGGGATCATCACGTCCCGCAATTACCGCGAGTTCGGCGACATCATGCTCAACAGCGCCGGCGAGGAGCAGGCGCAGACGGTGAAGGTCATCATGGACCTGAAGCGGGTGGATAAGGCCGAGGCGGAAGCGCTTTGCGATGAGATCCCGTTCGCAGTCGCCGAGAACGTGCCGGCCGCTGAAATCGAGGCGATCGAAGAGCAATTGAAGGATTGCGGCGCCGAGTACGAGACGGAACGGCGTCTTGAGCCAATCGTGCAATGGGACGGCGTGGGCCTGCCGCCGCTGTCGTCGGAGTGCGTAGATGCGCTGAACCGGTTCGTGACGACTTCGGACAACACGTTGTCCAGCATCATGTCCACGTTCAACGCGCCTTTGACGCTATGGGCAAGTCCGATTTTCGACGCGGCCACCGCAGCGAATGATTTCGATCTACGCGAGGTCCGCCGCAAGAGGATGTCGATCTACATCGGTATTCCTGCCGCCAAGCTCGATAGCGCGCGGCTCATCATGAACATGCTGTTTTCGCAGCTCGTCAAGCTGAACCTCGACGTGCAGCTCAACGCGACGCCAGACGTGAAATACCACTGCATGATGCTCATGGACGAGTTCACCGCGCCGGGCCGCATCGGCATCATTGCGAAGTCCAACGCGTACATGGCGAGCTATGGTCTGCGGCTGGTGACCATCATTCAGTCCGCCGGCCAGTTGGAAGCGGATATCCCAATGGGATACGGGCGCGACCTGGCGCGGACACTTGTCACGAACCATGCGTGTCAGATTTTCTACACGCCGCGCGAACAGCGCGACGCGAACGATTATTCGGAAGCGCTCGGGTACTACACCTTCAAGTCAACCGGCCGCAGTCGCCAGCTCGGCCGTTCTGGCGGCTCCGAGTCGGAGTCTGACCAGAAACGGCCGTTGATGATGCCGCAAGAGCTGAAGGAAATGAGTCAGCGCGAGCAAATCATCAACCTGGAGAACACCAAGGCGATCAAGTGCACGAAGATCCGGTACTACGAGGATTACGTGTTCCTGGACCGGCTGGCCGAAGTAGATCCATCGCTACTCACGCGAAACTTCCTGGGGATGCGGCGTAAGCCGACACAGCGCGAGTTAGAGCGATCGTGGGGTAGCTGGAAGCTCGCGGCACCCGTGCCAACTATCGATTTCGATTTGCACGATGCCATCGTGCAGAGCCGCGTGCGTGAGGTAACGCCGGATGACATCGCCGGCGGCATCGACCTGCGCAAGCTGGCAATGGACACGTCGAAGATCCGCGACCTGGCCGCAGGCCAGGAGCTACCGCCCGAACAGGTGCAGGGCATCGTCGCCGACTTCTTCGACGCGCTTGACGCCGCGTCGCAGCCCTCTGCAGAGGACATTGGTGACGAGGATGCGGTGAGCGACGAGGAATTGGCGCGGCTCGATGCGGA
>JAAIGE0100448382.1_pt1 | contig 17444 bp, 13 predicted proteins | sample 6487951 | NCBI WGS metagenome assembly JAAIGE01 (sample SAMN13974128, study PRJNA590717) | phyllosphere metagenome | biome: tomato field; feature: multiple bacterial spot infested tomato fields; material: tomato leaves; isolation source: leaves from tomato fields | host: Solanum lycopersicum ...
AGCTTGGAGACCGAGGAAGCCAAAGAGCCGTTCCTTGTTTGCCATTGCGGCGAACAACAGGTTGCTTGCCAAAAAGGCAAGCCAGCCGTAACGAGAGAGGTCGCTATTCAATGAAAGGAGTAACGAGCCGATGGCGCCAAGGCCGCAACCTATGCATTCAATAGGATTGCGGACGAGGTAATGAATAGTGGATTGGATGCGTTGTTTTCTGCTCATTTGGATAACTTGGTATTTATTAAAACAATACCAGCGTTCTCAGAAATGCAAGGCCCTGCGCAGGTGCCTCAGGTCGGCCTACCTTGGTGACTTGTAATTAGCCTTGCCCTTGCAATTCGGATAATCGGAGCATCCCCAAAACTTCTTGGCTCTTTTTTCTCCAGGAGCCTTGAAGGTCCGCAAGCGCATCTCTCCTGCACACTCGGGGCAACAGGGGGCGGCGTCCAAGAGCTTCTGCTTTACCGCCGGATCGACGGGCGTGCCACGTGAGTCGTCAAAGGTGCTTCCGCATTCTTCGCTCAGGCACTTCCAGAAGAATCCCTTGCTCCCTTTGATGCGGTGAATCTTTCCGCGTGCGCATGCGAAGCAGCCCTCCGGCGGAGGCCCGGCCTGGGCATTGGCGAACGCCAGGCTGATGGCCCCGTTCGGCTTGGTGAGTTCTGGCGCCGCGGCCTTCAGCTGCTCGACCGTTGCCCGAATCCATCCGCCGATCTTCCCCATGAACACGTCCATGCTGGCATGGCCGGTGCTGATGCGCTCCAGTTCTTGCTCCCAAGCTGCGGTCAAGCCCGGCGACTTGATCCCAGGCGGCAGGATGGCGACGAGAGCTTGTGCTTTCGCAGTGGCGACGATCTGTCGTTTCCTCCGCTCAAAGTAGCCTCGATCGACAGCGCCCTGGATGATGCCCGCGCGCGTTGCTGAGGTTCCAAGGCCCGCTGTCTCTTGGAGAATCCGCTTGAACTGTTCCTCGGGGAGGAAACGAGCAATGTTGGCCATTGCCGCAAGAAGCGTCGCGTCGGTGAAATGGGCGGGCGGGCGAGTGGCCTTCGATTCCAGTCTGCTGGTGCGCACGGTGCAACGCTCACCCACCAGTGCGGCAGGGAGGGTTGGTTGCTGGGGCGAGACATCGTCTGCGCCTGGTTCGTGCCCTTCAGGTGGATCTACCTCAGCAGACCCGACCACGGCGAGCCATCCGGGCCTTGTCGTGGTCCTTCCTTGGGCTGAGAACCGATGTCCTGCACAGAGCAGAGATAGCCGCGAGTCCTGGTACTCGTGCTTGGGGTAGAACTGCGCCACATAGGATCGACGCACTGCGTCGTACAGCCGTAGCTCGATCTCCGACATGGCGCTGAGGTTGACCTGGCCAGTTGTCGGAATGATGGCGTGGTGCGCAGTGACTTTCTGGTCGTTGAACATGCGCGAACTACGCGCTGCGTCCGCGCCATCGACCAATACAGCAAATGCGGGGTCCGCAGTCCTCAATGCCGCGAGCACGTCCGGAACGTCAGCAGCCTGCGAGGTAGGGAGGTGACGGCAATCCGTGCGTGGATAGGTCGTTGCCTTGTGCTTCTCATACAGGCTCTGCGCAGCTGCAAGCACTTGGTCTGCTGTGTAGGCCCAGCGCCGGTTTGCATGTTGCTGCAGGGCCGTGAGATCGAATGGCAGTTCGGCCGATTCTTCCTTGGCCTCGCTGATCGCCTCGACGATCTCTGCAGGCACGCCATCGGTGTCCTTCATACAGATCTGCGCCGCCTGGTGGTTAACGCATCGTCCGGAACTGTCCGAGACGCCTGCGGGCGCGGCCCAGACGGCATGGAAGGAACCCTGGCCCGTATGCACGTCTGCGATGACGGTCCAGAAAGGGGATGGCTTGAACCCGCGGATATCGCGATCCCTTTGGCACACCAGTGCCATGGTGGGGCTCAGGACGCGTCCAATGTGCAGCGTGTCTCGGTACCCTGCAGACCGTGCGAGGACCGTGTACAGCCTGGAAATGTTCATGCCCACGAGCCAGTCGGCGCGCTGGCGGGAAAGGGCCGCGTGGTAGAGCGGCAGTGTCGCCTCTCCCTCGCGCATATCGTTGAGCGCCTTTCGGATACTGGCTGGATCCAGTGCGGTCAAACAGAGCCGCTTTATGGGCCCGGTGAAGCCTGTTCGTTCGATGATGGAGCGCGCTATCGCTTCGCCTTCGCGGTCAAAGTCGGTCGCAATTACAACGCCCGTTGCACGCTTCATCAGGGTCTGCACAACTTTGAATTGCGCAGCTGCGGTGGACTTCACGTTGTATCCCCACTCCTCTGGGACGATCGGGAGTGTGTCGAGCGACCAGGACTTGAGTGCCTCGTCGTACTGCTCGGGCATCCACTGTTCGAGGAGGTGACCATAGGCCCAGGTGACGGTCGTGCCCGCCCCGTCGTGCATGCAGCCATCCCCGCGCTGCCGCGCTCCAAGTACTGCTGCAAGGTCGTTCGCCTGCGATGGTTTCTCGCATAGATAAAGTCTCAAGTGAGCCTCCGATTCCTGTCCATTGGCCTTGGGCACTGCCTGTCGAAGGCCACAGAACGAGGCTCGCTCCGCTGTGCCGCGGAGGCTCGGTCCACCCAAGGGTCGCCAGCGCGTGTGCTGGGTCGCGGCGCTGGTGCTGCGAGTTACACAACGGGCCCGCTGTGATCGTCGGGCCCGTCCGCCTTCCAGCGTGCCACCTCACGTGCGAGGTCGGGGCACACGATCAGCAGTTCACTCTTCTGATGCTTCCGATGGAGGGGTAGATGCTTCACCGCGTGTGGCTCCAGTAGGCCGAGAAGCAGTGAGCCCTGGTCGATGTCGCGGAAGACGAACGCCCTCACTACGTTCAGCCGGTGCCTGACCTTGTATCGCCAAGGCCGGGACTGCCATTCGCGCAAAAATTCATTTCGCTGCTCACGGCATTCGCCATCTCCCGGGTGTGTCACTGAGCAATGCCTTTGCACTTCGCTGCAGGCTGATTGCTTGGACGAGCGCTTGCCTTCACGATGCTCCTCATCGAGGGCGAGAGCGTGTTGCCCGCGCAGAAGGCGCTCCACGCTTGTTTGTATTCCTGGCTACCGTAGGCAGGGGGGGCACATGAGGGGAATGCGCCAGCCGGGACGCGCGCACTATTGGAGTCCACGAGCTGCCAGTCCAGGTCGGTCATCCCGATCCCTCGGTTGCAGAACCGCTGCCACCTCTGCAACTCGTAGGTCGAGTAGCTCGTCCTGTAGGTGGTCTCAACGGCGGGCGGTGGCTCCGGCGCAGTGCGTAGAGCTGCAGCCGGGACGGAAGGTGGGGCGAGGGCGACAGTCGCGATGGCCGAAGCAGATGCCTGCTGTCGGGATGGCATGAAGCTCTGCGCAGGCCCAAACGTGTCCTCATTTGCCAGAACATCGATGAAGCCAGGCTGTCTCATTGCGGCGCCGCCTCGGCCGATGTTGTCCCACGTTACCGTCAGATTGCGACTGGTCCGCAAGGGCTTGTCGTCGTCCGGTCCGGGCTTGGCAGTTTCCCCGCGGAAGGCATCTTTGTCGAGCGTGGCACAGCCAGAAAATGCCAGCGTAGCAGCCAGTGTGGCCATCGCGATTGAGAAACGCATGCGTTTGATCCATAGGTTTTGCAGCCAAAAATTCTAGAAATTGACCGTACGCGCAACCCTCGCGAAAGTGGCCGATTTGGGCAATTTCAGAGTTCGGCTTTCGTCAGCATTCAAGGAACATTCCGGCTCAATAAATCTGAAGGGCCAATGAGTAATGCTGCAAGCCATCAGGCAGCTCTTAGGAATGGGCAAGCCAAATGCGTTGACCCGTTCGGCAGACGGCAGAACCTGGGATCTTGAGGAGGAGGACATTCCTCGCTATCCCCCATTCGCCAAAGGGCTCCCTGTGGCCCCGCTCGACAGGATCCTGCTCACCCAGCGCGAGCTGATCCAGAGCGTCCAGATGGCGTTGGGCATGCCGCAGCAAGAATTTGAGCGGCTGGTGATCCCTGTTTTGACGCGCTATGCCGGATTCGTTCACTTGATGCCGGCGTCTGAAACACATCACCATCGGGGCGCCGGGGGCTTGTTCCGCCATGGCTTGGAGGTTGCCTTCTGGACCACCCGAAGTTCTGGCTCGATGATGTTCAGCATGGAGGGTTCGCCGCTGGAGCGGCGGAATAACGAGCCTCGCTGGCGGCTTGCGGCCTGCTTTGCTGGGTTGATGCATGACGTTGGGAAGCCGCTCTCGGATGTCATGGTCAGCGATCGCGATGGACGCGCGACCTGGAATCCCTTCGGTGAATCGCTCTTCGACTGGGCGACGCGACATGGCATAGATCGCTACTTCCTCCGGTGGCGCGATCAGCGCCACAAGCGGCACGAGAAGTTTTCCCTCCTGATGGTGGACCGGCTACTGCCCAAAGCGACCAGGGAATACCTGGCCGAGGCGGGACCGCAGGTGATCGAGTCGATGCTTGAAGCGATCTCCGGGGTCGGCGCAAACCAGCCGATCACTCGGCTCGTGCTGCTGGCGGATAGAGAGAGCGTCCAACGTGATCTGAGGGAGCACAGGCTGAATGTCGATGAGTACAGCTACGGCGTGCCCGTCGAACGCTACATCTTTGACGCGCTGAGGCGGCTTGTGGGCTCGGGCAAGTGGAAGATCAACGTTCCCGGTGCGAAAGTGTGGGTGCTTAAGCAGGGCGTCTTCGTCATTTGGAAGCCCGTGCAGGACATCACCGAGATGCTCGCGAAGGACAAAACGCCTGGGGTGCCGCGTGACGCGGACACCCTGGCGGATATCTTGATCGAGCGCGGATTCGCACATTCTCGTGCGGTCTCTGAGAACGGCGAGCGGGCCCAGTATCGCTATTGGCAGGTCTTGCCTGACGCGTTGAAGGAGCATGGCGTCACGGAGCCTCTGTTGATGCTCCGCTTGGATTCCGTGGATCTGATCATCACCGGCGAGCCGCCTGCGCCGGTCAGCGGCAGTGTCGTCGGCTTAGCCGATCTCGACGCTGTGGAAGCCGCCAACGGTCCGTCATTGGAGCCAGCTGATGGGGCGCTGCCTGCTGGAGGCAATGCAGATACGGTCGCAATTCCCGCTAGCCTGCCAGCTGCAGCCGCAACTGCGGGCGGCGTGCGCGGCGCCCATTTGCCGGCTGCCTCGCTGCGCCCGGACGTGTCGGATGCTGACATGGAGGACAGCGGCGCGTCGCAGGAGCGCGATGAGGTGCAAAGGGCACTCGAAGTGGAGGCCGCAGCGGCGGTGACCCTGGGCGGCATCGGCATGGATGGAATTGGACTGTTTGCTGAGGCGGAAGTAGCGGCGACCGAATCGGCATCTTCACAAGGTCCGGTGCCGCAAGCCGCCGGAGTTGTTGACCCGAAGCCGGAAGACCTGGCTGATGCGGCTCAGCATGTTCCGACTGCGGATCTGTCACGGCCAGGCGCCCGGAAGGAGGCCACGACACCGGCTGTGGAGGTCCCGCCGATGGATGTCAATGGCGCCGACCAGCTTGGGCTACAAGTGGCCGAGGGGCTTTCGCCCGTCTCTGGGGCTGTACCACCGGACCTCAAAACTAAGAAGCCGAAGGCGAAGCTGCGAAAGAAGAGCAGCGCAAGCAAGCCTGAGCCAGCTGTGAGCACCGACTCTGGCGGCGCCAGAGCCGATCACGCGGCAGCGCCGGCGGAAGCCGCCAGAGCCAAAACACCCCCACCGGCCCAACTGGAACTGGTAGGGGAGATGGGCACCCTCGGTCCCTCGGCTCTTCCGAGCAAGACCGCTCAGGGTGCAGCGATCGAAAGGGTGGGGGGAAAGCCGTCGAGTGCGCTACAGGCTCTTCTGGCCATCGACATTGGTCTGGGCCGGGGCCCGGAGGAGCAAATTCAGTTCGTGGACCTGGAGGCGCCGGAGGATGAACCGGTCAACGCGCGAGTTGATACGTCCAGGCCTGGGCGGTCGGCGGCGCTGGCAAGCCGCTCTCACGACCGTGCATCCGCAAAAATTCCATCCGTCTTACCGGCACATGGCCAGCCCATAACGGCAAATGCTCCAGCAGTACAAACGCCCGCGCGCCCACGAACCGAGCAGAGCGCGGGAAGTGCTGGGCCTGTTCCCCCTGAGCCCGGACCGACGGCAAGAGATGATCTGAGAGAGTGCCTTCGTGCCTACGGCGGTACGGTCATGGCGACGTTAGGACGAGGGATCGCACCATTACTCGACCGCACGGCAGTGCTCGGCCAAGTCCTCTACTTCGAGGGCACGCATCTGTGCATCCTTTACCCCGAGGGCATCCAGTCGTTGGTAGGTGCCGATCAGGACATAGGTCCGGTCGTTGCCGAACTGGAATCCGCTGGCGCAATTGTCCCCACCGAATCGTTTCCTAAGCGGATCGTCTGGAGACTCGATGGGGTCAAGGTCCTCGTGCTCTCCGCAGAAATCGCCGCCGCAGCGAAAAATGCTTTTAATGAAGCAGCTGGAGAAACTAGCGCGTCTTCAGACTCTCGCCATAAGGCGACACGAGAGAAATCAGATTCTCTTTCAAAGCCTGCGTATCAGGCGCCTATGGCCGACATGAATCGCAAGCGCAAGCCTGCGGCAAATCCCGGCAATTCGCAACCTCCGGAGAGGAATCCGAGCCCACCACCGCATCGCATTCAGGAGGCCCCGACCGCTGAGTCTGAAATCGCCAGGCCAGTCCAGCGAATGGCTAAAAGAAAACCTGATGAGCCGGACGGCAAGGAGGAGGACTCCGCTAATGCTATAGCCCGGCAATTGCGTGAAATGATTTTAAGTGGAAACGGGCGTTGGCTTGCTTCGCCTGTTAGCAAAGATGAGCACGGTAGCCACGTGGATGTTCGCAGCTTGGACCTGATAAAAAACGAACTTCCATCGTTCAATATCCATCTCTTCAAATTCACGTCAAGTAGGCGAAGACTGAAGATCATTGCGAACAGAATCTACGCAAAGGAATAGCATGATCAAATATGATCCGCTGGAATATGAGATGCCGTGGCGCCCTAATTATGAGAAGGGCGCTGCGATGGGGTGGGGCATCGCGACATTTGCCGCCTTGGTTGTTCAAAAGACTACGGATATGCCGCCGCAGCCGTTCTACTGGATGGCAGGTATTTCCACGGCGATGGCGCTCACCAGGCTGCCCATGGCCTACCGGCTTCATCATCTTCAGCAGAATTTGGCCGGGAGAGAGCTTGAGTTTATCCCTCTGAAAGACCTCGCAAAGCGCGTGAGGGATAACGAGGGAATGATGTGGCTTGGTTTTGGATTCTCTTGGGAAAATAGGCACTGCCAGCGTGTTTTCGAGATTCTGAAGAGGGACTTCAGTGACATCGCCAGGGTCAAGCCTGACCGTTTTGCTTTTCTAGGTGATTACCTGCGAAAGGCGATCGGCCTGGGAAAGCCGGAAATGCGCATGGGTGTTCCGTGGATTCACGGGGTCGAACCGGACGAAGAAGAAATTTATCAGCCACTCTCACACGCGGAGGGGCACAGTCTAATTGCAGGAACCACGGGGAGCGGCAAGACCCGCATGTTCGACATCCTGATTTCGCAATGCATCATGCGAAAGGAGGCTGTCATCATTATTGATCCCAAGGGCGATAAAGAAATGCGTGACAACGCGCGCCGGGCCTGCGAGGCGATGGGTACCCCGGAGCGGTTCGTTATGTTCCACCCAGCCTTCCCCGACGACTCTGCGCGAATCGACCCGCTGCGCAACTTCTCGCGCGTGACGGAGATCGCGAGTCGAATTGCGGCGCTCATCCCGTCAGAGGCCGGCGCCGACCCGTTCAAGTCGTTCGGCTGGCAGGCACTGAACAACATCGCGCAGGGGCTCCTGCTGACGAGCACGCGCCCGAATTTGGTGAAGCTGCGCCGATACCTTGAGGGCGGGGCTGCAAGCCTCGTGGTGAAGGCCATCACGAGCTACGCACAGAAGGTCGATCCAGGCTGGGAAGAAAAGATGGACCCGTACCTGGAGAAGTACCGCAACGGCCCGGCTGAGAAGCAAGCCGGGCAACTGATGGTGTTTTACGCAAAGGAGCTGCAGCCGCACTTCCCGAATTCGGATCTTGAAGGACTGCTGAGTATGTACAAGCATGACAGCACTCACTTCGCAAAGATGGTCGCAAATCTTCTGCCAATCATGAACATGCTCACATCCGGAAGCCTCGGCAAATTATTGTCGCCCGATCCGGAAGATATGGACGATGATCGACCAATTACCGATTCGGCGACCATCATCAACAATGCTCAGGTTGCCTATTTAGGCCTTGACTCGCTGACTGATTCCATGGTGGGAAGTGCAATTGGTTCCGTTATTCTTTCAGACCTTACATCGGTGGCGGGTGACCGGTACAATTACGGTGTCGATAACCGTTACGTCAACATTTTCGTGGACGAAGCGGCAGAAGTGATCAATGATCCCTTCATTCAGCTGCTGAACAAGGGGCGGGGGGCCAAATTTCGGTTGTTTGTCGCCACACAAACGACGGCTGATTTTGCGGCACGGCTGGGCAGTCAGGAGAAGGCGCTGCAGGTTCTAGGTAACATCAACAATATCTATGCACTGCGCGTTGTCGATTCGGAAACACAAAAATATATAGCAGAGAACCTGCCAAAAACTCGTGTCAAATACGTGATGCGAACGCAAGGGCAGAACACGGACGGAACTCAGCCGATCATGCACGGCGGGAACCAAGGCGAACGTCTGATGGAAGAGGAGTGTGATCTATTCCCGCCTCAGCTGTTGGGGATGCTTCCTAACCTGGAATACATTGCCAAGATATCCGGCGGTCTCATCAAAAAGGGGAGGCTGCCAATACTGACCTAATAAAATGGTAAAAACTAATATCGCTATCACGTCTGGCAGGAAAGGATTTGAGGTGACCAAGGTGGTGGATGTTGGCTTCGCCATTAATGCAAAGAATGGGAAAGTATTTCAGACTAGGCAGTCTATTTCACGTTATTCGTTACTGCGATTTGATTGGCCAGATGCAGAATTGGTAGCTGAGAATCTCTGCGAATATTTGACGGACGGGATTAAGGCTGAAGGGGTTCCTGTGGCATCGCATTATCTCGATGCTGCCCTGGAGAAGTATTCCGGAGTTGTCTACGGCGACCGGCCGCAAAAATGCGACGATCAAGCCAGAATCGGTTTCTTTGTAGAGGAAATCCTCAATTCAGTTAGCAGCATGGCTATCAGCGTGAAAGACCAAGCGGGCGCTGTGTGGAGTGTGGGATCTAAAGATGGGTTTGCACAATGGCTCACCACCTGCGTGGGCGAGTTAACGGTTTTCACCCGGGCCTATGACGAGTCTGAGATCCTGCCCGTGAGACAGTTTGTGTATGAGTTGATTACGCCTCCAAGAATTAAGGGCGTTCTCCAACGGAGAAAATATGACGAAGCCGTGGTACGTGGTGCTCTCGCTACTGTTGCTTGAGCTGTGTGTGATTTTGTTGCTGATTCCTGGGCCTTGGATGCAGCAGCAGGTGCTGAAGGAAGCAGATTACGTCAAGGCCAGTCTGGGCGTCGAAACGCGTGACTGGATTCATGGACGCGCCAACGATTGGTTTGACGGTGCAATCGTACGGTCAGGGCTCTATGAAGAAATGTACCGGACGGTTATTCCTACCGAAGCCGAGAAACGAAAGTCTCGCGGCATGGAGAATATGGGCAAGGAGTGGTTCCGGTGGCTTGAGGAGCGGATGACCGCTACCTTGGCCGCGTTTTATCAGTTTCTTACCCGATGTGCCCTGTTGTTGGTCTGGGCACCTTATATGTTGCTCCTGCTGATTCCTGCCGTTTACGACGGTTGGACTGCTTGGAAGATAAAGAGAACCAATTTTGATTACGCCAGTCCGGTCCTGCATCGGTACAGCGTCCGAGGATCCTTCATCCTGCTCGTGGGCCTGGCCATCACCTTCATCGCGCCGATCGCTTTGACGCCGATGATGATCCCTGTGGTGATGATGTCCGCCTGCGTGCTCATGGGACTTGCGATGGGTAACGTGCAGAAGCGCATCTAGGTCGCCAAGCTCCTAGGTGTTTTGCATGCAAAACACCTGGCCGGGTCAGAGATAGGGGCGGGCGCTTTCGTCGGTGCAATCATGGCGGAGTTGCCCGTTTTGGGTTGAACCCGCGGCTGTGTGGAAGAGGGATTTGCGAAGAATCACGGTAAGGAGTTATCTACCGTGGAACCAGTCAAAATCCCTCGCCGCATTGACGATCCCCCTCACCTGCTGCTCTGGAGCGCGGACGAATTCGCGCCGATGCTCGTTGGCCTCGTCATCGGGGTTGTGCTTGGTAAAGCGTTGCCTTGCTTCCTGATCGGCCTTGCAGTTACGAACCTCTATCGCCGCTTCAAGGACAACCATCCAGACGGCTACATCCTGCACATGGCGTACTGGTGGGGCCTGCTGCCCGCCGGAAAGGCTCGGTCCTTGCCCAACCCCTACATCCGCAGGATGCTGCCATGAACTTGAGCCGCTACCTCAAGACGTGGGAAGGGACGCAGAACGAAAACAAGTGGAACCGGGTGTTCATCGGGGCCCTGCTGGTCATTGTGCTCGCGCTCCTCGTGAAGGTCTTCACCAAGGAGACCGTGGTAACGATGCAGCCCTTCACGCTGACGGAAGACGCTTGGGTTGCGCAAAAGAGCGCCTCTCGTTCGTACAAGGAAGCGTGGGGCTTTGCATTCGCTCAGCTCTTCGGAAACGTCACCCCATCGACGGTGGAGTTCGTCAAAGAGCGCGTGGTGCCATTCCTGTCGCCTCGCATCTATCACGAGGTGGTTGATGCGCTGGAGATCCAGGCTCGACAGATCAAGAGTGATCGCGTCACGATGCGCTTTGAGCCGCGTGTCGTTGAGTACGAGATGGCAACCAACAAAGTGTTTGTTTACGGCTACGCGTTCACCAAGGGAACCAACACGGCCGAGGAGCGTGCAGATCGGACCTATGAGTTCACGATCCAGATTGCTAACTACGCGCCTTTGCTCACCCACTTGGAGACCTACAGCGGCCGCCCACGCACGAAGAGCATGAACGCGAAGATTCAACGCCGTGAGGAACTTCGCCAGCAGAAGGACGAGCGCGAGAAGAGGGCGATCGAGCGCCAGGAAAACCAGTCAATCGAAAGTGGATCCCATGATTCCGAGTTCTAAGAGGATATTGGTAGCGCTGTGCGCGTGCGTTGCCTCGCAGGCGAATGCGCAGGACACGGCACGCAACGAGAAGGCCGATCCAGGGGTGAAGCTCCCGCAGGTGCTGAACATCATCCAGCAGCACCGGACCAAGCTGGATCAGGCTAAGGAACGTGGTGAGCAGCTCTCCGAAAAGGATCCGTCCGGCCGTGCCGCCTCATCCTCCACCTCGTTACCACTCGATGGCGGTCAGTCGGCCCAAGGGAGCAAGGAGCCTCTCATGTCGTCAAACGTCGGAGGCAAGTCTTCTCCCGGCCCCACATCTGCTTCGGTGCGAATACCTGTGGCCACCGCTGGGGCCAATGGTTCGCCCAGTCGGCCGTCGATTGGGCGCGATACCAAGCCGGTTGAGCCGAACGGGAGCGTCGCTTCGCAGCCCACGATACCCGTGGTTCCCGTCGCTGTAGTGAAGGCAAACGTGCCGCCCTCTATTGACAGCAAGGCCGCTCGCGGTGCTGCGCCAAAGGAGGAGCTGTCCTCCAGCCCAGCTAAGGATCCCGTTGCCAATGACGAGCCGGTGCTCACGATGAAGCCCGGCGTGAATCAGATCATTCCGATTGCAATCAACCACCCCAATCGGATCGTGACGCCGTTCGCCAGTCCTGAGGTTGTCTCCACGTCGCTTTCTTCCGGAAAGGAAGGCGAGTGCGGCGAGATCTGCATTAAGGACAACGTGGTCTACGTTGCTACCGACAAGCAAGCGCCGGTGACGATGTTCATCACCAATCAAGGCTCTGAGGCGCAGGCCCTGAGCCTGACCATGTTGCCGCGAAGAGTGCCGCCGCGGGAGGTATTTCTGAAGCTCGACGCGGGTGCTTCCGCGATGGCCGTAAGCGCCGGGCAAGGCAACTTGAAGGCCCAGGCATGGGAGAAGAGCCAGCCCTACATCGAGACGCTAAGGTCAGCCTTCCGAAAACTGGCGCTCAACGAAATTCCACAGGGCTACACGATGACGCAGACCCCTCGCGAGCTGGCGGCGCTGGCGCCTCGCTGCGCGCAACCTGGGTTGCCGGTGGACTTCAGCAAAGGACAGTACCTCGCTGGGCACCATATCAACATCTACGTGGGCGTAGCCACCAACACTACCGACCAACCGGTGGAGTTCAAGGAGGCGATGTGCGGGGCCTGGGAGGTTGCGGCAGTGACGAGCTGGCCGCTCAAGGTGCTCGAACCCGGACAGCGGACTGAAGTCTACGTGGCCGTGAAGCAAGGTGCACGCGTGCCTACCACCTCGCAACGGCCGTCGCTGGTCGGAGGCCGATGACATGCAGAGCGTGAAAAACACCTGGGAGGGGCTTAACCCCAAGGCCAAGCGCTACCTTGCCGTGGGGGCCTTCTGTCTTGCCGCGCTGGCTGTCATTGGCATCTTCAGCGGGGAGCGAAAGGAAGATCAACCGCGCGGGCACAAAGAGACGATCAAGAACGTTCTGACCGACAAGAGCATGCGTGAGGTGGGCATGGACTCCGTCGCTGCCGAGATCCGCATCTTGGTGAGGCGAATGGACGAAGCGGAACGAAAGCTTTCAAGAAAGAACCCGGACGAGCGCAACGAGCGGCCGGAATCTGACGCAGAAAGAAGCCGGACCCAGGCCGAGATTCGGGAACTCAAGAGTACGGTGGAACGCTTGCTCGAAGAGCGCAAGGCAGAGCCACCAGTCGCCACCCCTAAGCCGCCTCGGGCGGCTGCCGGAGCAATGGGCGGGGCAGACCCTGCAGGCGATGACTCTCACTCTGTCTTTGGGCGCGGCCCCGCGGGCGGCTACGGATCTGCCGATGGGCAAGGACCGGGCGGGGAAGGCGCGTCTGTTTCCGCGACGGCCGAGAAATCCGGTGGGCTCAAGATTGCATCGTTCTCCCAGTCTGGCAAAGCAAAGGACAAAGCTGCTGCTGTGAAAGAAGAGGACGAAAGCATCTACCTGCCAGCTGGTTCGATCCTCACTGGCGCGTTGATCAATGGTATGGATGCGCCCACGGGTCAGGGGGCACGTCGAGATCCGTTTCCTTCGACGCTCCGCCTCCAAAAGGAAGCGATCTTGCCAAACCGCTTTCGGGCTGATGTGCGGGAGTGCTTCCTCATCGTGTCGGGGTATGGCGACCTCAGCTCCGAGCGGGCCTACCTGCGTGGAGAGACGATCTCCTGTGTTCGAGAGGACGGTGGTGTCATCGAGGCGAAGCTCGACTCCTACGTTGTCGGTGAGGATGGAAAGGCCGGGGCCCGTGGACGACTTGTATCAAAGCAAGGGCAGATCATCGCGAAGAGCTTGATGGCGGGCTTTGTCTCTGCAGCCGGGGAAGCCTTCAACGTGAAACAGATGCCTGTGATCAACCTCAGCACGAATGGGCAAAACCTCAACAACTCGCGGACACAGTACTCCGATGGCATCTCCAGCGAGCTGCTCCAGGGAGCTGGATACAAGGGCGCGAGCAACGCGCTTGAGCGAATTGCGCAGTACTACGTGAGTATGGCGGAAGGCATCTTCCCTGTAATCGAGATCGATGCAGGCCGTCAGTTCGACGTGATCATGACCAAGGGCGTGAAGCTGCAGGTCAAAGGCAACAAGGGGAAAAAATGAGCCGCCCAGAAATGAATTTCACCGATTTGGGCAACTTCGCCCCCGCGCGATCCTTTGACCGCTCTCTACGATCTCTGCATACCTCGTGTGTCATCGGAGTAATCGCTTTGCTGTCCGGCTGTACGTCCATGCTAAATGTCGGGTCGCCCGACTATGCCTGCCCAGGGATGCCTGGCGGAGTTCAGTGCATGTCGGCGCGGGATGTCTACGCGGCCACCAACAATGGCAATGTGCCTGCGCCCATGGTGCGCGCTGACGATCCAGACGATGCAAAGCGGAGCAGCAAAGCAACGGAGGTACAACGCGGAGGCTCCGGCGACGAGGTCCAGGCGAGTGTGCGCCAGCCCGCTCCGAACGACGTGGTTGGCAACTATGTCGCGCCCCGCCTGCCCGATCAGCCGATACCTATTCGCACGCCTGCACAGGTTATGCGGATATGGGTGGCACCTTGGGAGGACGCAAATGGTGATCTGAACACGACAGGCTACATCTATTCGGAGATTGAACCCCGACGCTGGGTCGTCGGCGAGCCGGTGTCGCAGAGCGCGCCGGTGCTCCGGCCGCTGCAATCGACGCGAGCGGCGAACGACAACGCGTTCGAGGAGCGTGGCAGTAGTACTGGAGCAAACAACAACCAAGCAAGGCGCGCAGCCGAAGCCGCAACAAACAAGGCATCAGCTGCACGCCAGTGAGGCGACCGCTAGGTCAGCCTTCCCATTTTTTGAGAAACCATCCTGAGGGGAATCCCATGAAGCTCACCAACATCAACGTAATCAACTCCAAGCTCCGCACGCCGAAGGGCCTCTCGCTGTTGCTCATCGCACTTGTTGCGATCGCGGCAGTGTCCGCACCCGATGTGGCCATGGCAGGCGGTGGAGGCACGGAGTTCGACGAAGTCTGGACCACCATCAAAGACTGGACGCAAGGCACCCTCGGACGCATCATCGCTGGTGCACTCATCCTTGTGGGCATCGTCGGTGGGATTGCCCGCCAGAGCCTCATGGCCTTTGCCATCGGTATCGGTGGCGGCATGGGCCTCTACAACTCCCCGGTGATCGTGGAGTCCATCATGGGGGCCACTCTCGGCAAAGTGCAGCAGGTGGCACCCCTGGCCGGGCAGCTCGCCAACGGCCTGGGAATGTAAGGGCCCAGCGTAGATCAATTCAAAGCTCCCTCAAAAACAGGCTCCCGGGCATCCCCGGGGGCCTTTTTTTTCACATCACCCTTTTCGGGCAAGACCGCATGCGCTTGCCGCGCGCAGCTGTCACTACCGTCAACGCCAATACAGCCCACACCGAAGGATCCCAACCATGAAACGCCGAACGCTCCGCGCCGCGTGCGCCATCGGGCTTGCCGTCGCGGCCAATTTCGCTCAAGCCAAGCTCGTCCAGTACACCATCTCAGACACGAACGGTGGCACCAGGTCGCTGCAACCCAGTCCCTTGCAGGTCTACATGAACCCGGTGGGCACGATGGAGTTTGCGCTGAGCGCTGGCATCGACAGAAAGCTTCGCTTTACTGTGTCTGATGCCGCCGGAACCGTGCTGACGACTGAAACAACGGAAGTCCTCGGTCCCGCTAACCGGATCCTTGTGGCTGAGAAAAGCTACTACGGTGCGATCATCAAGGTGAAAGCTCCACCCGACGGGAAATACACAGTCGTTTCCGAAATTCTCACCAGCACAGGTAGCCTAATCTCTCGCGATGAGAACAGTCTGGTTGTGGACACCAAAAAGCCGTCGCTGAATGGTCAGCCCAACATTATCTCTTTTGGGGACACGATCGCAGCAGACGGCTTGAGGGTTACCGGAGGTCAGGCGATTTATAAAGTGACCTTCAATGGGATAAAGGATGATACGGCGCTTGAAAAGGCTTACTTCAAGTGGGTCGGGATGGAAGACGCCGTTCGGGATTTTGAATCCGCAATGGTTCCTGCCACTACGTTCAACAAGGAATCGGGAGAGGCTACTCTCGGTACTGGAATTGCCTACAGCGCACTCTCGGCATTCCCTAAGAAAAACGGCAAATTTAGGCTGGTGCTAGTTGTTGAAGATAGTGCTGAAAACCGAAATGAAGCAGGTTTCACTTATTACAACGTGGCATTAGCGGGGGCGGTCCCAGAATTTGTGGGAATCTACGATGCCGAGTCCTCTGCCGATCTGATGGGTGTTCCGGCGCTTAAAGGCTTTGTCGCTGCGGCTGCCGGTGTGGTTGTCGTTAAGGATAATCCAACGCGAGTGCTCTTCAAAACGAAAAAAACAAACTACCGAAACTTGCCCGAAGGCGAGATATATGGCGGCTACACCACGATTCCAGCAGCTGCCCTGCATACTGACGCGGAGTACGTCTACTTCGCGTTGCATAGCGTCATTTCGGAAAATGGAGCGCTAATTCCGAACCGTTGGAGTTACGTCGGCTTGCCCAACGGCGCTCAACTCATGGTGCCCAGTCCGAGATTCTCCCCTCAAGCGGTTGCGCCAGGTTTTGTGAACGTTGAGCCCTATGTTGACGGCTACGGCTACGTTGAGGGTTACGGTTACGGCATCATCGAATCGTTTATGGCTCTCGCAAATAAGGGCGAATTGCCGCGTAATACAAAGATATCGAAGCTTCGATTTACTGCTGCGGCACGCGCATACGACATGATAGCCACTCGTCGCGGCGTGCAATGCGAAATACCTGCTGGTGCTACCTCTTGCGAAGCGTCCATTAGCTTGGAATTTGGTCGGGATCTGAGTAATGGCGCATATCATGAATCAGCTATGGTCTATAAAAAAAGCAATAGCGTTCTCAGGGCGGCAGAGAGCTACGCACCATGGCCGTGGCATTTCATCAATCCGGTTGTTGCTGAGATGGATAGCAAACCTGGAGCGAAAATCGTTACAGCGAAGGTGTTGGTCACGCCCTTGGTTGTCGCCGGCAATGACATCGCAACCCTCAAGTCGGCCAGAGCCGAATTTGTAAATCCGAGCACCGGGAGCACGGTTTATCTTCAAAGCGCGACGATGCGGAAGATTGATGAGCGGTCTTATGAAGTCGGTTTTAACTACGGATCGCTGCCTGATGGGCGTGTGAATATCAAGGTTTCCGCGACAGATAATTGGGGGAATGTTGGGGAAAGAAGCTTCGATCAACTTATAGAAGTCGATAACGCGGGGCCCATAATAACCATCACCCAACCTGAAAAGGGCGTAACGTCGCTTGACGAGATCATGGTCTCGCTTGCCGACGCGCTAGATCCAAAACCTACCGTGGTGTCGGTCAATATTTCCGGTGGCCCCGCGAATGACAGCACTTACATCGCCGTGCGCTCGGCGGGGGAAAACGCTTATGGGCTTGAATATCCCGTCATGTTTCCGAGCCTTAAGCCCGGCGAGGAATACAAGATCGCCGTTGTTGCGCAAGATGCCGCCGGCAACAGAACCACCGAGACCAAGCAGTTCGTATATCAACCTGTGCAGGTGTCTCTCTCGGGGGACTCCGAAGGAAATGTGCAGCTCCCAGCGATTCGCCACGCGTTCAAGCGGGCTGGTGGCGGCAGCACCATAGAGACGGAGCCACTGAAGCTGCGGGACGGCGCGATCGTGAGCGGCACCTATCCCGTGAGCGCTACGCTGCGCAGCGACGCGCAGGTGGCGCTGGTGGTCAACGGCGTGACG
>JAAIGE0100259110.1_pt1 | contig 17443 bp, 12 predicted proteins | sample 6487951 | NCBI WGS metagenome assembly JAAIGE01 (sample SAMN13974128, study PRJNA590717) | phyllosphere metagenome | biome: tomato field; feature: multiple bacterial spot infested tomato fields; material: tomato leaves; isolation source: leaves from tomato fields | host: Solanum lycopersicum ...
ACCTGTACGCGGTCGAGGTCGACTTCGCCGAAGACCTCGAGCGGGCCAATCTCTTCGTCTGAGTCGCTGTCGAGAGCCTCCAGCAAAAACGCCGGGAGCCGCACCCTCAGGGGTGCGGCTCCCGGCGTTTTCGCGGGCGGGGTTCCTAGGATCGTGACATGGCCCCGAAGGTGCACAAGATCCACTCCCTCCCGGACGACGCGCCGTGGGACAAGGGCGTCCCCCCGACGGGATCGCCCGAGCATCCGTTCATGGTGCGCGGACTCGACCGCGTGCCGCCGAACCCGGCGTCGGTGAACCTGCTGTGGGTGATCAGCCACCCGGACGACGTGGCGGACACCGAGCTGCGGTCGTTCGACCAGGTTTTCGCGGCGGGTCCGGCCTGGGCGGCCGAGGCAGCGGTGCGGGCGGGCGTGCGGGTGCGGACGCTGCTGCAGGCGACGGACCCGGCGGTGTTCCGACCGTCACCACCGAGGGGACCCGATGCCGGCCGCGTGGTCTTCGTCGGGTCGACCCGGGGCGCGTCGCGTCCGGTGGTCGCCGACGCGGTCGCGCTCGGCGTCGATCTCCACGTGCACGGTCCGGGGTGGGAGTCGGTGGTGCCGGAGCAGATGCGCGGGGCGCCGTCGCTGACACGGTCCGAAGTGGCCGCGGCGTACGCGTCCGCGCGGCTCGTCCTCAACGACCACTGGCCGGACATGGCCGCCGGGGGCTTCGTGTCGAACCGGGTGTTCGACGTGCTGGCGTCCGGGGGAGTCGTCGTCACCGACGAGGTCGCCGGCCTCGCCGAGGTGCTCGACGTCCCGACGCTCGCGGTGGCTCGCTCGCGGGACGACCTGGCGACGCTGCTCGACCCGGCCCGTCCGTGGCCGGACGCCGAGGAACGCCGGTCGATCGTGGCACGGATCGCCGCCGAGCACTCGTTCGACGCCCGCGCCCGCGTGCTGCTCGACGCCGCCCGTGCCGAGCGCGCACGCCTGCGGGCGTGACGGCCGCGCCGGCGCCCGCCGGTCCGCGTCGAACCACGCGGGCGACGTCGAACAAGGCCGCGGCGATGGTTCGACGTCGCCCGCGTGGTTCGACACCGGGCGACGCGCGTACCCGACCGGAGCGCTACTTGCGCGTCACCCAGCGCGCGCGGACGGCGAGCCCGACGCGCAGCACGAGCCGGAGCGGCCACAGCCACCACGCCCGGTACTTCCGCGACAGGAAGCGGTAGGCGCTCCGGTGGTGCTCGATCTCCATGCGGCGCCGGTTCGACGACGTCGAGTGCGCCCCGGTGTGCGTGACGACGGCGCTCGGCACGTAGACGTTCGCACGCCCGGCGAGTCCGACACGCTGCCCGAGGTCGACGTCCTCGAAGTACATGAAGTACGACTCGTCGAACCCGTCGAGCGCGCGGAAGAGCTCGGTGCGGATGAGGAAGCACGCCCCGGAGAGCCACCCGGCCTCGCGCTCGACGACCTGCGTCGTGGACCAGTACGCCTGGCTCCACGGGTTCGCGGGCCAGAAGCGCGAGAACGCGGCGTGCCCGAGCCCGGTGCGCAGCGAGGGCAGCCGCCGCGCGGACGGGTAGGTCTCGCCGTGCTCGTCGAGGATCCGCGGGCCGAACGACCCGCCGTCGGGCAGCCGGTCGGCCGCGGCGACGAGCTCGTCGATCGACCCGGGGGCCAGCACGACGTCGGGGTTCGTGACGAGCAGGAACTCCGGACGGACGTCGGGCAGCACGTCGTCGAGCGCGCTCAGGGCCGCGTCGATGCCGCCGCCGTAGCCGCGGTTGCCGCCGGACGCCACGACGACGGCGCCGTAGGACTCGCCGACCGCCCGCAGCGCGTCGAGGTCGTCCGAGCCGTTGTCCGCGATGACGACGGCCACCGGGGACGACGACGCGGCCGGGATGCTCTCGAGGAACGGGCGGATCGTCTCGCCCGTGTTGTACGTCACCGTGAGGACGGCGACGCGTGCCCCGGCGGTCACCGGGCGACCTGCCGGTAGGCGTCGACGTGCACGCGCGCGGTGGCGTCCCAGGTGAAGTCCGCGGCCCGCTCGAGCGCGGCGGCGCGGTGCGTCGCGACGCGGTCCGGGTCGTCGAGCAGCGCGGCGAGCGTCGTCGCGAGTGCCTCGGCGTCGGGCTCGGTGTAGACGGCCGCGTCGCCGCCGACCTCGGGCAGGGACAGCCGCCGGGTGGTGACGACGCACGCGCCGGTCGCCATCGCCTCGACCACGGGCAGGCCGAAGCCCTCGCCGAGCGACGGGTACACGACGACGGTCGCCCCGCCGAGGAACCCCGCGAGGTCCTCGAGGGGCAGGTAGCCCGCCTCGACGACGTGGTCGCCGTCCTGCAGAGCGTCGAGCCGCGCGGTGGCGTCGGTGTCCCATCCCCGGGCGCCGGACAGCACCAGCCAGGGCGTCGGGGAGCCGGTGGTGTCGCGGGCGGCCCGGACCGCCGCGTAGGCGTCGAGCAGCGCGGGCACGTTCTTGCGGGGCTCGATCGTGCCGAGGAACGCGATCCACTCGGCGTCGTCGGGCAGCCCGGCGGCGATGCGGGCGTCCTCGACCTGGGCGTCCGAGGGCTCGTGGAAGCGCGCGCGGTCCACGCCGAGCGGTGCGACCCGGACGTCGGCGCGGATGCCGGGCACGACCCGGGCGGCCTCGGTCGCGGTGGCGGCACTCGGCACGACGACGACCGGGCGGCTGCGGAGCGAGCGCCGGCTCCACCAGGTGAAGAACACCCGCTTGGTGGTCGAGTGCCACTCCGGGTTCGAGAAGAACGTGGCGTCGTGCAGCGTCACGACCGAGCCGCCGCGCCACACCAGCGGGAACGTGTAGTGCGGCGAGTGCAGCACCCGCGCCCGGAGCCGACGGGCGAGCGCCGGCAGGCCGGTCTGCTCCCACACGAGGCGCAGGGGCACCGAGTCGGTCCAGGCCGGCGCGCGGTGGACCGTGACGTCCGGGGCGACGGCCGCGAAGTGGTCGGCGTGCACGGGCCGGACGACCAGGTGCACGTCGAGGTCCGGGTCGGCCGCGACGAGGTGTGCGACGACGCCCTCGACGTAGCGACCGACACCGCCGAGGTCGCGCGGCACCGCGGTCCCGTCGATGAGGACGGAGAGCTGCGGCACGCGTGGATCCTTTCGGCCGGGGCCGTCGACGGGGGAGGTACCAGGATAGCCCGCTGCGGTCACGTGCCCGGGTCCACGCTGCGACGGGGCACGGACGCGCGGCGCGCCTCGCGGGCGCGTCGCACGAGGTGCCGGGGGAGGTGCCGGAGGACGTCGGCCAGCGCTGCGGCGACGAGCCGCGCCTCCCGTCCGTCCGTCCCACCCCGCGCAGCGGCGAGCGTGCAGCGCACGACGCGACCGACGGTGCGCGCGGTCGCCCGCGCGACGGTGCCCCACGAGGCGTGCCAGAGCGCGACGACCAGGCGGTTCCGGGCGTTCCGGGTGACGAAGAGGTCGCTCTGCACCCCGGACGAGGCGGAGTGGTCGTGGCGCACGACGGCGTCCGCCGCGTACTGCACGCGCCAGCCGCGACGACGCAGCCGCCAGGCCAGCTCGGTGTCCTCGTAGTACATGAACAGCGACTCGTCGAGCAGTCCGACGTCGTCGAGCGCCGTCCGGCGGAACGCCGCGGCGCCGCCGGAGGCACCGAAGACGTCCACCGCCGCGACCCGGTCGACGGGAGCGAGCCAGTCGCGGTCGGCGCCGTTGCCGGCGCGGTCGACGCGGACGCCGGTGGAGTTGAGCCGCTCCTCGCCGTCCGGTGCGGGGGTCCAGCGGTGGCCGTCGTGGTCGCGCAGCACCCGCTGCTCGCGGGGCGCGGGGCCGGACGGGAGGCGCGTCCAGCGTCCGGCGAGCACGATGCGGGCCGTCACGGCGGCGACGTCCGCCGGTGCGGCGGCCAGGTGGTCGCGGAGTGCGGCGACGAACCCCGGCGCGGGCTCCGCGTCGTTGTTGAGGAGCACCACGACGTCCGTGTCCGCGACCCGGATGCCGGCGTTGGCGCCGACGGCGAAGCCGCCGTTGTGCGGCAGCGGCACGACGGTCGCGTCCGGCAGTGCGCGCCGGAGCTGCGCGACCGAGTCGTCGGAGGAGCCGTTGTCGACGACGACGACCCGGTCGGCCGCGCCGTCGTCGAGCACCGCACGGGCCGCGCGGACGGTCAGGTCCGCGCGCTCCCAGTTCACGATGACGACCCCGGTGCGCACCGGGGCGTCGTCGCGGGTCAGTCGAGCTCCTCGATGGAGGGCTTGGCGTACACCGTGCCGACCGCGTCACCGAACGCGGGCACCTCGAACGAGTCGCACTCGGGCAGGTCGTGCAGGTGCCGACCGGCGGAGTCCATCATCGACACGTTGATGAAGTACTTGCCGGTGCCGAAGTTCGTGTCCGCGATCCGGAGCCGCAGCTTCCGTCGACCGTGCAGCGGCTCGAGGTGGATGCCCATGATGCCGGTGGTGGTGCCGTAGACGACCTGGCCGCCGGTGTTGTTGATCTGGACCGCGGCCTCCCAGTCGGCGACGCCGTCCAGGTGCTCGAACTCCATGTCGACCACGAGGTCGTCGCCGGGCGTGACGCCGTCGCGGTGGCCCTTGCCGTCCGCGTGCACGGTCGCGCCGACGACGGTGCCGCGGCCGACCGCCACGTCCGCGCTCAGCTCGCCGGCGCGTCGTTCCTCGAGCACGTCGCGGAACAGGCTGACGGCGGCGATCGGGTCGCCGTCGTGCAGGACCTTGCCCTTGTTGAGCAGCACGACGCGGTCGCACATCTCCTGCACCTGGCTGAGCGAGTGCGTGACGATGATGATCGTCTTGCCCTGCTCCTGGAACGAGCGGATGCGGTCGAGGCACTTGCGCTGGAACGCCTCGTCACCGACGGCGAGCACCTCGTCGACGAGCAGCACGTCGGGGTCGGTGTGCACGGCGACCGCGAAGGCGAGCCGCACGTACATGCCGGACGAGTAGAACTTCACCTGGGTGTCGATGAAGTCGCCGATGCCCGAGAACGCCAGGATGTCGTCGAACCGGGCCTCGGTCTCCGCACGGCTCAGCCCGAGCAGGCTCGCGTTCAGGAAGACGTTCTCGCGCCCGGACAGGTCGGGGTGGAAGCCGGCGCCGAGCTCGAGCAGGGCGGCGAGGCGGCCGCGGCGGGACACCGTGCCGGACGTCGGCTGGATGATGCCGCCGATGGCCTTGAGGAGCGTCGACTTGCCGGAGCCGTTCTGGCCGATGAGCCCGACGGTGGAACCCGCCTGGATCGTCGTCGTGACACCGTCGAGCGCCCAGAAGTCCTGGCGGTGCTTCCGGCCGGCGCGGCCGAGGGTCACGATCCGCTCGCGGATGGTGTTGTCCTTGCGGACCGTGAAGCGCTTGCGGACGTCGTCGATGACGATGACGTCGGGACGCTCGGCCTCGGGCGCGGGCGTCGTCGGTGCGGCGGGGGTGCTGATGGCCATCGTCTAGAGCTCCTGCGCGAAGTTGCCCTGCAGGCGGGAGAAGACCCGCTGCGCACCGATGAGCAGCAGCACGCCGATCACGAACGCGACGAGCAGCCGCAGCATGAGGTGCGACGGGTACGTCACGTCGGCGGGGTCGTGCAACCAGATCGCGTTCTGCATGCCGAGCACGGACAGGGTGAGCGGGTTGTTCGTGTAGATCGCGAGCAGCCAGTCGATCTTCAGCTGCGCCACGACCATCGAGTACGAGTAGACGATCGGCGACGCCCACAGGAGCACCATGAGTCCGACGTCGATGACGAACTGCACGTCGCGCAGGTAGACGTTCAGCGCGGAGAGCACGAGGCCGATCGCGGCGCCGTAGACCAGGATCACCAGGACCGCCGGCACGAGGTAGACGATGCCCTCGTGCCAGGGGAAGACCCCGAGCACGAGCGCGGCCGCGAGCAGGATGCCGAACTGGATGGCGAAGTTCACGAGGGCGGCGCCGACGCTGGCGAGCGGGAAGACCTCGCGCGGGACGTAGACCTTCTTGATCAGGCCGGAGTTCCCGACGATCGAGCCGGTCGACCCCGCGACGATCTCGCTGAACAGCGTGTAGGCGGTCAGGCCGGTGAAGACGTAGATCGCGAAGTTGTCGATCGCTCCGGCGGAACCGAGGATCTTGCCCATCACGAAGTAGTAGATGAGCAGCTGGGTCAGCGGGCGCACCAGGGTCCAGACGAACCCGAGCGCCGAGTCCTTGTACCGGGCCTTGAGGTCGCGGCGGATGAGCATCCCGAGCATCTCGCGCTGCCGGAAGACGTCGCGGAGCTCACGCCAGGTTCCTCGGAAGGCACTCGTCGGAGCGCCGACCACGACGAGGGGCTCCTTCGCGAGCGCCGCCATGCGGGCTTGATCGACCATTCGTCTCTTCGTTCGTGGGGGCAGGACCGGAACAGCATACTCACCGGGCCCTGCGGATCCCGGTCCGCGCGGTCCGGATCCCGTCGTGCTCGACGACAGTCGTCGTGCACCCCGAGCGGGGGTGAATGTTGCTGGATCCAACCCTCAACCTTCACTTTGGGGTTACCGTTGTCGCAACCCGGACCCTTGTCAACATCCACAGGACGGCCCGTCAGCATGCAGCTTGCTCCACGGCCGATCGCTGCGATCGCGGTGGTCGGCGTTCTCACGTTCCTCTCGGCGGGTTGTTCCGCCGGGCAGGACGACCCGGACCCCTCCACGTCACCCACCCGGTCCGCGTCGGCCTCGGCGACCACCACCCCGACCCCCACGCCCACCGTCACCGCGGGCACGCCGACGGCCTCGCCCACGGGCGCGACCGGCGGCACCGACGACGACGGCACCGACGACGACGGCACGGACGACGTGCCGGGCGCCTTCCCGGGCAGCGGCCAGACCGCCCAGCCCGACGAGGACCCGGGCGACTACCCCGCGACCGCGGTCGTCACGTTCGCCGGCTGGGACGCCGGGTCCCGGACGCTCCAGGCGGGCGGACTCGTGTCCGGCACCACCGACACGTCCGGTACCTGCACGTTCACCGCCACGAAGGGCGGCACCACCAGGACCCTGACCAGCACGGCCGAGGCGAGCGCGTCGTCGGTCAACTGCGCGCAGGTGTCCTTCCCCGCGGCGCAGGTGTCCTCCGGCACCTGGTCGATCACCCTCGAGTACGCGGTCGGGTCGCGGTCGACCTCGTCCGACCCGATGACGGCGGAGGTGCCGTGATGCGAACCACCACGACGGACGGACGGCGACGTCCCCTCCGCTCCGCCCTCGCGACGGTCGCCGCCCTGGCGATCGCCGTGAGCGGCCTGACGTTCGGCACGCTGCTGTCCGAGGAGACGACGACGGAACCGGCCTCGGCCGCCACCGCCGCGGGCTTCGACCCGGGCAACATCATCAGCGACGCGAACTTCTACAACGGCTCGGCGATGAGCGGTTCCGCGGTGCAGTCGTTCCTGAACAGCGTCGCCGCGAGCTGCAAGCAGCAGTCCGGTGGCCCGGTGTGCCTGAAGAACTTCACGCAGGACGTCAGCACCATCAAGGCCGTCTCCGGCCGGTGCTCGGCGATCGCCGGCGGCAAGAAGTCGGCGGCGACGATCATCGCCCAGGTCGGCGCCGCGTGCGGCATCAGCCAGAAGGCGCTCATCGTGCTCCTCGAGAAGGAGCAGGGCATCATCTCGACCTCGCGGCCGACGAACTGGATGTACCAGCACGCCACCGGCTTCGCCTGCCCCGACACCGCGCCGTGTGACCCGGCCTACCGAGGGTTCGCGCAGCAGGTGTACGCGGCGGCGCTGCAGTTCAAGCGCTACCAGGCCACGCCGACCTCGTGGGCGTACCAGGCCGGCCGGAACAACGCCATCCTGTACAACCCGAACGCCGCGTGCGGGCGGAAGACGGTCTACATCAAGAACCAGGCCACGGCCGGGCTCTACATCTACACGCCGTACACGCCGAACACCGCCGCCATGGCCAACCTCTACGGCACCGGCGACAGCTGCTCGGCGTACGGGAACCGCAACTTCTGGCGCATGTACACCGACTGGTTCGGCTCGGCCACGGGCGGTTCGTCACCCATCGGCTCGCTCGACTCGCTGACCCCCGGCTTCCGCCAGGTCACGGTCAGCGGCTGGACGGCCGACCCCGACACGACCGCGGCGATCAAGGCGCACGTGTACGTCGACGGCGTCGGCAAGGCCTCGGTCCTGGCGAACGCGAACCGGACGGACCTGGCCGGACGGCTCGGCTCGGGCAACACCGCGCACGGGTACTCGACGACGGTCACGGGCCTCAGCCCGGGCAGCCACAACGTGTGCGTGTTCGGCATCAACACCGGACCCGGGTCGAACACCCTGCTCGAGTGCCGGAACGTCACCGTCGCCGGCGGGACCCCGGTCGGCGTGGTCGACGGTGCCACCGCCGTCGCGGGCAAGCTGACGATCCGCGGCTGGGCGATCGACCGTGACACGACGGCGGCGACGCAGGTGCAGGTGCGCGTCGGCAGCAAGACGCTCGGCACCCTCACCGCGAACCAGACGAAGTCCGGCCTCGGCAAGGCGATGCCGGGCTACGGCGACGCGCACGCCTACTCCGGCACCGTGTCCGGGTTCCCGGCGGGCAAGCAGACGGTGACGGTCCTCGCCAAGGACGTCTCCAGCGGCAAGTGGGTGCAGATCGCGACCCGGAGCGTCCAGCAGGCGACGGGCTACCCGTGGCTCGCGGTCGACGAGGTCTCGTCGAAGTCGCCGGGCGCGCTGAAGGTGCGCGGCTGGGCGATCGACCCCGACACCACGGGCACCGTCCGCGTGCACCTGTACCTGGACGGCAAGGCCCTCGCCTCCATCGGCGCCGACCGCACCAAGGCCGGCCTCGACAAGGCGAAGCCCGGCTACGGCGACGACCACGCGTACCTGTACGAGAAGACGAGCGGGATCTCCGCCGGCACGCACAAGCTGTGCTTCATCGCGATCAACCAGGGGCCGAAGGCGCTCAACGCGAGCATCTGCAAGTCGTTCTCGACCCCGACCGGTCCGCCGAAGGTCGGCATCGACCAGGCCGCGTCCGCCGGGCTCGGCAAGATCACGGTGAGCGGGTACGCCGTCGACCCCGACACCACCGCGCCCGTCGCGATGACCTACACGGTCGACGGCAAGAAGGTCGGTACCGGCACCGCGAACGTCGCGAAGGCCTCCCTCGCGACGAGCTTCCCGGGCTACGGCCAGGCGCACGCGTTCCAGCAGACCCTGAGCGGCGTCGGAGCGGGGGCGCACACCGTGTGCGCGATCGCGAAGAACGTCGGCGGTGGCAAGGACACGAGCACCTGCACGAAGGTGCCGGCTGCGTCGGGCAACCCGACCCTGCTGCTCGACGAGGTCTCCTCGCCGGGTGTCGGCCAGGTGAAGGTCCGGGGCTGGGCGATCGACCCCGACACCGCCGCGTCGCTGAACGTGGACGTGTACTTCGACGGGAAGAACGGCAAGCGGCTGCAGGCGAACCAGTCGAAGGCCAGCCTGGCGACGGCCTACGGGTTCGGCGCGGACCACGCGTTCTCGTCGACGATCGAGCGGATCCCGTCGGGCACGACGCAGGTCTGCGCGTTCGCGATCAACCAGGGCGGCGGACAGAACACGTCGGTCTGCCGGACGATCACCGTCCAGTAGCGACGCGACGACGGACGGGAGGCGCGGTGCCAGCCGGCACCGCGCCTCCCGTCCGTCGTGCGGTCTGTCCGTCAGGACCGGCGCAGCACCCGTGCCACCCCGCCGAGCCGGTCGAGCACCCGGTACTCCGCCGACTGCGTGAGCGCCTGGTAGCGGCGCGCGATCAGGTCGCGCTCCGCCTCGGCCGTCTTTCGGGCGTCGTCGATGACCGCGACGGCCTCCTCGGAGACGATGAGCCGCTGGTTGATCTCCTCGACGCCGGACCGGTGCACGTCGCGCTCCCGTGCGGTCTCGCGCAGCTCCTCCTGCAGCTGGGCGGCCCAGCGCAGGAGCGGGGCGCGCTCGCCCGAGCGGTCGGCGGCGCGCGCCACGGCGGCCTCGAGGGACGGCTGCACGCGTGCGGCGCGTTCCCCGTAGGTGTGCCGAGCGGTGACCACGTCGCGCAGCCGGGCGACCAGGGCGCGACGCTCGTCGGCCGGCATCGCCAGTGCACGCTCGAGCGAGGGGGCGTCGGAGTACACCGGCAGGTCCGCGAGCCCGAGCTCGTCGAGCCCCGTCGCGCAGTCGGTGACGGGCAGGGCACCGCTCGCGAGCGCCTCGTACAGCCGGGCGTTCAGCGTGCCGTACTCGGCCGCGGGGGCGATGACGTCGTCGACGACGAACGCGGCGGCGCGGTAGACCTCGGGCAGCGCGAAGAAGGACACGGCCGGCCGGAGTTCGACGCCGGGCGAGGCCTCGACGTGCTCGACGTTCGCGGCGAACCAGACGATGGGCTCGGCCGGGTCGACCTCGGCGAGCACGTCCTGCACGGTGCGCCGCGCGCCCCAGAAGTTCACCGTCGCGACCGCACGGTCGGTCCGTGCGGCCTCGTCGCCGGTCGTGAAGAGCTCGGGGTCGACGCCGATCGGCACGACCTCGACCGGACCGTCGTAGCGCGCGGCGACGGCGTCGCGGGCGATCGACGACGACGTCCACACGGCGTCGAACTCGGACAGGTAGGCCGAGCGGGCCCACTGCGCGGTCCAGTTCCGCACCCAGGCGATCGCGGCGGTGCCGGCCGGTACCAGGCCGGGCACGAACGACTCGATCATGCTCACGAGCACCGTGGTGTCCTCGGGGACGTCCTCGCCCCAGCGGGGGATCGGCCACATCGCCACGCCCCAGCCCTCGGCCCGCAGCGCCCGCGCCAGACCGAGCGCGACGAACAGGTCGCCCTTGCCCTCGGCCGGGTCGTCCGTCGACACGGCGAACCGGATCGTCCCGCGCGGCCCGACCGCGTGCGCACCGCTCGCGATGGCGCCGTACTCGTCGGCGAGGGGGGACGACGCGGGGGCGGTCGGGATCGTGGGCTGCGGCACGGGTGCTCCGGTCTGGCGGGGGATCGGCGCCGGGTGGGCGCCGGGGGTCTCGGCCGGGTGGTGGCCGTCAGCCATTGTGCACGACCGCTCGCCCGCCCGGTGCGGCGACCACGCGGGCCACTGCTTGTATGGTGATGACGGCCGACGGGCACCATCGTCGCCGCACCACCGATCCCCGCCGCACCGTCGGCACGCTGGAGGAACCCGCCGTGACAGAGCGCAAGCCGGGAGTCGTCTCCGTCGTCCTCGTGAACTACAAGGGCACCGACGACACCCTGACGAGCATCGCCGAGCTCCGCAAGCAGGACTGGCCGCAGGACCGCCTCGAGGTCATCGTCGTCGACAACGGCTCCGGTCCGGAGCACCTCGGCCGGCTCAAGGCCTCCGACCTCGACTTCACGCTCGTCGACTCGGGCGCGAACCTCGGCTTCACGGGTGGCTGCAACCTCGGCGTCGAGCGCTCGTCCGGCGAGATCGTGGCGTTCCTCAACAACGACGCCCGTCCCGACACCGGCTGGGTGCGCGAGGCGATGGCGACGTTCGCCTCCGGCGCGGACATCGGCGCGGTGGCCTCGAAGGTCCTCGACTGGGAGGGCGTCAACGTCGACTTCACCGAGGCCGCGATGACCTGGTACGGCATGGGCTACAAGCCGTTCGCCGGGTCGCCCGACACCGGCCGCTGGGAGTCCGAGACCGACGTCCTGTTCGGCACCGGCGCAGCGATGTTCATCCGGGCGGAGCTGTTCGAGCAGCTCGGCGGGTTCGACGACCGCTACTTCATGTTCTACGAGGACGTCGACCTGGGGTGGCGCCTCAACCTGCTCGGGTGGCGCTTCCGCTACCAGCCGAAGTCGGTCGCGTTCCACAAGCACCACGCGTCGATGAACAAGTTCGGTGACTTCCGCGAGACCTACCTGCTCGAGCGGAACGCCCTCTTCACGCTCTACAAGAACCTCGGCGACGAGCAGCTCGCCGCCGCGCTGCCGGGCTCGCTCGCCCTGGTGGTCCGGCGCGCCGTCGGCCGTGGGGAACTCGACTCGACCGAGCTCGACCTGCGGAACCCCGGCGACGACGCCGTCCCGACGATCCCGGTGCCGAAGACGAGCATGGCCGGCATCTACGGCATCGACCAGTTCGTCGAGCAGCTGCCGTCGATGACCGAGTCTCGCCGCGAGATCCAGGCCTCCCGGGTCCGGAGCGACCGCGAACTGCTCCGACTGTTCGGCAACCGGGACGAGCCCGCGTACCCGATCGAGGACTACCTCGCCGGGTACGACAAGATCGTGCACTCGCTCGGCGTGCTCGAGGTCGGTACGCGCCGCCGCGTGCTCATCATCACCGGTGACGCCATCGGCGAGAAGATGGCCGGCCCGGCGATCCGCGCCACCCAGATGGCGAAGCAGCTCGCGAACGAGCACGACGTCCGCGTCGTCAGCCTCACCCGGTCGTCGCAGATCGACCCGTCCTACGAGGTCGTCACCGTGCCGCACCGTCACCCGCGGCAGATGGTCGAGCACGAGGCCTGGGCGGACGTCATCGTCGTGCAGGGCCACGCGCTCCGCCTGTTCCCGGTGCTCGAGTCGACGCGCAAGATCCTGGTCGTCGACGTCTACGACCCGCTGCACCTCGAGCAGCTCGAGCAGGGCCGCAGCGACGACGTCGACCAGTGGAACCGCCAGATCCTGGACGCCTCGGACACGCTGAACCACCAGCTCGAACTCGGCGACTACTTCATCTGCGCCTCGGAGCGCCAGCGCATGTTCTGGCTCGGCCAGCTCGCCGGCTCCGGCCGTGTGAACGCGCGTACGTACTCCCGCGACGCCGACCTCCGCTCGCTCATCGGCGTCGTGCCGTTCGGGCTGTCCTCGACGCCGCCGGTGCACGACCAGCAGCGCGTCAAGGGCGTCGTGCCGGGCATCGGCAAGGACGACAAGCTCGTCGTCTGGGGCGGCGGGATCTACGACTGGTTCGACCCGATCACGCTCGTCCGGGCGATCGGCAGGATCGCCGAGACGAAGCCGAGCGTCAAGCTCTTCTTCATGGGCGTGCAGCACCCGAACCCGGACGTCCCCGAGATGGACATCGTCGCGAAGGTCCGCGCCGAGTCCGAGGCGCTCGGCCTGACCGGCAAGAACGTCTTCTTCAACGACACCTGGATCCCCTACGAGGAGCGCGGCGCCTACCTGCTCGAGGCCGACGCCGGCGTCTCGACGCACTACGAGCACCTCGAGACGACGTTCTCGTTCCGCACGCGCATCCTCGACTACCTGTGGGCGCGCCTGCCGATCGTGACGACCGTCGGCGACTCGTTCGGTGACCTCGTCGCCGAGGAGCACCTCGGCCTCGCGGTGCACGAGCAGGACGTCGACGGGCTCGCGGCCGCGCTCGACACGGCGCTGTTCGACGAGAAGGCGCGCGCGGGCTTCATCGCGAACGTCGACCGCGTCCGCGAGCAGTTCACGTGGGAGAACGTCCTCGCGCCGCTCGTCGAGTTCTGCCGCAACCCCGTCCGGGCCGCCGACAAGTCCGTCCGCGACACCGTGACCGCGGTCGAGCCACACCAGATGCGTGTCCGGGTGCCGGACCGCAAGAAGCTGTACGGCGTCCGGCACGACCTCGGCCGCGCGGTGCACTACCTGCGGACCGAGGGGCCGCGCAGCGTCGCGAGCAAGATCAAGCACCGCCTGCGCAACCGGTGATGCCGGCGGAGACCCCGGTCGCGCTCGTCATCGTCCCGACGTACGACGAGGCCGAGAACATCCGCACCGCCGTCGCATCGGTGCTCGGCGCCCTGCCGACCGCGCACGTGCTCGTCGTCGACGACGGCAGCCCCGACGGCACCGCCGACATCGTCCGCACGGTCGCGGCCGACGACGACCGGGTGCACCTGCTCGAACGCAGCGGCAAGGGCGGGCTCGGCACGGCGTACGTCGCCGGCTTCCGGTGGGGGCTCGAGCGCGGGTACCCGCTGCTCGTCGAGTTCGACGCGGACGGCTCCCACCCGGCCGACCGGCTGCCGGCCCTGGTCGACGCGGTGCACGCCGACGAGCGGGTCGCACTCGCGATCGGGTCCCGGTGGGTGCGTGGCGGCTCCGTCGTGGACTGGCCGCTCCGGCGCGAGGTCCTCAGCCGGGGCGCGAACACCTACGCACGTCTGGCCCTCGGCATCGGGGTGCGCGACGTCACCGCGGGCTTCCGGGTGTACCGCGCCGAGGTGCTGCGGCGGATGGACCTGGACGGGGTCGACTCGAAGGGGTACTGCTTCCAGGTCGACATGACGCTGCGGGTCGACGAGCTCGGCGGCCGCATCGTCGAGGTGCCGATCCGGTTCCGCGACCGCGTGCACGGCGTCTCGAAGATGAGCGGCGGCATCGTCGCCGAGGCCATGCTGCGCGTCACGCAGTGGGGCCTGCAGCGCCGGTTCGGCCGGCGCCGCGCCGCGCGCTGAGCGCCGCGCGCTGAGCACCGCGCCGCGCCGACGGTGCGAGCGTCGAACCACGTCGGCGACGTCGAACCAGGCCCACCCGCTGGTTCCGTGTCGGTCCCGTGGTTCGACGCCCGCGCCGACGGCGGACGGAGGCGGCGGGGCGGACGAGCGCCGTGCCTCCCGGCCGAGGGTGGTGCGCCGGGGCGGACGTCAGACGCGCGGCAGGTGGCGACGCCACGAGCGGCGACGCGCGGCGACGACGAGGACGGTGACGAAGAGCATGAGCCCGGCACCGTGCAGCAGGTAGCTCTCGGCCGTGCTCGTCACGCCGAGCAGCACGAGGACCGCCGCGGGCCAGACGTACGCGACGCCCGGGAACGTCGTCGCGGTGACCCAGGCGCGGGCGAAGGCGAGCAGGGCGGTGATGCCGAGGAGGATCGTGCCGGCCAGGCCGACCTGCAGCCAGGCGTCGACGAAGGCGTTCAGACCGGACGTGAAGCGGGCGCCGGACGGGTCGACCAGCGCGACGTAGGGGACGACCGGCTCGTGCGGCCACGTGCCGACCCAGCCCCAGCCCTGGATCGGGTACTGCGCCACGAAGGCGCGGATCTGCGACCACAGCTGCAGGCGGAGCTCGGTGCCCCCGGCCGCCCCGATCTCGGCGAGCACGCGCTGACGGAACACCACGCCGACGGCGAGCATGAGCAGCACCGTGGCACCGAGGACCGCGTTCACGACCGGCCGCGTCGTGGGGCGGGCGTGCCGCAGCGACCACAGTGCGAGTGCCGTCACCGCGAGCGCGATCATCGCGAGGCCGGTGATGGGGGACTGCACGAGCATCAGGGTGATGACCGCGAGGGCCGTGGAGGCGACGGCCCGCCAGGTGGTGACCGAGCGGGTGAGGAACTCGACGACGAACGTCACGAGGGCGGTGGCCGCGATGAACCCCATGAAGTTGCGGGTGCCGCCGACGCCCTGGACGGGACCGCCGTACGCGATGTCGCCCTGGATGCCGAGCCCGGGGATCGGCAGGTCGAGCACGAGGCCGGAGAGGACCTCGAGGCCGAGCGCCGTGACGAGCAGGATGCGGAACGCGTCGCCGGAGGCACGGATCACCTGGACGAGGTCGCGACCGAGGGCGAGGTACAGGCCCAGGCCCACGAAGCACACGGTCGCGACGGTGCCGCGGAGGGCGACCCACGAGTACTGGCTCCAGAGGACGCTCAGCGCGCAGTACCCGACGAACGCCAGCAGGGAGAGCGGCAGCACGCCGTGCCAGTCGATCCGGTAGCGCTGACCGAGCAGGCTCAGGCCGGCGAGGACCGTGACGGTGACGAGCACGGCCCAGTTGCCCGCGCTGCCGACCAGGCGCTCGACGGTCGGCTGACCGAAGGCGAACAGCACGATGACGGTCGCCAGGGCCTGGCTGAAGCGGCCGCCCGCCGAGAACCCGATCCACGCGGACAGGTAGCGGCGCGCGAGCACGTGTCGCGTCACCCGTCCGTCCGTCACCCGTCCATCTTGTCCTACTCCGCCGGGAGGGCACAGCCGGGCGGGCGCCTGCGGGGACCGGGCGGTGGCGTGCGGGGACCGGGCGGTCGCGTGCGGGACCGGTCCGGCGCATCACGGAATGTCGTTATGACCGATACGCGATGTTCCTTGTACCGTGCGGCTCGATGGAGACCGGCGGACGGTGGCGACGGGTCGCGGTGGACGCGGCGACCGCGGTGCTCGTCGCCGTCGTCGGGACGGTCGTCGCCGTCTGGCGGCTCGGCCCCGTCGCGCGTGGCACGGTCTGGGCGGAGGACGGCGGGGTCTTCCTGCGCGAACGCGTCGCCCTCGGGCCCGTGCAGTCGCTGCTGGAGCCGTACGCCGGCTACCTGCACCTCGTGCCGCGGCTGCTCGTCGACCTGGCGTGGGCGGCCCCGGTCGAGCGGTACGCGCTCGTGCTGTCCGTCGGGTCGTGCGCCGTCCTCGGGGCCTCCGGTGCGCTCGTCGTGCTGCTCGGCCGCGACGCCGTCCCGTGGCTGCCCGGGCGGCTGCTGCTCGGCCTGCTGCCCGCGACGCTGCCCGTCGGCCCGGTGGAGACCACCGGGAACGTGGCGAACCTGCACTGGTACCTGCTCGCCCTGGCGCCGTGGGTGTTCGCCCACCGGGCGCGGACGTGGGCCGGTGCCGTCGGGACCGCCGTCGTCGCCGTCGGCGTCGTGCTCTCCGAGCCGCAGGCGGTGGTGTTCCTGCCCCTGCTCGTCCTCGCGTGGTGGGGTCGGACGTCGGCGGCACGGCTGCGCGCCCTGCCGGTGACGGTCGTCGCGCTGACCGGGTGCGCCTGGCAGCTCGGCACGGCCGCGACGACCGAGCGGACGGCGGACCCCGGGTCGCCGGCGCTCGCCGACGTCGTCGCCGGCTGGCTGTGGCACCCGGTCGCGAGCACCTGGAACCCGGACGTCGGCGCCGTGGGTCGGGTGGTCGTCGTGGACGGCTGGGCGGTGCTCGTCGTCCCCGCGGCGCTGGTGGTCGCGCTGCTCGTCGCCGGGGCGGTCGCCGGGCCGTGGCGCACGCGCTGGATGATCGCCGCCCTCGCGGCCGGCTCGTTCGGGGTGTGGTGGGCGGCGCTCCTCGCGAACGCCGGGGTGGGGCGGCACTGGGCGACCCCGACGCCCGCGCTGACCGCCGAGGGGCCGCTGCGCTACGCGGCCGCCGCCGGGCTGCTGCTGCTCGGGTCGGCGGTGGTGGCGGGGTCGGCGCTCGTGGTGTCGGCGGGCGGTCGTGGTCGGTCGCGCCGAACGGTGTCCGGGCTGCTCGGGTGGGCGCTCGTGAGCGCGGTCGTCGTGACGGTCGTCGGCAACGCCCCACCGTCGACGACCCGACGCGACGGCGGACCGGTCTGGGCCGCGCAGGTGCCGGCGGCACGGGCGGCGTGCGCGGGGGACCGGGACCGCGTCGTCGCGATCCGGACGGTGCCGTGGCAGGCCGACGTGCCGTGCGCCCGGTTGCTCGGACGCTGACCGCAGCCCGCTCGGCGCAGGCCCGGG
>JAAIGE0100184647.1_pt1 | contig 17442 bp, 22 predicted proteins | sample 6487951 | NCBI WGS metagenome assembly JAAIGE01 (sample SAMN13974128, study PRJNA590717) | phyllosphere metagenome | biome: tomato field; feature: multiple bacterial spot infested tomato fields; material: tomato leaves; isolation source: leaves from tomato fields | host: Solanum lycopersicum ...
TCGCGCAGACCCGCGCCCTCATCGGCTATGGGGAAGCGGTCCCCGATGCCCAACGCGAAGGTGGGGTAAAGGTCGAAGAACATCGTGCTGGCATGATCATTGTAGAAGAATAGCAACACGTCCGCAACAAGTAAGATCTCGCGCCGGCTATCTGGGCGAGCTTGGCGTAGGATTCCGCCCCCTCCCGCAAACGCCCCCCCGCAGCGCGATGGGTTACACTCACCTTGATCGACAGCGGAGGGAAGTAGCAGCTCCCCCGCAATCTCGTCGGTCAAAGGAGGTGAAGTGATTTGACTATATTTGAGACAGCAATGGTTGTGATCGCGGGCTTTTCGCTCGTGGTCGCGATCGTAAAGTTGGGCCGCGACAAGTAGCCTGACGGGAGCGGGGGTCCGCAAGGGCTCCCGCTCTTTTCGTGGGACACGCCATAAAGTTTGAGCCCGCCGAGTAGCAGCTCGGCGGGCTCAGGATAGTTCCGCGATTTGACCAATCACGAGACAGCACGGCCTATATACGCCTCCGCGCCTTAATATCCAATAGCCAGGCCGCGCACCCATCCCGACGATCGCGCAGCGGATCTAGCCCGCTGGAACCGCCGCAGGTGTGCCATGTGGCACACTCCACCCCGCCACGGGCGGCGCGTCGAGGAGGGCGAGCAGATCGCCCAGCGCGCGCCGCCGATAGGCGTTCAGCCAGCGCCGGCGCCGATGCTCGGCCGCGTCATGAATCATATGGCACCGCTGGCAGAGCGCGGCCAGGTTGCGCGGCGCATTATCGGTCGGATCATGGTTCAGATGCGCGCACGCGATATAGACCCGCGTGACGCGAACGATCGCCGCGACCCCAGCGCCGGGCGCGCGCACCCGGCGTCCGCGTCCATCACGCCATTGTCGGCGATCGGCGTCCCACCAGCGGCCATCGCCCAGGTGAAACACGCGCCGCCCATGCGGACGCCGGCAATGCTCGCAGCGCCCCTTGGCACGGCCGAAGCGGATCAGCCTCGACAGCTCGGGCCAGTCGATCGGGTAGAGCCAGCGATGTTCGGCCATGATCGGCATGACGATTCTATGAGTCAGCCGGGAGGAGAACGAAAGCAGAAAGTCACCTCACGGACCACCCGTTCGAGCAGGCGTTGCGCGCGACAAATGCCGTGCGGAGATCCGCACCGCGCATCCTCCACCGCTCGCGCCGCGCGCGAGCGGTGCCAGGGGAACGCCAAGGGCGCCGCCCTTTCGTTCCCGAACGACAATCGGCCGCCCGTGTAATCCGCCAACCGCGACACCTGGCGCCAGAGGCCCCGGTCGCGCTAGGCGGCTCGCCCGCGCCAGCGGCAGATTCTCGCTCCCCCTCCCCATCCCGTCCTCGCCGGACAGGCAGGGCCGTGAGGCCGAGCGGCCTTGCGGCCCATGCCAGAAGGAGGATCAGCGATGCACAGCCCCGAACACCTCGACACCATCCGTCGCCTCAACGACGCGGCCCGGAGCCGTCCCGGCACCGCATCCATCGCCAACGTCACGCTTGGTTTCCAGTCGCTGCCCGACGCCGATCGCTTCGCGGCGCTGGCGGCCATCGTCAGCTTCTCGCAATTCGACGGCAACAATGACCCTTATGGAGAACATGATTTCGGCGCGGTCTATCGGCTTGCGACGGGGACATGGACGCAGGAGCGGCCGAATGACGACAAGGCTATCGCCGAGACAGTTTTCTGGAAGGTGGACTATTACGACAACACACTCACCTATGGCAGCGAAGCGCCGTGGGATGAGCAGCAGACCAAGCGCGTGCTGACGATCATGCTGGCAAGCGAATATTGACCACCAACGCCTTTCGATCCGCGCTCAAGCGAGCGCGGATCACGACGCGCCGACCAGCTCTAGCCCCACGTGATTTGTTGAGAAATCGCCTTGGAAGGCGTAGGGTTAATGGCAGAAAGGATGACGCGATGACCCAGATCGAACTTGAAACGCTGCGCGAGCGCATCCGCCAGATGGATTTTGAGCGCGGCACTCCCGGGCAGATTGCGCTTTGGCGCGAGGACGTAGCGGAAGCGCGCGCCAATCTCGTCATCGAGGACATGACGCCGACCATCGATGACGAGGCAATTTTCGCGATGATGCTCGACGAAGGCGTCCCGCCCGCCGTCATGCCCTCGATTATTCTCAGTCTCTACAAGCCCGGAACCCGCCAGATCGCTGCCTGACCTTGGACAGCGATCCTTACACATATCCCGGAACCGAGACGCTTCGTAACCGGCTCGGGATCACCGACGACAAGACGCTCACCGAGGCCGAACGGAGGCTGACGCTGGCGCGCGGAGCGGAGATCGTCGGCCTTAGCTTTCCAGCGTCGGCCGACGGCTATCGGGCGCTGCACAAGCACCTGTTTCAAGACCTCTACGATTGGGCGGGACAGGACCGCACCGTAAACATCGCCAAGGGCGGGTCGAGCTTCGCAGCCGTCCCCTACATTGCGCGCGAACTCGACAAGCGGTTCGCCGAGGTAAGCGCGCAGGGCGGCTTCCGGGGGCTTCCTCGAGACGAGTTTTTCGATCGGCTCGGCAACCACATCAACGAGATCAACGCCATTCATCCCTTCCGCGAAGGGAACGGCCGCGCCATGCGTCATCATGCCGCGCAGCTCGCACGCCAAGCCGGCCACCCGATCCGCATCGCCGCGATCGACAAGGACCGATGGATGGAGGCGTCCCGCCACGGTTTCTTTACGGGCGATCATCGCGGCATGGCCGCCGTTCTCTCCGCAGCGGCGATCAAGCGCGACCTCGCGCCCGAGGCGCGGATCGGTCCCGCCGGGATCGCCATGCTACCCAGGCGCGCGCCGCCCGAGGGGCAACGCTATCGGGTGACGCTGGCCAAAGCGCGCGAGGAGCTGGAACGCTACTTGCCGGCCGCTCGCCAACAGGCGGTCGACCGGCTGCGCGAGCTGATGAAGGAAGGCGCCTCCTCCTCTGCCATCGCCAACGCGCGCACCGAACTTGCCTATGTCCGGCACGCCAAAGGGCCGATCTACCAATCGCACCTTCTCACCTATCTCGGCGTCCGTCAGGTCGATGCCGTCGTCACCAAGCAGCAGACGCCGTTGGAGCGGGTGCGTGAGATCGGCGCGGCACTCGGCGTCCAGATCAACAACCAGCAGCCGGCGCAGCTCCAGCGCGCTGTGCGATCGCTGGAGAGGCCGATCCTCCCCCCCGGCCACTCGCCGGGGCAGGAGCGGCTTGCCGAACTGTTCTTGAAGAACACGCCCGAGAAGAACCACGCCGATGCTCGCCTCGCGCCCGCCCAGGCGATCGTCGACGCCGCCATGAAGACCGCGCGCGATCGGGGCGAGAGCGCGCGCATGGTCGGGACCATCGGAGAATCGACGCGCCAGCTCGTCGCCGATCGGATCAAGACGGGCGGATCACTGGACGGCGAGATCGGCCGCGCGTCCCCGGCGCAGGCACCGGGGACGCGCGATAAGGACCGCAGCCGCTAGCCTGGTGCTGAAGCGAAGGTCGAACTAGGCGCTATTGAGAGGTCCGCCGTCCGGGCTGCGCCCCGTCATTATATACCATTGCTCTAAGGTCGATGGCGCGCCGATCAGTCGCTCGATCGCCTCACACACCGAATAAGCGGCCTCGTGTTCCCTGTTTCCATCTAGGATGGAGAGAGCGCGCTGCAGCAGGCCTTTCGCCTCCGCCAATTCCTCGGTCAGCACTCGTTCCGCAAATAAGGGCATTCCACCTACTCGATCCATACGCTCCGCTTTTTGTGGCGCGCCGGCGCTTCAGGCAGCCGACAGCGCGCCTCCAAAGGAGGCGCGCACAGCCCGGAAACCGGGCATTGGAAACCTGATGAAAGTCAGGCGCGAACGCCTTTGGGCCAGGGCCTTGGACATACGCGTCCGCTGCCCGGTAGCCTAAGCTCGTCGGCTCTTTCATCAGGAGGTTTCCACGCCTCCGCCCACGTTTCCGCAGGCAGGCACAAGTTAGGTGAAAGCGGCTAAGGAATCCACGCCTGATATTGTCCACACTGGACTGATCGGCGCGACGAAGTGTTCCCTACGATCGGGCGTGCGATCGGCCCACGCGGAGCTCGACCGCCAATTTGGCCTCAATGAGCCGCAATTTTGCATCGAGACCAGACACCGCCTCGTCGTCGCCGCGCCCGACAGCTTCGCTTATCAGGGAAAGCAGATGATCGATTGAAGCCTCGCCATGCTCGGCGACGAGCTGGTTCGCTTCCTCTTGAAGTTTAACTCGGTCGCTCCCGCTCATAGCGTCGCCAGATTAAATTCGATCAATACTTGTAGCGGCTCGCAATGATGATCGCCCGGAACTGCAATATAGGGCGGTTTTCGGCTCGCATTGCGTGAGACGGATCGATGCGGGGAACGCACGCTCCGTGAGACAGAAACCACATTCGGTGCGACCGACGCGCAATGCTGATCCGTTGGCTTACGGACGGCAAAAAGCGGTGGTTAGCGCCCGGGCAGCTTTCCGAGCCGGCATGGTCGAATACCGCCGCCCTCCCTCCGAGGGTCATAACCGTTCGGTTCTGACACTTGAAACAGCAGCTGCCCTAGCGCGGACTGAGCTATGAAGCACCAGGTCCAAACCGGTTCAGAGGCACCTTGAGAAACGCCGTCCCACACTTGTCCGCATCCGGCAGCCGGCCGCCACGTATGTTCACCTGAAGCGCGGCGAGCATCAGGTCGGGTAGTGGGAGCGATGCGTCGCGTTTCTCGCGGGTCGCGACGAACTCGGCTTCGTCGATGCCATCGTGAACATGGATGTTGTCGCGACGCTGATCGGCGACGGTCGAGCGACCAAGTACGTCCCTGCCATCCTTGCCATAGTCATGCCCAACATAGGTTGCGGTTTCGGGTGGCAGATCGAGGATGGCGCGGATCGAGCACCACAGCGAATGAGCATCACCACCCGGGAAGTCCGCTCGGCTTGTGCCACTATCGGGAACCATCAGCGTATCGTGAACGAACGCGGCGTCACCGACGACATAAGTGATCGAGGCAAGCGTATGGCCCGGCGACAGCATGACATGAGCATCGAGCGTGCCGATCCGGAAACGCTCGCCATCCGCAAACAACCGGTCCCACTGGCTGCCGTCGACGGCGAGATCGGGCAGGCAGTAGATGTCCCGCCACAGCTTTTGCACTTCCACGACCTTGTTGCCGATCGCGGTTTTGCCACCGGTCTTGCCGGTGAGGTACGGAACGGCTGACAAATGATCGGCGTGTGGGTGGGTGTCGAGCACCCATTCGACGGTTAGCCCCTTTTCGCGCACATAGTCGAGGATAAGATCCGCGTTTCGGGTCGCGGTCGCACCAGCGCGCGGGTCAAAATCCAGAACTGGATCGATGATCGCAGCCGTCTTCGTAGTGTCGTCGACGACAACATATTGGAAGCTACCAGTGCGCTCATCATGGAGCGACGCAACGGTCATACCATCGTGCTTATACTCGATCATGTTTTCATCCTCTCGCTCTGTTAGCTTTCTGCCCGCGCCCGCGCGAACAACCGCTCGAAATCACCCGGATCGATCGCGCCCATCACCAGCATGCGTCCGGCAAGAAAGCCCGGGGTGCCGGCCAAGCCGATCGAATAGGCCTCTTGGCCGTTCGCACGCAGGCGCGCCGCGACAGCCTGTGCATGCGAAGCAAGCCACGTCGTTGCGCTCAGCCAGTCACCGCCAGCGCCGATTACGACGTCCCGCAGCATGTCGTCGTCAATCGTACGGTTGTCGGCCATCAGCTGGCGATGGACGACCGGGTAGATGCCCTGTTCGGCACAGCTGAGCGCAACGCTCGCGGCACGTTCAGACGGTGGACCGAAGATCGGCCAATCCTTGTAGATGACCCTAATTTTGCCATCGCGTCGCACGGCCTCTTCCAACGCGGGGAAGGCGTGACGGCAGGCCGGGCAACGATAATCGGTGAAAACGGCAAGCCGCAACGTCGCGTCGGCAGGACCGTGCTCAGGCGAACTGCCGCCTGTCAGGATCAGGTCGGCGGTCGGACCAACGTCACGCCCAATCGGGGCGGTGCGCCGCAGCACCTGTCCGACCGCCCAGCCCCCCACGACTACAGCGCCGAGCCCGACCGCCTGCCTCCGACTGAGTGGCCCCGGCACGCTCAACGCCCTCCGGGCTTGCTGCGCGCCGTGGCGACGAGGCGGCGGAGCGCCGGCAGATCGACCGCGCCGGCCACGACCTGCGAGCCGACGATCAGCGCCGGCGTCCCATTGAACCCGATCGCTTCGGCAATCGCATTGGTGCGTGCGAGCAGCGCATCGATTTCCGCGCCACGCGTCTTCAGGTCACGTTGCAGACGCGGCCAATCCACCTTGGCTTTCACAGCAGCTGCCCTGATACCGGCGCTGTCGAGCCGCGCCGGCGAGGCAAGCAGCGCTCCATGGAAGGCGGCATGCCTGCCCTGCCACTGGCTCGCGACGGCCGCCCGGGACGCCTCACGGGAGGCGGGTCCGAATATTGGCCAATCCCGATACACGATCCGGACCTTCGGGTCGGAGCGAAGCAGCGCGTTCAGCACCGGCTCCATGCGACGGCAATAGGGACAGTTGTAGTCGAAGAACTCGACAACGGTGACGTCATAGGCGGTGCCGGCCCGCTTGGGGGCTACGGGATCGTCGACGACTGCCTTGCGCGACAAATCAGGCTGCTGCTGCCCGACCGCAGGTGTCATCGGCACGGCGAAAGCAAGCGCGGCTAGAGCGCCGCGAAAGAGAAGGTTGCGGCGGTTCATCGGTGTTTCCTTGCCTTATCAATTCCATCGGCGAGCGCGGCGCGCGACAACTCTCCGAGCTGAAGCTGCACGATCGTGCCATTCGCGGCGACGAAGGCGGTTGCGGGATAGCCGGCGACTTCGAAGGCTCGGGAAAGCCTACGGTCGGGATCAAGCGCGACGTTGCCGGCACCGATGCCTTCGCGGGTAAGGAACTGGGTAACGGTCGCCGGCGCCTCACCCTGATCGGCGAGCAGAATCGGAACCTCTCCACGGCGCGACGCAGCAGCATCGAGCATCGGCAGCTCGCGCCGGCATGGGCCGCACCATGTCGCCCACAGATTGACCACGAAGGGACGACCCCGGAAACGATCAAGCGGGAGCGGAGCGCCGGATGGCGTCGTTAGGGCGAGATGATAGGGAAAGGGGCCGTAGGTCACGGGCGGGATCAGCGCCTGAAGCGTGAACCAGAGGCCGCCAGCTACGGCAAGCGCTGCCCAGCCTATCGCCAGAGCGCGCGTTCGGCCGAGCCGGAACGCCAGCGTTACCGCAGCGCCGGCGAGGCCGGCGACGGCCGAGAAGCCTCCCTGCCATATAGCTAGGATGGAAAGTGGAGCATCGGCGTAGCTCGCCCAATGCGTCGCGACATAGCCGATCCGGGCCGTCACCAGCCCGACGACAATAGCACTGGTCGCGACCATCGACACTCGCGGGAAGCGGAACCGTCCCGCCAGCGCCGTCAAACCGAGGAACACGGCGACGCACAGAACCGCCAATCCGCGATCGACCGCCATCATCAGCGGCCCGATGGCAATTGCGCTGCCCATCACAGAAACGCGCCTGCGCTCTTCCAGAGCATATAGGCTGCGACCACGAAGATCAGCATTGCGAAAACCGTGGTGAGCGTACTGCCCGTGCCCAGACGCTTAGCGATCCGCGTGCCGATCAACCCGCCGATAACTCCACCGCCGATGAAGGCGAAGGCGAGCGGCCAATCCACAAGCCCGGAGAACGCGTAGTTGGCAGCGGTCGTTAGCCCGAACGCGGTGACGGCGATCAGCGACGTGCCGACGGCGTTGAGGATCGGCATGCCCGTCGATCCAATCAGTCCGGGAACGATCAGGAAGCCACCACCGATGCCAAAGAAGCCTGAAAACAGTCCGGTGCCGAGGCCATAACCCAGCACCTTGGGCGCCTTCTCCCGGTTGCATTCTGCACCGGGATTACCAGCGTCACCCCGCCCGCGCAGCATCACAACGCCGACGACGATCATGACGAGCGCGAATAGAAAGAGGAGCTTGCCGCCATCGACGGCCTTGCCCGCGGTGGATCCGAGTAGCGCACCGATGACGCCGGCAGTCGCATACATGCCGCCGCACCGCCATTTTACGGTATGAGCCTTGGCATGACCGATCAGACCGGTCGCGGCATTGGCCGCCACGGCAAACGCGCTCGTACCGATGGCGAGGTGCGCGTCGGGAACGCGCACCAGATACACCATGAGCGGCACGGCGAGGATCGAGCCACCGCCACCGACGAGCCCGAGGGTGAATCCGACCAGGCTGCCGGACAAGGCGCCAAGCAGATACTGGATTGGTTCGAGGATCATGCCGCCTTGCCGATCTCGTGTGGAGCGGCCATCCACTCACGGCCTTTCAGCATGCCCTGCCAGTAGATCGGGGGCAGCATCCGCTCTTTCAGGAACCACGCGGTGCGCGTCGGACGCGTTCCGTCCAGCAGCCAGGATGGGAAGCTGGGCAGCAGCTTTCCGCCATAGCCGAACTCGGCGAGGACGATCTTACCGCGTTCGACCGTGAGCGGGCATGAGCCGTAACCATTATAATCGGCAACGGGGGGTCTGCCGTCGAGCGCGGCCAGCGCGTTGACTGCGACCACGGGCGCCTGGACGCGAGCAGCAGCGGCGGTCTTGGCGTTGCTGGTGCCAGCGGCATCGCCAAGGCCAAAGATGTTTTCAAATCGCTTGTGCCGCAGCGTAGTCTCGTCGACCTCGACGAAGCCGCTCGCAGCCGCAAGCGGGCTATTTGCGACGACCGCATGTGACACCTGAGGTGGCACGACATGGAGCATATCGAACTCACGTTCGATCCGCTCGGAGACGCCGTCCTGCTTGCGCTCGAACGTGGCGACGCGGCGATCGGCGTCGACCGCGACCAGGTTGGACTCAAGCCTGAGATCGATACCGTACTTCTCGACATATTCCATCAGCGCCGGGACGTAGGTCGGGACCCCGAACAGGGCTGCGCCGGCATTATGGAACTCGACGTCGATAGCTGGGAGAACGCCGCTATCCCGCCAGATGTCGCAGGAGAGATACATCGCTTTCTGCGGTGCGCCGGCGCACTTGATCGGCATGGGTGGCTGCGAGAACAGCGCCCGCCCCTGCCGCAATTCCTTGACGAGCTGGTAGGTGTAGGGTGCCAGATCGTAGCGATAGTTGGAGGTGACGCCGTTGCGGCCGAGAGCCTCAGGCAGCCCTTCGATCTTCTCCCACGCCAGGCGCAGCCCGGGCGCGACGACCAGAACGCGATAGGTCAATGTGTCACCGTCTTCGAGCTCGACCGTGTTACGGTCGGGGTCGATGGCAACGGCGGGCAACCGTACCCACTTAACGCCCTTTGGCATTATGTCGGATTCGGCCTTGCGCGTCTGTTCGGGAGTGAAGACGCCGGCCCCCACCATCGTCCAGCCGGGCTGGTAATAATGGTCGGTCGCCGGATCGACGACCGCGATCGTCACTTTGGCGTTGCGCTTCAGAATGCTGGAAGCGGTCGCGATGCCGGCGGCACCGCCCCCGATGATGACGATGTCGTAGGTCATTGATCAGCCCTTTCGGAACGGCGCTTCAGCGCAGGCGTGAGATCGGCAAGGTCGTACCCGGCTGCCTTTGCTTGGTCGACGATCGTCGCCGGGTCGGCGCGATCGGCCTCGGCCAACGCCCACAAGGTCGCCGCGCGCGTCCCGCTACGGCAGAAGCCGAGCGTCGGCTGTGGCAGCGTGGCTAGCGCCTCCTTCATGCGATCCGCATCGGCGTCAGTCGCCTTGCCCGGTACGATAGGGACATGGGCAAACGCGAGACCGTGGTCGCCTGCCATTCGGGCCATTTCTTCCGCGCTTGGCTGGCCCGCCTCCTCGCCGTCCGGGCGGCTTGAGATGATCGAGCGATATCCTGCCTTCGCGGCAGCGGCGAGGTCGTCTTGCGTCAGCTGGGGGGCGGCAGAGAAGGACGAGGTGATCTGCTTGAAAGCCATGTGATGTCTCCTGTCTGATCAGGCCGAACGGCGGGAAGTGAATGCAAAGCGGTGGACGGCAACGCCGAGGGCCATTGCAGCGATGAAGACCAGTGCCGGCAGAGGCTGGATCGCCAGTGCGGCAATGGCGGGACCTGGGCACAATCCGACGATGCCCCAGCCTATGCCGAACAAGGCCGCACCGCCGATGAGGCGCCGGTCGATCGGCGAGGTGGCGGGCGTGTGGAATTGTTCGGCCGCGATCGGGGTCGAGCGACGCCGCACGACGAACCAGGCTATCGCCATCGGCAGGATCGCGCCTGCCATGACGAACGCCAAGGTCGGGTCCCACGCGCCGGTGACATCGAGGAACGCGCGCACCCGCGCCGGATCGATCATTCCGGAGATGGCAAGGCCGGCGCCGAACAGCGTCCCGCTAGCGAGTGAAATGAGGTTCTGGCGCATCACAGTATCACCCCGGACAGACGCATGATCGTGACCGTGACGACGCCGGTCGCCATGAACGTGACGGTCGCGGCGATGGACCGGGGCGACAGGCGGGACAGGCCGCATACGCCGTGACCACTGGTGCACCCGGACCCAAGCCGCGTTCCGATACCGACGACCAGACCGGCGACGGCAATCAGCGAAAGCGATGCCGGAAAGCTGGCTTTCACGCCCAAACTGGCCGCAGCAATACCCGCGCCCAAGGGCAGACCCGCGGTAAAGAGCAGCGCGAGGGCCCATGGTGGACCTCCATCGGTAAGACCCAAAACTCTTGCGAACATGCCGCTGACACCGGCGATGCGCCCGTTGCCCAGCAGCATGATCGCCGCGGCGACACCGATCATCAGCCCGCCGATGAAGCCTTCGAGCGGCATGGCATGGGGAAAGCCTGGCATCACAGCGCATCCAGCGGAATTTTGAGGTAGCGGGTGCCGTTGGCTTCCGGCTCCGGCAGATGACCACCGCGCATGTTCACCTGGATCGAGGGCAGGATGAGCTTCGGCATCGACAAGGTGGCGTCGCGACTGGTCCGCATCGCGACGAAGTCGTCTTCGCTGACCCCTTCGTGGACATGCACGTTGCCGACACGCTGTGCGCCTACAGTCGTCTCCCAGACATATTGGTCGCGACCCACCGCCTTGTAGTCGTGGCAGAGGAACAGGCGCGTCTCGTCCGGCAGCTGCATGAGCCGGCGGATCGAGCGGAATAGCTGGCGTGCGTCGCCACCAGGGAAGTCTGCCCGCGCGGTGCCGTAATCGGGCATGAAGAGCGTATCGCCGGTGAAGACCGCGTCCCCAATCGCATAGGCCATGTCCGCCGGCGTATGGCCGGGCACGTGCAGCGCAATGGCGTCGATGTTGCCGATGGCAAAGCGGTCGCCGTCCTCGAACAGCCGGTCGAACTCCGAGCCATCGCGCTCGAAGTCGGTGCCAGCGTTGAAGATTTTGCCAAATACGTTCTGGACCCGGATGATCTCACGACCGATCGCGAGCTGCCCGCCAAGCGCCTGCTGAAGATAGGGTGCCGCGGACAGGTGATCGGCATGTGCATGGGTTTCCAACAGCCAATCGACCGTCAGTCCCTGATCCCGCACGTAAGCGATCACTGCGTCCGCCGACGCGGTTTTGGTCCGGCCAGCCGCGGCGTCAAAATCGAGGACGCTGTCGACGATCGCAGCCTTTTTCGTCGCCACGTCCCAAACGACGTAGGTCGCTGTGTTGGTAGGCTCATCAAAGAAGGACTGAACGACCGGCGATCCGGCCGCTTTTGCGCGTCTGATCTGGGCGTTGGCTTCGCTCAAAACCGGGTCCATGACCATCTCCATTTAAACAAACTCATGGTTTATGTAGCTGTGTAAGCGTATTGCGTCAACGGGGTGTTCGTGCCATTTGGGAGGAATGGAAATGATGGAAGCGAACATGCCGCGCTCGCTGCGCATCGGGGATGCAGCCCCGAACTTCACCGCCCGCACCACTCAGGGCGAGATTGCGCTCGATCAGTATCGTGGGCGCTGGATTGTGTTTTTCTCGCACCCTGCTGACTTCACGCCGGTTTGCACGAGCGAGTTTGTGGCCTTGGCTAAAGCGGCCCCTCAATTCGAGGAGCTGGATTGCGTATTGTTGGGGCTGTCGGTCGACAGCCTCTACTCTCATGTCGCCTGGCTTCGCGCGATCCACGACGTTTTTGATGTCGAGGTGCCGTTTCCGGTGATCGAGGATCCGTCGATGGCGGTTGGGTATGCCTACGGCATGCTCGACGAGCAGGCTGGCGATGCCTCAACGGTACGTGCAACCTACTTCATCGATCCCAAAGGCATTATCCGCGCACTCAGCTGGTATCCGATGAATGTCGGGCGCTCGGTCGACGAGATGCTTCGCACGGTCAGGGCGTTGCAGCGTTCGGCCGATGGCGAGGCCTATACGCCCGCTGACTGGCAGCCGGGCGACGACGTGCTCCTGCCTCCCGCTTTGCCGGGGAACGCAGGCGCCGACTGGTTTCACCAGACGAAGGCTGACCGGTGATGGCGATCTACCAGTCCCGCGCGCTTGCCGACGTTGCAGTCGAGAAGCTGCGCGTGTTCGCGCAGCCGCAGCGCCTTATGATCCTGTCCTATCTGCTGGGTGGCGAACGGCAGGTGGCGGACATCGAGGCGGCCACGGGCGTGACCCAACCAGCGCTCAGTCAGCAGCTTGCCGAGCTGCGGCGCGCCGATCTGGTGAAGACCAGGCGTGAGGCGAAGCAGGTTCACTACCGTCTTGCCGACGATGCAGCCGCACTGTGTGTGCGAACCCTGGAGGCGATGTTCGGAGCCGACGATCTGTCGGCTCCCCAAACGGCCCCGGCCCCCCGCCCAGTGCGACCGCGCGAGACGCCGTCCGTGGTTCGACCGCAAAACATCGGTGCGGCCGTTTTTGCGAGAGTTGGCTGATCATTTCGGCTGAAGAAGGAAAAAGCGGATGCGTATGCCAATCATTGCTCTTGCAGGATGCTTGTCACTCATGAGCAGCGTCAGTGCTTCAGCCGGCGTGCCTAGGCAGGCGGTGATACCGGGATATGGCGCGATCACACCCGTCGAAGGTGCTGCGGAACGGCCCGATCGCAAGTTGCGCTATCGCGTGCTGTTCAATGTGACCAAGGCCGCGGCAACGCCGGATAAAATCAATCCATCGCTGGAGAAGGTCGCCCGCTTTTTGAACCTGCTGGGCAACGATGGCGTTCGTCCAGAACAAGGCGATGTCGTCGTGATCGTCCACGGTCCGGCGACGCCCATCGTTACCGAAGATCGCGCCTATGCGACAAAGACGGGAGTAGCTGCGAACCCCAACCTTGCCTTAATTGAGGCGTTGAAAAAGGCGGGTGTATCCGTTCGGGTATGCAGCCAAGCTCTTATCGGAAACGGGATCGACCCCGCTACGGTAGGAAAGAGTGTCGAAACTGACGTGTCTGCGCTGACGACTATGGCGACTTTGCAACTGCGTGGTTGGGCACTGATCCCCGACTGATCACGCCGACACGTTTACTGTTTCGCCGTTCTAGTCCGTAACGCTGCTGGTGTCATAACCGGTCGGTTGTGACACCAGCAGACTACCATAGCTTTCGGCAAGTTTACGGTGCCACAATCCCGCATCAGAAAGCGTCCGCTTCCAGAAGCTCTGAATGCATCGGCTAAGCCGATAGTTGGCGAATTCTGCCGACCGTGCCGAAGTTGGCTCCGCAAGGAAAACGAGCGGTTTTCTCGCGGTCTGACAATGCCGGTCCCGGCAATCCGAAAAGAGCAAGAAAACCCGTTGTGAAAACCAGCGCCATCTTGCACCATGCCGGTAGTCTTTTCTGGCGGGGTACGCATTGCTCATTGGCTATATCCGAGTGTCCAAGTCGGACGGCACGCAGCGGCTGGAGCCGCAGCGCGACGCGCTGTTCGCGGCCGGCATTGATCCGTCGCGCATCTATGAGGATATGGCATCGGGTCGCCACGATGCGCGGCCTGGCCTGACCGCCTGCCTGAAGGCGCTTCAGCCGGGCAACACGCTCGTCATCTGGAAGCTGGACCGCCTCGGCCGCGATCTGCGCCATCTGGTGACGACGGCGGAGGATCTCCGGTCGCGCGGGATCGGGTTGAAGGTGCTGGCAGGTGCCGGCGCGCAGATCGACACGACGTCTGCCAATGGCCGTCTCGCTTTCGGCATCTTCGCGGCGTTCGCCGAGTTCGAGCGCGAGTTGATCGCCGAGCGTACCCATGCCGGCCTTGCTGCGGCGCGCGCGCGCGGTCGCATGGGCGGTCGGCCGCGCAAGATGAACCGGGCGACGCTGACGATGGCGATGGCGGCGATGTCCGATCGAGGTGTCGTCGCGGCTGATGTCGCTAAGCGGCTCGGGATCACGACCACGACCCTGTATGTCTATGTCAACGGCGACGGCACCCCCAAGGCGCCGGGGCAGGCGTTGCTCGATGCGGGTCCCACTCGGCAACCGCAAAGCCAGGCTGCATAATGAGCGCGGGCGTCACGGTCCCCATCGAGGCGATCGTGACGCTCCGACGTCGTTTGGCGGCATTGCCGGCAAGGCATCCCGAGCGGCAGCCGCTGATGACATCGACCGCCGAACTCTACGACATCAGCCGCGCTACGCTCTACCGGCTGTTGCGCGGCGAGCGAAGGCCGAAGGACGCACACCGTGCCGATCGTGGCCTGTCGCGCACCATGCCTGCCGGCGAGATCGAATGGTGGTGTGAGGTCGTTGCGGCGATGAAGAGCCGCACGACCAACCGTCAAGGCCGTCGTCTCTCGACGAAGCGTATCCTCGAAATCGTCACCGAACACGGTGTCGAGACCCCCGATCGCGGTCTGGTGAAGCTGCCGGCAGGTCGGTTGGCTGCCTCGACACTCAACCGGCACATGCGGCAACGGGGATACGACACCGAGCGGATGACGCGCGAGCCGGCTGCGGTGCGCTATCAGGCCGAACGCGCCAACATGCTCTGGCATTTCGACATGAGCCCGTCGGATCTCAAGCAGTTGAAGGCCCCGACCTGGATCGATCCCGATCGTAATGGCGCGCCTACGTTGATGCTGTTCTCGGTGGTCGATGACCGGTCGGGCGTCGTCTACCAGGAATATGCGCTCGTCTATGGGGAGGATGCCGAGGCGGCGCTGCGCTTCCTGTTCCGTGCGATGGCACCAAAGGAGGACAATCCGTTTGGAGGTATTCCGGAGAACATCCAGCTCGATGGCGGCCCGGTCGGCAAATCGAGCGTGTTCAAGGGGGTCATGGAATGTCTCGGGATTACCGTCACTCCGCACATGCCAGCAGGGTCGGACGGACGCCGCACGACCGCGCGCGCCAAGGGGAAAGTCGAGCGCCCGTTCCGCACTGTCAAGGAAGCGCACGAGACGCTGTACCACTTTCACGAACCCGCCAGCGAGGAGGAGGCCAATCGCTGGCTGGCGCGCTACATCGCCACCTACAACAGCGGCGACCATCGTCGCGAGCCGCATTCTCGGATCGACGACTGGCTCGGCCACCTGCCCGATGGCGGCATTTGCGCCATGTGCAGTTGGGAGCGCTATTGCGCATTCGCGCGCGAGCCAGAGCGCCGCAAGGTCGGCCTCGACTGCCGGCTGACCGTCGCCGGCGTTACCTATGAGGTCACGTCCGAAGTGGCCGGCGAAACGGTTGTCGTCTGGTGGGGGCTGTTCGACCAGGAGCTATGGGTCGAGCATGGCGATGACCGATACGGCCCGTTCGATCCGGTCGGAGGGCCGGTGCCGCTGCATCGCTATCGCAAGCATCGCAAGAGCCGGCGCGAGGTCCGCGCGGATCGCGTCGATGCGCTGGCGACGAAGATCGGAATCCCTCGCTCGGTCTTGACGGGCGAGGACGACATCGTGGTGATCGGTCGCAAGCCCACCGATGGGATCGCACCTGTGCCGGCCCGGCCATTCGCCGATCCAGATCCGTTCGCCGAACTCACCTTCGCCACGCCGCTCAAGGCACGCTTCGCCATATCCGAGGAACTGCGCCTGCCGCTTGGCGGCCTTTGCGAAGAGGACCGCGCCTTCATCGACGCGTTGCTCGCGCGCACGCTGTCCCGGCCCGAAGTGATGGATGAAATCCGCAGGCGATTCCCGCCCGGCCACAGACGGAGCGGCTGATGCAGACCGAGGTGATGCGCTATTACGGGCTGGCCCGGCCCCCGGTCGATCTCGGCTTCTTCGAGACCGAGCATCATGCCCAGCTTACCCATGATCTGAAGACCGCGATCACAGGTGGTCGCCTGATCGCGCTTACGGCCACCATCGGCTCGGGCAAGACCGTGCTGACGCGGCGACTGCGCGAAGAACTAGAGCGCGAGGGCCGTGTGATCGTCTCGCGCGCGCTCAGCCTGGAAAAGGCCAAGATATCGGTGCCGCTGCTGGTTGCAGCGCTGTTCTATGATCTTTCGTCTGAGAAGACCGTCTCGATCCCAAGCCAATCGGAACGGCGCGAACGCGATTTGCAGGAGCTGTTTCGCAAGGCCAAGCGACCGGTCGCGCTGTTCGTCGACGACGCCCACGACCTCCACCCAAAGACGCTGACCGCGCTCAAGCGCCTCGTTGAGCTTGTCACCGAGGGCGGCGGTCAACTGGCCGTGATCCTCGTCGGCCATCCGAAGCTGCGCAACGACCTGAAACGCCCGCTGATGGAGGAAATCGGCGACCGGACGACCGTGTTCGAGTTTGGCGGCCTGCGCGATCGGCAGCGCGACTATATCGACTGGGCGCTGCGCACCGCACTGTCGCCGGGGATAGAACCCGATGCCGTGCTGACCGAAGACGCCGCGATCCTGCTCGCCGCCAAGCTTAAGACACCGCTCCAGATCGGCCGCCATCTCGTGCGCGCGTTCGAAGCCGGGTTCGAGGCCAGCGTGAAACCGATCGATGCCGCTACCGTAGAGGGTGTGCTGTCACGCCAGATTGACGACCTCGAACCCCAGCTTACCCGCCACGGCTACGATACGAAGAGCCTGGCGGACCAGTTCGACGCCAAGCCGGCGGAGATACGGCAACTGCTCCGGGGCGGGCTTGATCCGGCTCGTGCGCGCGAGCTGACCGACGATATGCGCGCGGCAGGATTACCGCTTTGACCGCCGTGTCCGCGATCCCGCGCCGCTCGGTGAACATCTCGCGTCCGTCGCATCGAATGTGATTTGCGTCTCACCGAACGTGCGCCGGCTGATCGCCAGCGTCTCACATAATTCAAGCGCGAAAGCCCCCTCTATTGCAGTTCCGGGCGATCATCATTGCGAGCCGCTACACCTATCACGGCTCCGTGCACAACGGCCTGCTCCAGCCGCCGGCCGCGCGCTGGGCCGAGGCCGTGGAGCGCGTTGGCGTCCCGGCCGTCGTTACCCGCCCCACCGCGTTTTTGGTCGATTTCCGGCTCTGTTGCAAAA
>JAAIGE0100385549.1_pt1 | contig 17433 bp, 18 predicted proteins | sample 6487951 | NCBI WGS metagenome assembly JAAIGE01 (sample SAMN13974128, study PRJNA590717) | phyllosphere metagenome | biome: tomato field; feature: multiple bacterial spot infested tomato fields; material: tomato leaves; isolation source: leaves from tomato fields | host: Solanum lycopersicum ...
CTTTTCCCGGATTTTCTGTCGACGATCCTGAAAAGCTTCGTCGTGAGCTGTACCAATGTTGGTAAAAATGCCAATCGTAGGCTGGATTACCGCTTCCAGATGAGCCATTTCACCGGGCTGTGAAATACCGGCTTCAAAAATACCCAGCGTATGATGAGCGTCAAGCGACCACACGGACAGCGGTACGCCCAATTGTGAATTATAACTTTTGGGACTGCGGCAAATGACAAAGTCCGGACTGAGCAACTGAGCCAGCCATTCTTTTACGATGGTTTTTCCGTTGGAACCCGTAATGCCAATAACCGGGATAGAATAAGCCCGACGATGCTCGGCGGCTATTTTCTGTAAAGCATGAATGGCATTGGGCACCACATGAAACTGAGCCTCCGGAAAAGCCTGCGTCTGAAATTGGGCCTCTTCAATAACGAATTCCCGAACGCCCTTTCGGTACAACTCAGGAATAAAGGTATGTCCATCGTGGTGTGGCCCCCGAATGGCAAAGAATACAGAATCAGCGGGACTGGTAATCTGACGGCTGTCGGTAAGTAAATAGCGAGCAGAAATGGTCATGTACTGCGAGTAAAAACGATACGATAATGAAACTCTGGCGTTACTACGGGTGCGTAATGTATAAAGAAAGCAACGAAGGAACCAACAAAAACGTTGCTACAACCAGCGTTTTCGCCGGAACCAGAGTAGCATCACCACGACCATCATCGCCATCAGACCCATGGCGAAAGGATAGCCATACCGCCAGTGTAATTCCGGCATGTATTCAAAGTTCATCCCGTAAATGCCCGCCACGAAGGTCAGGGGCATGAAGATGACCGAGATGATGGTCAGTACTTTCATTACATTGTTCAGACGGTTGCTGATGGTCGAATTGTAGAGGTCCATTAAACTGGTCATCTGATCGCGGTAGAGTTCTACGGTTTCGTTTACCTGGTTGATGTGATCGTACAAATCCCGCAGGTAAATTTCCGTATTGGCTGAAATCAGCGACTGACCGTTCAGGGGAGCTTCCCGCGAAAGACTCAGGGTAATTTCCCGAAGCGGCGTGACCACTTTCCGCATCACGCCCAGTTCGCGTTTGACGGTATAAATCTCTTCAAGGTGCTTCTGCTCCGCATTTTTAAATAGGGCCTCTTCGAGCCGATCCAGGTTTTCTTCCACACAATCCAGTACCCGGAAATACTGATCTACCACCACATCTGCCAGGGCGTACAGCAGATAGTCCGCCCCATTTTGCCGCGTTTTGCCAGCACCGGCTTCAATACGTTTTCGGATGACTTCAAAAATATCCCGGCTCCGTTCTTCCTGAAACGAAAGTACCCAGCGAGGACCCAGTACCAAGGCTACGTGTTCGGGTTCTACCTCACGCGTGTGGGGATTATACTCCAGCCACTTCAGTACGATGAACAGGGTATTCTCCCCGAAAAACTCAAACTTGGGTTTTTGCAGCGTGTTCAGAATATCCTCCTGCATGAGCGGGTGAAGCTGATACAGGCGACCGATTTCAGCAATGACTTCGGGTTTATGAATGCCGTCGATATTCAGCCAGGTGATCCCCGTTGTCGAAGGGCTGGCTTCGGAATAGTTCTGTACAATTTTCTTTTGATGCCCTTCCAGGGTGAAATCAATCCGGGTAATCTTAATTTGATTATCGAGGGGAAGACCTATGTATTGAAGCGTACCGGGTGAGGTTCCCAGATTTTTACGCTCAATTTTATGCTTACGTGAAGACATGAAGATGCGATAGTAAATGGACCGTTTCCCTAAAAAGGGTGGCCTATGGTACGGAACTATAAACGTAAAAAGCTAGGCTAGGTTTAGTACGGGCAGGGATATTTCAGGGCATCAAAAAACTTACACAGTCCCGAACGTTGCCCCAGCGTTTAGGGTTTAAGTACTAAAGGCATAACATTTTTCTGAAACCGGCTATGAAAGCAACGCTGCTGAGTTTGTTTATGGTCTGTACCATGGTTGTTATGGGCAGTTGCCAATCTCAATCACAGGATAAGAAGCCCAAGAAAATGGACGTAAAAACGAAGAATCCCTATTACTCCCGCACCGATACTACGAAACTGAATGTATCCGATGCCGAATGGAAAAAAGTACTCGAACCCGAAGTATATGCCGTAGCCCGGGAAGCGGCCACCGAATGGGCCTTCCGGGGTAAGTACTGGAACTTTACGGGCCGCGGTACCTACTACTGTGCGGCTTGTGGCAATGCCCTGTTCAAGTCAGATGCCAAATTTGCCAGCAGTTGCGGATGGCCCAGTTTCTTCGAAACCATGCGACCGCATAGCGTCGAATACAAGGAAGATCGTTCGCACGGCATGAACCGTATCGAAGTTTTATGCGGGCGTTGTGGCGGTCACCTGGGGCACCTGTTTGATGACGGTCCGGCTCCTACGCATAAACGCTATTGTATGAACTCCGTCGTAATGGATTTTGAACCGGATGATAAGAGTCAGCAGGCGGTGAAGTAGGTAGGAAGGTTTGAAAAGTTTGACAAGAAGGTTTGATCGTTTGAATGAAAAGAGCCTTCTGTGAATGATACTGAAAACAGCAAGGGCGGTAAACTAGAGTTACCGCCCTTGCTGTTTTTATCGGTCAGTGCCGATTAACGCATGTTGTGGTACACGTTCTGAACGTCGTCATCTTCCTCGATACGTTCGATCAGTTTATCCATGTCAGCGGCTTCTTCTTCGGAGAGTTCTTTCGTATCGTTGGGGATACGCTCGAAATCGGCTCCCTGAATTTCGTAGCCGTTCTCTTCTAGGAAATGTTGTAAGCCGCCAAAGGCGGTAAATTCGCCGTAAATATTCACCTGATCGGTTTCTGGATCCAGAAACACTTCTTCCGCACCGAAATCAATCAGTTCGAGTTCCAGCTCTTCAATGTCCAGACCCGGCTTATTGGCAATCTTGAATACGGATTTACGGTCAAAGATGAAATCCAGCATACCAGAAGTACCCAGACTACCACCCAGCTTGTTGAAGTAGCTACGGATGTTTGCTACCGTCCGGTTGGTATTGTCGGTCGTGCATTCAATCAAAACGGCGATACCGTGCGGGCCGTAGCCTTCGTATACTACCTCTTTGTAGTCTTCCTGATCTTTCGCCGTCGCTCGTTTAATGGCCCGATCTACGTTGTCTTTGGGCATGTTCGCCGCTTTCGCGTTTTGAATCATGGCCCGCAGGCGTGAGTTGGAGTTGGGATCAGAACCACCACTTTTTACCGCCAGCGTAATATCTTTACCGATTCGGGTAAAGGTTTTGGCCATTTGGCCCCATCGTTTGAACTTACGGGCTTTTCGGAATTCAAAAGCTCTTCCCATACTAAGTAGTTAATCGTTATTGAGTTGTCCGTTACAAATTATTCCAGCGAACCTATTTTTCTGCAAAAGTACAAAAGTAGCCTCACTTCCGAATGCGTAAGGGCGGGAAGCTGGAATAGTCTTTTCGTTTTCTTAGGGAAACGAACTATTGATATTGTCATGAATACGAACCAGGAAGAAAATCCCCGCAAAGAACCCCAGCATGATCTGGAGTGGCAGGAAGATAATCAGCACAAGCATCATTACCAAGCTCTGGAAAAACGTGACCCGGAAAAAGGATACAGCACCGACCCCGGTCAGGGTGATCCGGGCGTAAGCTATCCCCTTCGCGATGAGGACATGGACCGTCAGGTACAGGACCCGGTAGCCGAAGCCGAAAACCTCAAGGAAAGCTACGAAATGGCCCACGATGAGGGCGGCGAGGAGCAGGAAGTGAAAAACGAAGAGCCCGTCCCGATTGCTGATACCGTAATGACCGACCGCAAGGAATCGGCTGACCGGAAGGAATAAAAAAAGAGGCTTCTAATCGCTAGAAGCCTCTTTTTTTATGAGTCTGGACGCCCCTCAGAGCGTTGGCAGATATTCTTATAGGTTAACGTATTTCTAAGCAATCCCAGTCCAAAAGAAAGACCAAACAATCACTTATTCCCAATCGAGATCAATGTGACGTTGTAATCCTTCATTTTCGCTGAAAGGAAGGAATACTCGCCAACGTCCGTTGCGGTAACGGGCCGAAATATGTTCGACGTCTACGTCACTCGGAATCAACAGATCGCCCACCGTATAAGGTAAAAAGCTTTCTACTTCTTCCTCTTCATTTACTTTCAATACAGGGTGCAGGGTGTACAGCCATAAGTGGCCGTTTTCAATATCAACCTGTAAGTCATCAGGATCAACGCCTGGCATTTTTACAAATACTTCATAGCCCGCTTCGCCGCGGTTTACCCAGACTAATGATTCAGTCCGACCACCGTTCAACGTATTTGCAAAGTCTATATTAGCGAGAATTTCTTTCGGTACTGAGATTTGCGGTTTCATGGCTTTATGGGTTTTTCCCTTATATAGAAAAACACCTTTCCAGAAGAAGACTCAAGCCAAACTGGCAGAATTATGTAGACCTATTTCTACGATTTCTGTTATTTTGACAGGGAAAATGGGGCCTGTAGCGTCGTAAACCTATTTTATAGCGGATTAGTACAAAAGCTGTTCAGGCGATTTACCAAAACAAAAGACGAGTGAATTGGCGAATAAAGGTCTAAAAAAAGGGAGGCTGATTCTACGAACCAGCCTCCCTAAAATATAGCTTCTTAAACCTTTAATTGTTTCGACGTTGTTGCCGGATGTATGAATCCCGGTTTGTATTCAGCGTAGGAGCGTCTTTGTAAATCTCCTTCCAGGAGTTGTCTTTCAGGGCTCCATCCTTTACTGATTTAATCCAGCTCGCCCAGGCCAGCGGATTGAAGAAAGGAATGGTACTCGCAAAACCTTTGTTCGCGTTGTAATTCGTAATCTGTTTTTGAGACTCCTGGAAACCGGAATTCACAGCAGGGCTTTGGATGGCCGCCATTCTGCGTAAGTAATCGGGATCCATGTTCCGGGCCAGTGCTTCGCGTTCCTGTTGATCGGGTAAGTTCATGGTCAGGAATTCCTTCTTGAACTCTTCGAAATTGCGGAAAGGATAAACTTTCACCTCCCGCAGGGTAATGGCATCCTCCCGTAACTGAATCTTGGCCGAGTAAGAGGGCTCGTTATAGTTTTTCGGAATGACCAGGTATTGTCTGCGATAACCCGTATAGCTAAAGATGATACTATCACCCGGAAAAACAGGAATGTTAAAGAAACCATTGTTGGAGGTAACCGTACCCCGGCCCGTGTTGGCAATATTGATCGTAGCGGAGGGCAAAACTTCGGATTGCTTTCCACCCACAACTACGCCGGAGAACTGAATCGCTTTAACTTGCCCCTGGGCCATGCCGTGCTCTGCGGATAAACCCACAAGCAGAAGGGCCGAAAGTGCTATGATTAATCGTTTTGTCATGCAGAATAAAGAATTGCCCTTGGCAAATGTTACTGTAAACAAATGTATTGCTTTTCGACGAGTATTCATGGCTAGTATCAGATTTTAGAGGATGAAACCCCGTATTTCCTCTCCCAAAATCTACAATCGTACCAAACGCGTGCCATTGCCGAAACGCAGGCGGAGGCTCCGGGGGGCAGATGTAAAAAGACGCTCGCAGGTTGCATCCTACGGGCGTCTTTTTTATTCTTTTTATTTTCCTGAATAACGACTACTCTTTGTAAAAATTATAAATCAGCGAAATCTGAACGGCCTGATTGTAGAAATTTACACCGGGTTCGGTCGTAATCACATTATTAAAACCACGGCTATAGCGTAAGTTCAGGCTAATCTTGTCGGCAGCATCCATGAAGTCATACCGAAGACCAGCGGTAAATCCGTAGTCACTGCGGTTGTTAGGTCCACGGGGCGTGCTTTCCGGGCCGTTGATGGCGTAGGCATACTCCGGACCCGCTTCCAGTGTCAATCCTTCGGTGATAACGTAGCCAAATACGGCAGCTCCGGTGGCATAGTAGAAGGAGTTACGGGTGACGACATTATTGGCTTTCAGAGCACCGCCGCGTTGCGTTAAAACCACTTCTGGTTGAATCACAAATTTATTGAAACGCTGGCGGTAAAACCCACCGAGGTGCAGGCCTGAATTAAAGCGGGAAACAACGTCGCCTTTCGGACTGCGAATGGTATAACCTGAAGTAAGCCCGGCTTTTAAACCATAGTGAGGCTTGAGGTGTAGCACCTGAGCGGAAGCTTCTGTACCAAGCAACGTAATGAAAATCAGGGACAAAAGGGGGAGAATTCGTCGAAGCATCGGCCGATGTATGTTCTAAATTTATTCACAAAACAAAGCTAAAACGGCCAGACGGTCAAATTCTATATGAATGAGCCTTTCTTTCGGTGGCCCGAGTTGGTATACTTCTTTCGTTTTTAGCGAATAGAATGGCAGGCTCAGTATGAATATTTTATGGTTTCAGCGAGATTTACGATGGTCGGATCATCTTCCGCTACAGGCGGCTCTGGCAGAAGGGCAGGCGGTAGTATTGCTGTTTTGTTATGAACCGCTCTTGCTAAAAGATCCGCATTTTGATAAACGGCACGGGCGGTTTATCCGGGAGTCACTTCAGGAGTTGTCGGCGGCCTTTCAGCAGCAGCATCACACCCTGCACATTATTCGCAATGACTTTCTGGCCGTACTGCAACGGCTGCACCGCCGGTACGGTGTAGAAACGATTTTCTCGTACGAAGAAACCGGACTGCCGGTGCTTCACCAACGCAACCAGGCCATTCAGGAATATTGCCACAACGAAGGGGTGGAGTGGGTACGCTTCCCGAAAGTCTCGGGAGCGGACCTTCAGGAAGCCGACGGCAAACGCCGCTGGCAGCAGGCGATGCGGAAACCCATACCATCGCTCGACTTATCGCAACTGAAAACTGTATCACTTGGGGCTGGCTTTACGGAACATCTGTCCGCCGTGGATGATTTGCATCCCTTTCATATTCGCGACTTCCATTTCCAGCGTGGCGGCTTTACGCAGGCCCGGGAATGGCTGACGAGTTTTATCAAAATCCGGTCGGTGCAATACAGTCGGGCGGAAAATAACCCGTACCTGAGTCGGTATAATGCCAGCCGGTTGTCCGCTTATTTGTCCTGGGGAAACCTTTCGGTTCGGGAAGTGTATCAGGCGTCGTCCAAAGCCATCAAGGAGGGCTTTTACAGCCATGACCTGAAACTGTTTCAGCAAAAACTCTGGCTACACGATCGGTTACAGGGTCGCTGGTACGAACCTCCCATTGCTTCCCTGCCGGAGCGATGGGAGGAAGATGATCGGTTCGAAGCCTGGAAAACAGGGCAGACAGGTCTGCCTCTGGTAGACGCCGCCATGCGTTGTTTGCTCGAAACGGGTTATCTCATTCCCCGGTTACGAGAGCTGTTGACTTCGGTACTGCGGCAACGCCTGCCTGAGTTCGAAGCCGAAGGCTGGCAGTGGCTGGCCCGGCAATCCCTTGACTTTGATCCGATGCTTCTGGATGCCTATCGGAGTAGTCGTGCGAAGAGGAAATTTCTAAATCCAGTAAAAGAGGCCCGTACCTTACCGGATGTCATACACTTTCTGCGAATCTGGTTGCCGGAACTGGCTCATCTGCCGCCACGTTTTCTGTACGAACCTTGGCGAATGCGACCTGCCGAGCAGCGACAGTACGGCGTGTATTTGGGCAGATCGTACCCAGTACCGCCCAGGAGCTGGATTCCACGCACGGTTCGGAAGCATAGCATAGCTTTTAAAATTTCCCGGTAACGCTAGGTACGAGTGACTGACTATGAAAACATTAGCGTTTGTTAATGATACTAACGCTTGATTTTTAGGAAAATAAAGCCCTTTTTAAGTACGATTGGTACAAATTTTTCTGTGTCTGAAGAAAAAATAAGGCATATGGGAGAACGAACACCAATGATACTGGAAGAATCGGCTCAGCGATTTGGCTTCAGTTTGCCAGTCGTACAACATATCTGGGATGGATTAGTACGCTCGCAGGGCAAACAGGTACAATTTAACTCACCCGAACTGGGCGGTCAGGGTCAATGGCAGCATGGAATGCTCATGATCGGTGACTGGAATAATCATACGCTGAAAGCCCGCGTAACTGAATTAATCGAACAACTGGCTCCACTGGCGGCTCAGTCATCTGCCTATGCCGAAGTGCCTGCCGCTCAGGTCTATGCCCGCCAGGAACAACCCTTGGGAGCAACGGAAGAGGCAGAGACGACCGAACCCGAAAAGACACTCACGGGTGGCTGGCAAGGAACACAAAACGGAATCTCCTACGTATTCTATCCTGAACAATCCTTACTGGCTCTGAACTCCGGTGAACGCTATAGTACCGCACCCTATTTTGTGCTGGGGATGGGACAGAGTCAACAGCAGGGTCGTAATACGTTAGTGCTCCTGACCGATCAGGGGGAAATTGCCGTAGACCAGCTTACTCGCATCGAATAAATTACCAACTTTCTAAACATACACAGCTATGAGTAATCCTAACGAGGCCATCGAAGAAGACGTTCGAGCGTCCCTGGCTCCCGATCCAGACGAAGATGAACTGGACGAAAATGTTGAAGATCTGGACGATGAGGAGTACGAAGAGGAAGATCTGACTGTATACGATGATGAGGACGAAGAGCTCACGGAAGAGGAAGAACCCGTCATCGACGAGGATTTTTCAACCGACTCGGATATTGTCATCGGCGATGACGAACTCGACGAAATTCAGCAACTGGATACGCGTGAAAATGGAATCATGAAGCCGTATCCGACGCATGAGATGTACGGAGATAACACGCGTACGAATACCAACTAGTTCGACGTACGTACATGCGATTACGGTAGTGCAAAATCCGGTCTGGCGGCCGGATTTTATTTTTATACGCTTCCTAAACAGTTTTGTGCGACGATTAGTTAAAATTCCACTGGTGCCCTTTTTATGGATCGATAGGGGATGACTAGCGAATCAGCGATCCTTTCCGCATGAAAAAACCTCTGGATTTCGTTCTGCTGATGGCAGATGACGATTCCGACGATCAGGATTTATTTAAAGATGCTCTAGAAGAGTATGATCATCCTGTTAAACTACGATTTGTGGCGGATGGAGAAGAATGTTGCGATTATCTCAAACGAAGGGGTCGATACGCAGACCCTGAATCAAGTCCTCGGCCCGGGTTGATTCTGCTGGATCTGAATATGCCTCGCAAGAGTGGGAAGGAGGTTTTATCCGAAATAAAAGCGGATGAATCGCTAAAGTCCATTCCAGTGATCGTCTTTACTACCTCACGTTCGCCTTTTGATATTCAGGAAGCCTACCAGCTCGGTTCCAACTCATACCTGGTGAAACCCAATACTTACCGCGAAACGCTCGATCTGATTCAGCAACTGGCCAGTTTCTGGTTTAATGCCGCCGAATTACCCGAGTAACCAAAACGGGGAGTACGATTCGAATCGTACTCCCCGTTTTCATTGAGATGCTTTTTAGGCGTTAATGACCGTACCGCCGTTCGGGTGCAGGGTTTGTCCTGTAATGTAGCTAGCGTCTTCCGAGGCCAGAAATACGTAACAGGGGCCTACTTCACAGGGCTGACCGGCCCGCTTCAGAGGTACATCCTTGCCAAACGCTTCCACTTTTTCGGCGGGGAAGGTGGCGGGAATCAGTGGCGTCCAGATGGGACCGGGAGCCACCGCGTTTACCCGAATTCCTTTTTCAGCCAATTGTTCGGACAGCGAACGCGTAAAAGCCGTAATGGCTCCTTTCGTTGAGGCATAGTCAACCAGGGAAGGGCTACCCCGGAACGCAGTTACAGAAGTCGTATTGACAATACTGTCTCCTTCTTTCAAATGGGGCAGAGCGGCCCAGGTAAAATGAAAAAAGGAAAAAATATTGGTACGGAACGTGTTTTCCAGTTCCGACTGCGTGAGGTCTTCGAAGGATTCGTGCGGGTGCTGTTCTGCCGCGTTATTGACCAGTATATTCAGTTGGCCCAGATGCTGAACCGTCTTCTCAACCGCCGCTTTGCAGAACTCGGGATGTTGAATATTCCCCTGGATGAGTAGACACTGTACGCCCTCGGCTTCGACGAGTTTGCGGGTATCGTACGCATCTTCATTTTCTTCCAGATAAACGATGGCTACGTCGGCTCCCTCGCGGGCAAAGTGAACGGCTACCGACCGGCCAATCCCACTGTCGCCACCCGTGATCAGGGCTACTTTGCCGCGTAACTTGTCAGCACCCTTGTAGGAGTCCCGAATGAAGATGGGCTGGGGGTGCATGTCGGCTTCAATACCGGGCTGATGCGGCTGGGTTTGGGCTGGTGTTGGTGTTTGCATAGTTGGATTATCTTTTGGTTGGTCGCATGAATTGCAAAAAAATGATACCTCAGTTTGTACTTAACAAAGGTGAAGTGAGGATTGGCAATCGGGGAAATATTGCCACAATTCCCTAATGACCTTTCAGAAGTACCCGTAAATTGCCTGAAAAGTGTTTTGGTACTAGGTTTTTGTTGAAAGGGTAGGACTTTTGAGTCCTGTTGAACGAGACAAGGAAAAGATTCACTTGTATATAAAGACTAGTCGTATGAACACCAATGAGCTTTTTATGAAATTAATCGATACTCTACCTGTACGCCGTATTGCTTTCCTGGGTGATTATTTACCGCGTCAATGTGGTATTGCTACGTTTACGCATGATTTACGTACCCATTTTCAGGAACGATACGCAGATCTGGATACGTTCGTGGTAGCGGTTGAAGACCGGCCGGGCGAGTATGATTACCCTTCAGAAGTTCGCTATACCTTTGATCAGAATAGTCGTTCAGCATACGTACAAACGGCTCGTTACCTGAATGAGTCGGGAGTTGAGGTGGTGTGCATGCAACATGAGTATGGGATCTACGGTGGCAATTCGGGTGAGTATGTGATTGATCTGCTTGATCGGCTGAAAATGCCCGTGATTACAACCTTCCATACCATTCTGGAAAAACCTTCACCCGATCAGGATCGGATTTTACGAGCAATCGCTGACCGTTCTGCCTTCGTAGTGGTAATGTCTGAGCGTGGACGCCAGTTTCTGGAAAATATTTATGAAATAGAGCCCGAAAAAATTGTAGTCATTCCGCACGGCATTCCGGACGTACCCTTCAAAAATCCGGACGAAGCTAAGGCAGGTTTTGGACTGGATGGCAAGAAAGTAGTACTCACCTTTGGACTGATTTCTCCTAACAAGGGTATCGAAACCGCTATTTCAGCACTGCCTGAGGTAGTGAAAAAACATCCGGATCTACGATATATTGTACTCGGGGCTACGCACCCCAATCTGATTCGTGAGCACGGTGAAGCGTATCGGACTAGCCTGGTTCGTCTGGCTGAAGAATTGGGCGTGGCCGAACACGTACAATTCCATAATCGATTTGTCGAAAAAGAGGACTTGCTTCAATACCTGCAAATGGCCGATGTCTATCTGACTCCGTATTTGAATGCAGCTCAGATTACTTCCGGTACGCTGGCCTATTCCGTAGGAAGTGGAAAAGCCGTAGTATCGACACCGTACTGGCACGCGGAGGAATTACTGGCCGATGGGCGAGGAGTGCTCGTACCCTTTGGTTCCTCAGATGCTATCGCAGAAGCATTAATTCATTTGTTCGATGAGCCAGACTACCGGAACAAACTTCGCAATGAAGCTTATCAATACAGTCGGCAGATGGTGTGGCATGAAACCGTTGGTTCCTACCACAGACTTTTTGGCTACAGTGTAACTAACCGACTCGATCTGAATGCTGATGCCTTACCAACGTTAAAGTTGGATCACTTATACCGCCTGACTGATTCTACGGGAATTATTCAGCACGCCCGCTATACCTTACCGCACCGCGAAGAAGGCTATTGTACGGACGATAACGCCCGAGCTTTATTGTTGGCTTCGTGGCTCGATACGGATGGTGAAATCGTAGATGCCCGTATTCCCTGGATGATTGACGTGTTTGCGTCATTCCTGAATCATGCTTTCGATCCACAGGTAGGTCGTTTCCGCAATTTTATGTCTTACGGACGGGAGTGGCTGGAAAGCTTCGGGTCGGATGATAGTCATGGTCGGGCCATATGGGCTTTGGGTGGATTAATCGCCCGGACCCGTCGTCCGGACCTGCGAGCCTGGGCTCAGGACTTGTTCAATCGTTCCATTGATAAAGTGCTGGAGATGACGTCACCCCGGAGCTGGGCCTTTACCATTCTGGGTCTTTCGGAATTTTTACACCGCTATCCAGGCGACCGTCATAAGCAGGAACTCCGCCGGGAGCTGGGCGATCGCCTGTGTGCTCTGTTACGTCAGACGGCTCGTCCCTATTGGTACTGGTTTGAACCCATTTTAACGTACGATAATGCTCGTCTGTCGCAGGCTCTGTTGTGCTCAGATGTACCCGATCACCAGCTGGTAGGTTTACACACGCTGGAATGGTTGCGGGATGTACAGACGGCTCCCGAAGGTCACTTCCGGGCCATTGGTTCTGAAGGCTTTTATCCGATGGGTAGTGAGCCAGCCGTCTACGATCAGCAACCGCTGGAGGCCGCCGCTTCCATTGGTGCTTATCTGGCTGCGTATTCCTACACAGGACTCGACATCTGGCGGGAAGCTGCCGACACCGCTTTTGCTTGGTATTTGGGCAAAAACGATACGGGTCTTTCATTGTATGATGAAGCCTCGGGTGGCTGCTATGATGGTCTGCAACCCCATTCGGTGAATTACAACCAGGGAGCTGAATCCTGCCTGGCTTATCTGATGGCACGTGCCGAAATCCGTGCCGCTCAGGTTCAACAGCAGGCAAGCCAAAAGAAAAGCGAAAAAAATTCAGTGAAAGCTAAATAGCGATCGTTACCCGACCGTTAGTTCTTGAACTTTTCTTGTTCTCAATTTTGGCTTTTCTCAGAAAAAGGTCAGAGTTGAGAACATTCACTTTAATTGTCTCCATGACATGAGCGAATCTTTGTTAAACGTAGAACGTTATCCCCTGATCATAAAACCGGACACGCACCGGGTACTATTCCGCCCTTTTCATTTAGGAAATGAACGCATGGTGCTGATCGTCAATCGTTTACTAACGCTAACCGAAGAAGAAGTAGAACAGGAGCTGGCTCAGGTTTTTCAGGAATTCCGCCACCGGCACCAGGCAGTCGAAGCTTATCTGGACCGCCGGGCCAAAGAGATTCTTTCTTTTTTCAGTTTGCCGAAGGAATTAAGCCCCTTACATCAATTACTGGTTGGAGCTTATTTCACGCACGAATACGCCCTGGAAGCCGCCGCTCTGTTTAATCCTTCTATTGTCTGGCACCCCGATCAAACCAATCTTCCCGAAGGCTGCCGCCGATTTATCATCAGTTTACGAGCAACGGGCGAAGGTCACATCTCGTCCATTGTTTTCCGTTCCGGATTTGTCGATCAGAATTGCGGTATCTGGCTGGATGGCCACTCGCGGTATGTAACGCCGCCTAATTCCTACACGGAAGCCCATCTGACGCTGGATGTATTCAAAAAGAAAATCCACGAACTAGGGCTGGATGATGGCTTTGCCAGTAGTATCGCCAGCCGTCTGCCCGAGAACGTCTCGTATTCGGATGTGTACCCGGTTGTGAAAGAAGACCCCAATTATCCGTCTCACCGCGTAGCGGGGGATGGCATACTGGCGTTGATGAAAGCCAACTATGAAGTGCATTACAGCGATGACCGGGCTCTCAGTGAGCGAATTCTGTTCCCTTATTCTCCGAATGAAATGAACGGGATGGAAGACGCCCGTTTCGTGGAGTTCACGGAAGACGACGGCAGCAAAGTCTATTACGCAACCTATACCGCCTACAATGGACGGGTTATTTTCCCGCAGTTACTCGAAACGCGAGATTTTATGGACTTTCGGGTGAAAACCATGGCTGGTGATGTAGTCAAGAATAAGGGAATGGCTCTGTTTCCCCGCAAAATCAACGGCAAGTACGTGATGCTGGGTCGTCAGGATGGGGAGAACATCTATCTGATGGAAACCGACAATCTGTACTTCTGGGAAACGAGTCAGTTGTTACTGGCTCCTAAGTATCCCTGGGAGTTTGTACAGTTGGGTAACTGCGGTTCACCCATCGAAACGCCTGAAGGCTGGCTGGTACTGAGTCACGGGGTAGGAGCCATGCGGAAATACTGCATTGGCGTCTTTTTGCTGGATCTGGACAATCCCCAGAAAGTGCTGGCCCGACTGCCGTATCCGATTCTTACGCCCGAGGGAGAAGAACGGGAAGGGTACGTACCCAACGTAGTATACACCTGCGGAGCAGTCATTCACGCCGACCGTTTACTGATTCCCTACGCCATGTCTGACTATTCAACGGGCTTTGCCACCATTGCCATGGAAGACCTGATGGAAGCCTTGCGGAAAGAAATTTCATTGGGGAAAAATGCGGAAGTGGCTGAGTTTCAGGAGAAATAAGTGGGGCATAGTTTCCCAATTTTTAGTGAAAACTTCTTGGTTTTTCGAACGGCACACTTTTCGTATGATACTTGACTAGAAGAATCCGTCATTCCAAAATCTCATAACTTATGGGTAGTGTTGCACCTAACGAACTTCAAGTAATGCTTCAGCAATTGGGACAACTGCTACGGGTCGCCCGCAGCTGCCAACCCAACTTTGCTCACCTGAGCCTGGGAGCCAAAATGCCACGTTTGCGTAATCGCCTGATGCGAATCAACCAAGAAAATGGTTCGCTGGCTGATGAATTGAATATGTATACGCGGCAATATAGTCGTCGGGAGGAAGAGACAAATCAAGCAGAATTGTATCCAACTTCGAATCAGCTGGACTGGAACGAAGAACTGGAAGTTTGTGAACGTGGTACCGTTTCCCTGATGGATGCGTTTGAATCCGTTATGCAACATCGCTGCCTGATGGCGTTTCCTGAATTGTACAAGAATCTCCATCAGCACCGCGAACAAGCTTCCGATAATTTAAACTGGTTACGTACGATGCGTACGGCTTAATCAGTCTCTTCAATAGATTGGTACGAAACCTGCTCATGAACGCCATGAGCAGGTTTTTTTATGCCTAAAAAAAGGGATGACCGGTGGAAACATTTTATCAACGGTATTGGTTGATATGTAAACGAATATTAGTTTTGCAGCATGAATTCCATGAAAGACGAATATGAACTGACGGACAAGGCTCTACTGGAACGAATCAAAAAGCTTTTTGTCGTCAACATACTGAGCCTCTCTCATCTGATTGTCCGGGACACCAATCGAGGCTTACTCAAGTTAGGTTACGCTTTACAGATTGAACAGATTCGAATTTTGATTACGCTGTATGTATTGAAAAATCCTCCTTCGCAACAGGACATTGCGAATATGTTGCAGAAGAATAAGGCTGGTATTCAGCGTTCTATACAAACTTTGCAGCGAGATGGCTACCTCAGAAGCACGACCGACGATCAGGACAAGCGAAAAAACGTAGTGGTGTTAACACCCGCGGGCAAGCTGGTCGCTGAAAAAGCAATCGAGTCGCTGGAGCAGATGAACACCCAGATTGAGAAACATTTCGATGAAGCCGAGATTGCCCTGCTCCTGAAGATCCGTAGTAAAATCGATGAGCTGGCTCAGCAGAATGAAAAGTAATCTTCCTATTTGAATTTATTGACATATCAACAGTATCCATGAAAACGAACTCTTTTTTGATTGCAATGCTGGTGGCGGTTTTGCCCTCACTCAGCAAAGCTCAAAATGCTCAGCCCGGATGGACCTTAAAGCAATGTATTGAATACGGTCTCAAAAATTACGGCGGTGTACGGCTGGCCCAGTATCAGGTTGAAACGGCCAATCAGCAGGCTCGCGAAGCCATCTCACAGTATCTGCCGCAGGTTACGGGCTCTGGTAACTTTACGGACAACATCAAGCTACAGCGAAGTGTAATTCCGGCCAATACCTTTGGTAACCCGGAACCCCTGACGATCGCTTTTGGGCAGAAGTACCAGACGAACGTGGCGGCTCAGGCAACGCAGACCATCTACGATAAGACGCTGTTGCTGGGTATCAAAGCCAACGAACCGAATAAGAAACTGGCCGAACTCAATACCCGTCAGACTCAGGAGGAAATCGTGTATAATGTGGCCAAGAACTATTATCAGGTATTCGTTTCGCAGCAACAAATTGCTTTGCTGAAGGATAACATGGCCCGTACGCAGCAGGTGTTAGCGATTCTGAAACTGCAACGGGACAATGGCGTTATTCAACCCGTGGATTATACGAATACGGAAGTAAGCTACAACAACGCCCGTTCGCAACTGGTACTGGCCGAAAATTCGCTGGAGCTGGCCTTGAATCAGCTGAAGTTCCAGATGGGCGTATCGCAGGATCAGCCGCTGACGCTGAGCGATTCGAACATTGTCAAGCAATTGCCTAAAGTACAGAAGCAGGATTTCGATTACCACAATCTGGTCAGTTTCCAGCAGGGTGAGCGAAATCTGGATTTGCAACGCATCAATATGGAACGGACGAAAGCGGGTTATCTGCCCACACTGTCGGCTAACGCCAGTTACGGTACGCTTTCTTTCTCAAATCAATTCAGTGGGGCGTTTCAGAATTTCCTCGGTTTTGGTACCGTAGGGTTGCGGTTGAATCTTCCCATTTTTGACGGTTTCCGTCGGGATGCCCAGTACCAGCAAAATAAACTGACGGTACTCACGCAGGAAGAGCAACAACGACTGAATACAGAGTCCTTCAAGCTGCAGTATAACAACGCTGAATCGCAACTGGTACGAGCCAAAACGAATACGGAAAACGATGATCGGACGGTGAAACTGGCTCAGGAAGTATACGACATTACGACCCTTCAATACAAACAGGGTACGAAAAGTCTGACGGACCTGCTGAACGCTGACAAGTCGTACCGCGAGGCTCAGTCCAACTACATTAATTCACTCATTAACTATTACCAGGCTCAGCTGGATCTGGAACAATCGCAGGGTACCCTCCTGAATTTCTATAATCAACTTTAGACGTCTTTCCCTAGAACCATGAAACGTACTACAATAATTGTCATTCTAGCGTTGGTTGCCATTCTTGGTTTAATCGGCTTCCAGCTAGCGTCGAACAAGAAGAAGCTCGATGAAAAGAATCAAGTACCCACCACGACCAACGTCCAGATTCCGGTAACGGTAGCGACGGTACAGGAGGGCGACGTATCGCAGCAACTCGTGAAAACGGGAAACCTGATTCCCTTCCGGGAGGCGGACATTATGGCCACTGCCGCGGGTAAAGTATTGAAAGTGAATTTTGAACTGGGTACAGCCGTCCGGCAGGGAGCGACGCTGGTACAGGTGGACAATGAGCTGAAAGCGTTATCGCTGGAAGCTACGCAACTGAACATCGATAAGTTGAAGAAAGACGTAAACCGCTATAACACCCTGTACGCCGGTAACGCCGCTACGGAACTGCAGGTAAACGACACGAAGTA
>JAAIGE0100895186.1_pt1 | contig 17433 bp, 11 predicted proteins | sample 6487951 | NCBI WGS metagenome assembly JAAIGE01 (sample SAMN13974128, study PRJNA590717) | phyllosphere metagenome | biome: tomato field; feature: multiple bacterial spot infested tomato fields; material: tomato leaves; isolation source: leaves from tomato fields | host: Solanum lycopersicum ...
GTCACACCGGTTCATCAGACGAGCTACATTGCAGCCGCTCAAAGGGCGCGTGGCATTTCACCGCATGATGCCAGCAAACTTCCTGCTATGTAACAACCTACATGGCAGCGGAAAACATCAGGACGAACTTCAGTCGCGACGCCCGGCGGTCATGCTGATCAGACGCTGACGACTGAAGTCACCTTACACACACTAAGGAAGATTCGCACACACGTACGGATTTCTCCTATATCTGCCTGATCTATTCACAACTAATCTGTGCGCCGCTTGTAGGACGATACTTACAAATATTTCGCAACAAACCTACCAGCATGGAAACATCAACTTACTTATAACCCTGTAAGCCGAACAGTTGTGCAGCTCGTTCAAAAGACAGAAGCATCAACTGCCTTTAAAGGAATATTCAATGAAACGCTCTTTGCTCGTACTGCCGTTAGCCGTGATTCTGAACACCGCGAGTATGTCGACGTTCGCCAACAGCGGCACGATCAACTTCACCGGCAGCATCACCTCCACCACTTGCCCGATCCAGATCATTGATCCCGTTACCGGCAATCCGACCGGTAGCCTGGTTAACATAGGTACCGTTTCGGCCAGCCAGTTCACCGTCGCCGGCCAGGAAGTCGGCAACCGCGGATTCGGCCTGCGCCTGATCCCCGGAGGTGGTTGCACTGTCAACGCAGGCGATACCGCAGCCGTAACGTTTACCGGCGTCAAGGACACCACCGGTGACTACTTCGCGTTCAAACCTGTCAACGGCCCAGCGTCCGGCGTCGTTGCCTCGATCCGTGACGACAAGGGCGCCCTGGTCGCCAACGGCAAGGCATCCCGCGATTTCGACCTGGACGTTACTGCGCCAACCGACATGATGTTCTATGTCGCACACCGCTCCACTTCCGCCACCGTCACTGCTGGCAGCACCGAAGCAGACGTACGCTTCACCATCGCCATCAACTGATCACCGCCCGCTCGCCGCACCACCCGCGCTTGCGGAGGGACGGCGAGTCTCGCTCGATGAGCGTTATCGCAGATCCGCATCCTGCAACAGGTACACCCATGTCGCTCTCTACCTTGCTGCCAGTACGCCGCGCTTTGACGGTTTGCCTGGCCGCTTCATTGTTGGCCGGATATTTGCCCTTCGGCCATGCCGCACTTGTTGTCAGTGGCACACGTGTTGTCTTCCCAGGCGACAAGCGCAGCGTTTCGCTCATTGTCTCCAACCCGGGTGAAAGGACCTATGCAGTCCAGACCTGGGTAAATACTGTGGCAGACGACACCACAACTGCCGTGCCCTTTATCACCAGTCCGCCGTTGTTCAAACTTGAACCCGGCAAGGAACAACAGGTCAAGCTCAACGGCCTGCCAAACGATTTGCCAAGTGATCGGGAATCGCTTTTCTACTTCAATGTGCAGGAAATCCCCGAAGCGCAGAAGAGTGATCAGAACAATGCGCTCAACATCGCTTTGCGAACCCGTCTGAAGCTGTTCTATCGCCCTGCCGGGTTAAAGGGCAACCCGGTGGAATCTCTGCGGGAACTGCAATGGTCGGTTGACCGGGTCGGTGACAGGGCGCAACTAAGGGTCGATAACCCTACCCCTTTTCATATGTCCTTCATTCGCATCGATATCAAAGGCAACGGGCAATACCTGCGCCTCAACAGCCCGGCAATGGCAGCCCCCAGGAGCAGCCAGACCTACGTGCTCAGTGGTATCGACCCCGCCGACGGACTGCAGGTCACTTTTGCCAACCTGAACGATTACGGCGGCATCACACCCGACCTGACGGCCAGGGTCCGGGTCAGTCCCTGATCACTCATCCGCTTCAGTCGCACAGCCAGGAATTCCTTCATGCTTTTTTTCACAGGACCGTCGTGTCTGACGGCCCACCTGCGCCTGACATTCATCTTGATCGTCAGCAGCAGCGCATGGCCGTGGCACGCCAACGTTCATGCCAGCGACTTCCAGTCAGGTTTCATGCGCCAGAACGGCACTGAGGGTGCTGCGGCTGCGACGTTGGCCCTTGCAAACCTGGACAACGAAGACAATATCGCGCCAGGCCGCTATCACGTGAGCATTCTGGTCAATCTGAACCACTTCGATGAGCGAGCCATTGAGTTTTTCCCGGCTGATGGACAGCAGCGCCTGATGCCATGCCTTTCCCGAGGCCTGCTGGAAGAGATCGGGGTTCGCCTGGCCAGTCTCGTCTCCCCAACGCCTGCAGGTGACGCCTGTATTGATCTCGCCACGTTGATTTCCGGAGCGGGAGTCAGCTTCGACAGCAGGAGGCTGACCCTGTCATTGTCTATCCCGCAAATCGCTCTGCGTCGTGACGTGGTTGGCTACGTCGACCCGGCTCGCTGGGACTCAGGCATCAACGCCGCTTTCGTCAACTATCAGGTATCGGCCCAACAGGGCTCCAGCCAATATGGCGGCAATCAAAACAGTGATGACCTGTACCTTAAAGGTGGTTTCAACCTGGACGGTTGGCGGTTTCGCAGCAGCCAGTCGTTGCGCCGGAACAATCAGGGACAGCGTGAATGGACGAGAGCCTATACCTACGTGCAACGCGATTTGCCGGGTACTCGGGCCAATGTAACGCTGGGTGAAACCTTCACCTCCGGAGAGGTATTCAGAAGTCTGCCGCTCAAAGGCATGGTGATTGCAACTGATATGGAGATGTTGCCGGATGTGCTGCAAGGCTACGCACCGGTGATTCGGGGTATAGCCAACAGCCGTGCAAAACTTGAGGTCTTCAACAACGGCTACCCGCTCTACTCGACCTATGTCAGCGCTGGCCCCTATGAAATCGACGATCTGAGTCTGGGGGGCGGCAGCGGCGAACTGGAAGTGGTCCTGACCGAAGCCGACGGCCGCATCAGGCGTTTTACACAGCCTTACTCCACGCTTGGCAATCTCATGCGCGAAGGCGTCTGGCGCTATAGCGCCTCCTTGGGCCGGTACAACGCCACGGGCAACCTGGAGACCCCCTTGCTGATGCAAGGCAGTCTGGCCATCGGCACCGGGTGGGACTTCACATTGTATGGAGGCCTGCAAGGCAGCGAATTTTACCGTGCAGGCAATCTCGGCGTGGCGCGTGACCTTGGTGTACTGGGTGCTCTGGCTATCGATGTGACTCGCTCGACCGCCGATCTGGATGCCCCTGACACCACCAGCGTCTCCGGTCTGAGCTACGCCATAAAGTATGGCAAGGCCTTCGATACCGACACGACGTTGCGTTTCGCCGGCTACCGCTACTCCACCGAAGGTTATCGGGATTTTGATGAGTCCGTGCGTGAGCGCCGTCGGGATCGCTCATTTCGAGGCAGCCGACGCAGCCGACTGGAGGCAGCAGTGTTTCAGAACCTGGGCAGGACCAGCTCCTTGAGCCTGACCCTTTCACAGGAGGATTTCTGGAACAGCAGCTATCAGCAGCGCCAGTTTCAGCTCAACTTCAGCCACCATTACCAAGGCGTGAGCTACACGCTGTTCGCCTCGCAGTCGCTGAACGACGAGCGCTCGCGCAATGATCGACAGTTCGGCCTGAGCCTCTCCTTTCCGCTGGAACTGGGGCACTCGAACTTCGCAACCCTGGGCTATAACAACCAGAATGGTCAACATAGCCAGACAGCACGCCTGACCGGCAGCGCCCATGAAAACCGCCTGGGCTATAGCGCGTCCCTCAACAGGGATCAGAATCAGCGTCAATCGGCCTCACTGTCTGCCTCCTGGCAGGCGCCCTACGCCAGCCTCGGCGCGGGTATCAATCAGGGCAGCGATTATCGAAGCGCCTCGCTCAACGCCAGCGGCGCGGTACTGCTGCATGGCGAGGGAATCGAGCTGGGCCCTTACCTGAGCGATACCTCGGCACTGGTTGAAGTACCAGGCGTTGCCGATGTAGGCATCAGCAACGCTGCGGGGGTCAGCACCAATGCACAAGGTTTTGCACTTGTGCCTTACATGCGCCCCTACCGGGTCAACCGCGTGGCGCTGAAAACCGATGATCTGGGCCCGGATGTGGAGATCGACAACGGCGTGGCACAGGTGGTGCCGCGACGTGGCGCAGTGGTCAAAACCACGTTTGCAACCCGATCGATCAGCCGCATGATCCTGACGCTCCGTACTCGCAAGGGCCAGCCGCTACCGTTCGGTGCACAGGTCAGCGATGCGACAGGTCAAGTGCTCGCCGTCGTCGGCCAGGGGGGCCAGGTACTGCTGGCCATCGGCGAACAGCCACAGACGCTGGAGGTACGCTGGGGACAACAATCCGAACAGACCTGCCAAATCGATCTGAATCCTGGCTCGATGGAACAACGACAGGGCTATCGCCTGCAGACATTGACGTGCAGCCCATGATTCGAACTCGCAGGCCGGTCTTGTTCCGGCGCCTTACAGGACATCTTGCATGAAGTTTCCATCACAATTACGCAACGTCTCTCTTGTGTTGCTGGCAGGTTTCGAGATGCAACAGGCTCTGGCGCAGAGCACCTGCTGGGTCAGACCCGACAACGTACACACAATGACTTACCCGCTCGGTCTCGGCACCGTCTATGTGCCAAAGGATGCCAAAACCGGTAGCGTCATCGGTGTATTCGATCAACCTTTCTCGCTGACGTCCAATGAAGGCCGCTTCGTACAGTGTGAAAACGATGGTGCTCACACGCTGGCGTTCAACGCTGTGGCACAGGCACCCATCCATGCCGGGACGCTGCCGCCTGTCATGGGGGAGGACGTCAACGGGAAAGTATTCGAAACAGGCATCTCAGGAGTCGGCGCGATGATCAGACTCGGACACCCTTTTGACGGTGTGGCACCGGGCTCCTTCGTCCCGTTGACCCGACCGGTGGTGCCGTTCAACGCGTTACTGACTGCCGATGTCACCCTGCCCGTCAACCCGCTGACCGGCAGGGTCACGCTCATCAAGACCGGGCCGATTCTACCCGGACCACAGGTTGTGGACACTGCCTTGTTCTATGGCAGGTTCAGCCTGATTCCACGAACCATGGAATTCCAGCTCAGGGCAACGGTGATGCAGGCACAATGCGACTCCGCGGTAGTCAGTGACGATCCGGTCAAGCTGGGCGACTGGAGCAGCGCACACTTTACGGCTCCGGGAACAGGTACGACACCCGTCACGTTCAGTATTCGTCTGGGCAACTGCGAATCCGATCCGGGCGATGTCAACATCGCCTGGGCCAATATTCGACTCGATGGTGTCAGCGGCTCAGTACCGGTTCCCGGCGTGAGCGGGGCATTTTCCCTGACCAGCGACTCCACGGCCCAAGGAATCGCTGTGCAAATCATGCGCAGTGATGGAACGACGCCAATACCGCTGGGCCAGGATGTGCCGATGATCACGGTATCGCCAGGCAACACGGTGCTGGACATGAGCGCCCGCTATTACCAGATTGAGGATAAGGCACAGGTCAGGCCTGGACTCGCCAAAGGGGCTCTGAACTTTACCGTCAGCTATCAATGACCGTATGGGATGTTCACTGCACCAGCGTCAGGTTCAGCGTCGGGAACAGTACCTCGCTCGCCCCATTATCGAAGCTGACCTTGACCTCGACGGTCAGCGCACCCAATGGAATGGTTTGCAGGTCAGCTTTTTGCACGTCCACCGCCAGATAGCCAGTATCGATGTCGTGCTGAGTCACGGCGTAACGATCCAGTGCCGGCAGAGGCGAACCCGTGGATAGCAACGTGAGGCTGACCTGCTGGGCAACCGCCATAAACATCCAACGGCTCAGTCTGAACGTTGCATACCCATCCACATTGGCGAGGCTGAGCCGGCCGGATGAAATACCCGGACGGGCACACTGGACTGTCGGCCAGCGCTCGCCTGCAAGCCTCTGCACGCTCAACTCATGATGATCCGACTCCACAACAGACCCGTTACCGCTTACCCGGTAATACACCGGGATGTTTCTGCCCATATGCGGGGGAACGTACTCCGGCGGTACACTGAATCGTTTGCCGGTCAGGTCCGCCGCCCTGGTTTGATACTCGCCATAGGTTCCAGGGGTGGACCATTGTACTTCGATCACATCGCCGGGCTTGAAGACTGCGGTATCGGGGATCACAACCGTCGCGCCACCACGAGCACTATAAGGATCAAGGCGGCTGCTGATCGAGCTGCCGACAGCCTCTGCCACCGTGGGGCTGGGCAGCAGACGCGGAACCGGCTGAGCATTGATCGTAAGTTTGACCCGCTCTGAATAACTCGTCTCGTTTCCTGCCCGGTCGCGCAGCCGATAGAAGGCGAAACGCTCACCATCCCCCCGGTCAACGATCATGCGGCCCGGAAACACCAGCGACAGTGGCTGGCTTTCTCCGCGGGACAGCGTTCGGCTGCCTACCTCATCACCTGGCGACACGTGAGACTGATCGTCGCTCCAGTACCAGACGATGACATCCCCTGGCTTGAAATCCGTATAAACCGGGACTAGCGCTACTGCCTGATCTCCGTGATCAAGCAAATATTGCTCTGTGATGGTGTCCGTATCGAATGCCAATGGGCTGACGAAAGAGCCGATGACTGGCGGTGTCAGGTCGATGCTGACGGGCTGCGTGCCGGAGAAGTTAGTGTCACCATTGGGGGTTATCAATTCGTACCATACCTCATGAAGCCCCTGAACCAGGCGAATCACAGGTACTTCGAACAAAAGCTGGTCCGAGGGGATGACCGGGTACAGGTCACTGTCCCACTCACGCTCTTCAACCAGATGTTGAGTAAGGCCCGTCTCCCAGTACAGACGCAGGACGGTTTTAAAGCCTGAGATTGGAATATGCACCCAGGCGGGAATACTCACTGGCAAGGGACGGGTGACGGCGCTGGCAGGCAGCAGATCAGTTTCATCCCATTGGGGATCGTCGGGCAGCAATGCGGCCACTACTGGCGGGGGCAAGTTTTGTTGCGGGGATTGCTGAGCAGTCGTCATCATGAACTCTCCATCAACATGCCTCCTGGCCAGGAGTCATGACCGGTTAACTGCCATACATTCAATACCTCCATTGCCGATTTCGACACTCTCAGAATTGCGAGGTTGATAGAGAAAAAGGCCGTAATGGCCTTTTTCTTTCTTGCACTCACCAGTTATAACGCAGCCCGATATTGGCACCCCAGGGTTGTTTGATATGATTGCCTCGGCTGTAGTCGAAATCGGCATGCACGTGCCACGCGTCCGAGAGGGACATGGCCATGCCTGCGCCCAACTCACCTCGAGAGCCTGATAAATCGTTATTGAATCGGTTGTCATTGACCTGTACTTCATTATCGTCAATGAACTCATGAACCAGCGCGGCACGGATATAAGGCTGCACAATACGTCCATCACCCACATCGAAGTTACGCCCTGCGGTCCCGCCCAGTTTCGCCAGCAGCGAACCGGTCCGCTCGCCTTCGGCGCGCATGCCGCTGGACAACTCATAGTCCTTGCCGCCGACTACAAGACCGGATACTTGCCCGAAGGGTTCGATGAAGTAACCGTTGGCCAGACGGATGTGTCGACCGATCTCCAGAGACGCACCCACTCCATTATTGTCGTAGTCACTTGTGGCCTGCTGCCCGTCACTCATGGTGACATCAGCTTTGTTACGCAAATGATTGATCTTAACGACGCCGTCAAAGTAATAACCACTCTGTTCGTCCAGCCACGTCGCGTAGGCACCGGCATAGTAGCTGTCGACCGTGCCGGTAGTGCCGCGCTGCAGGTCGAGATCGGACTTGCTGTAGCCGGCCATGACACCCACCAGCCATTGCCCGTCACCCACTGGCAGCGGTGCGTCCGCCCCCAGGCTCAATCCACTCATGGATTGCCGATAGCCGACACCTGCGCTCTGCTCCACATCGTAGCGACTGCCGTAAGCTCGCATCCAGCCCCCGGCGTTACCGGGATGGCTTCGCAACTCGCCCATGCGTGTACGCAACGTCGTCATTTCACCGTACCAGATCGTCGGCGCGGCATTGAACAGAGCCAGCACCGAGCTTGTACCCGGGCTGATCGTCCTGGTAGCGGCATCCAGATACCAATCATTGCCTTCGCGCACCAGATCATAAGACCACGTGCCTTGATCGACAGGCCCGCCTAACAGGCTGAATTGCGCATCCCCATCACCGATATGCACCATGTGCAGGCTCGTATCGTTGAGCGGATCTTCTCCACTGGCGGTCACGGCCAGTTGATGATTGCCACTGGCCGTGCCGGAGACGTCGAGAAAATCGTTCTGGCCTCGAGCGAAATCCGCCTCCATGGCGAAGATGCCGCTGCCCGCAAGATTGTCTACCGACAGCTTGTAAAATGCACCTGGCTTACCGAATCGCACCGTCCCACCTGCCATCGCGAGATTTTCAACCTTGCCGTCGCCGGTCATGACCCACTGCGCATTACTGTTGACGGCAAGGCGCTCGACGTTTTGCAGGTTACCCGTCAGGGTGGCGGAATTCTGAAGCACCAGTTGGGCCGTGGCACCCTCCTCCACGATGATATTGCCGTTCAGTCGACTGTTGTCAACTGTCATGCTTGCAGCAGCACTGCCGGTGACCTCCAGCAAAACGTCTCCCGCCCCTTGAAGCGTCGATCCGTTGTTGACATGGATCTGCGCGGCCGTCGACGGCAGGCCGTAATCGCCCACCAAAATGGCAGCACCGGTCGTGCCCTGTACAGTTGCACCGTCGAGGATCAATGTGTTCGGGGTGGACAGATCGCTGCCTGGGTTAATAGCGACTCCGTTGCCGCCACTGATCGTACCGCCGTAGATGTTTGCCCGCCCGTTACCCATCTGCATACCCCAGGTACCGCCGCTGATCTGAGCGTTGCGAGCGGTGAACTCGCCGAACGTGCCGACCTGGACACCGATTACTCCCCCACTGATGACGCTGTTCTGGACAGTGGCGCTCGATCCACCGGGAACAGTGCTGATGCTACCCAGCGACAATCCTATCGTCGTGCCCGTGATCGTACTGCCGAGGATACCGGCAGTGGCGTTCAATAAAGACACGCCTGCACCGGAGCCCGTGACGCTGGAACCGTTAAGCACAAGACCTGAGCCCTGCTCGACAATGATATTAAGCGCACCGGCACCATTAGCCGTGAGAGTGGCACCGTTGAAAACACGGTAATCGGTTATCGGTGTGGTCCCATCGATGGTCCTGTCGAACCGTACACCTTCGGCAACGACCTGCTCACCGATCAGCAGAAAAGGAATTAGCGCCAGAGGTTTGAATGAGAATAATAAAAGCGAGCGACCGACAGGCGAGGAATGGTTCATCTAGGGCATCTCCAGACTACGAACTGCTGGTTCGCCTGTCGGCGAACCAGCGAATAACGAAAGGGCGTCAAGAGTAGATAGACACTCCTCCATCTTCTATCAGACAAGTCAACGTTTACCGTAGGAATCTTCCTACAACTAACGGGCGGTCTGAATATCGTTCTGTCGGGATTGCGCACTGCCTCAGTATTGTTCGCTATAACATTCAAGGGAATTCAGGCAAGGACGTTATATTACATGTCCCACTTGGATCACCCAGGTCCTGAATACCGACAACGGTATCGACGAATTGCGAAGTGACGATATTACTATTAATGGACAGTGTATAAATCAAATGAGCATATGCCCAACCATTAGTCGTTTCCAACTGGGCCGGCAGTATATATTTGCTATAAGGCTGCACAAACCATTCGATACCGTTTACGTCTGCATCTGCCCCAATGGTCAACTCCTGGCTCAATTCGGTTCCAGGGACATCCGTCGTCTGGTCTGCCTCTTTCAAGACCCAACTCACGGTAATTTTCTCTCCACCGATCAGGTATCTGGATGCAGGTACGCTCACCCGGTACCCGACCTCACCATCACTGGTACGCTTGCGCAACGAGTCGCAGTTGAGCAGCGAGATACTGCCGACACTTGAAATATCCGGGAATGTCGCAGCGGCCAGGATAATTGGCACTGCGTCGACTTTTACCCACGTCTCGCGTGACCGCTGAGGATTGATAAATTCCACATGAGTGATCGTGTAATACACCGGCACGTCGCCCGGCCCACCGGCCTCGATTTCACTCCACCGGACCGTTACTGAAACTTCATCGCCGAGGCTTTCAGTGCCGTCGAGCGTAACGGTCGCAGCCAACGCAACGCCATTCCAGTACACCGTGATGACTTCGTCAGCACGGGTAGGACTGTAGAGCTTAATGGTAGCGGTTGCGTCCTTGCCTTGATCGGCATCTATCAGGTGGTCAGGTGTCGCCGAGTCGCCCGTGACGACCACGGGATTCAGAGAGATGTTGACCGGATCCGGCTCATCCGGATTTACAGGCCCCGGGTAGGCAAGATTGACGTCTACCTCAATGCCGTCGGCACTGGGCAGGGGGAAAGGCGTCGTGCCGCGCAGCACCTCGTAGGTGACCGGCACAGTCATGTCATAAGGGGCGGAGACGGGAGCCGTATACTCGCGCTTGAGGTGCTCCCAACTGACGACAACTTTAACCGGAAACGGGTTATCCCCTTCCCCGATTCGTTTTGGTGTCAGCTTTGTTGCTCCCCATTTGACCACGACATCGTCATCGGGAATGTACTGATCAAACCCTGGAATCTCGACTGTCACGCCCAGCCGTGCATCCGCCAGGTCGATCAAACCGTCACTGGCCAGCGGAACAACAGGGGGTTTCAGGTTGGCAGGCAATGGCCCTCTCGCGACCGCAACGGTCCGCACACGAGAGGGTCTGCTGCGGTTTCCGGCCTTGTCGAACAGCTCATACGCCACATAGTGATCCCCTGATGGGTAGCGCTCCACCAGATTACGTGCCACCAAGACTCTCCGGTCTGCGGGTAGCAGTTGCGATACATCCGGGACGATCGGTTGATCGGGGGGCGGAACCTTGTCCGACCAGACAATCGCAATCGTTACAAACGCCTTCTTGTCTTCAACAAAATCCGGCACTGTCACGAACACGCCATTGTCGGCGTCAAGCACTGCGTCATCGACTGAGCCGGGGTCATCGATAGCGGGAGGATCGTCAGGACCGTAAGGCGGAGTGCGGTCCACAGTAATCGGCTGGTCCAGGGAGTATTCGATGTTGGCCGAGTTCCAGCCTTTTACACCGTACCTGAAATGGAACAGGCCTTCACTGCGTAGGAAGTGCCTTTGCTCAATGAATCGGTCCAACGGAAAGGTTTCAGTAATAGGAGTGGTGAAGGATTCACTCAAAAGTTCAATGTACTCGCTGGAACCGTCGGGTCGCCATTCAAAGTGCAAATCCTCCAACGCACCGGGCGGTGGATTTGTCTGTCGCCAGTCCTCCACCTTGATCGCGAGATTTCCCTTCAGTGCAGCAATGGGAAGCAGCCCGTCGGCATCTCCAGAAAAGGCATCGACGACGGTGACAGGGGGCAGTTGCATGCTCCTGTAGCTGTTTAATTCCCTCTGTTGCCTGATGTAGCGTTCTCGTACCTGCCTGGCATGCAGTGCATCATATTTGGGTTTTGAAGGCATGGTTGAATCTCCGGTCTGTGCATTGCATAGCCGCTAAGCGGGCCGTCGGCCATGCGGGGCGCGCCGCCCTGCCTGTCAGTGGACATCCAGAGTGAATCAGGCACCACTCCCGGATCTGCCAGCTTGACAACTCATCGCCCGGGGATTTCAGCCGTGACATGGAAAAATGTGTCTGAATTGATACAGTGAGGACATGCGCACGACATTCAGAATCGACACGCTTGCGCACCGCACACCAGACGCCCGAATCCAGCCATGGCAAGCGGCTCGTTCATGACAGGCAGCCAGCGAGACAGCAAACACTTATGCAAGCAATGACCGACAGTGCGGCCGATGATGGGGCCACTGAGCAGCGCTGGACCACCCGCGCCCTGATCGTCGATGACGACGTGGCGATCCGTGAACTGCTGTGTGATTACCTCACGCGCTTCAACATCCAGGCACGCGGCGTGACTGACGGCGCCCAGATGCGCCAGGCCCTGAGCGAGGAAAGCTTCGACGTAGTAGTGCTGGACCTGATGTTGCCCGGCGAAGACGGCCTGTCGCTGTGCCGCTGGCTGCGCAGCACCTCGGACATCCCGATCCTGATGCTGACCGCCCGCTGCGAACCCACCGATCGGATCATCGGCCTGGAACTGGGTGCGGATGACTACATGGCCAAGCCGTTCGAACCCCGCGAGTTGGTCGCGCGCATCCAGACCGTCCTGCGTCGGGTTCGCGATGAACGCAGCGATCAACGCAGCACGATTCGCTTCAACACCTGGCGCCTGAACAGCGTGCTGCGCCAGTTGACCGCGCCTGACGGCCTTGTGGTGCCACTGTCAAACGCCGAGTTTCGCCTGCTTCGGGTCTTCATCGAACGCCCGCATCGCGTGCTGAGCCGCGAGCAGTTGCTGGATGCCGCCCGTGGGCGCTCGATCGAGGCGTTTGATCGCAGCATCGACCTGCTGGTCTCGCGTCTGCGCCAGAAACTGGCTGACGACCCGAAGAACCCGCAACTGATCAAGACTGTACGCGGCGAAGGCTATCTGTTCGATGCCAGGGACCTGGGTTGATCCGCAGGTTCGATACGCTCTTTGCGCGGCTGTTCGGCGGCGCGCTATTGGCCATCCTGCTTGCGCACCTGCTGGCGTTCATGTGGTTCATGAATTACGGCATGCACCCCATGCCGCCTCCACCAATGGTCGAACCCTCTGCGCAACATGATCAAAGCAGTCCGGATAATCAGGGCGAACGACGCAGGCCGCCGAGGCCGCCCTTACTGGGCGGCCCGGTGGTCCCGCTGATCTTTCAATTCATCACCCTGATCATCGCCGCCTGGTACGGCGCCAAGGCGCTGAGCCGTCCCGTACAACGCTTGAGCGACGCCGCCGAACGCCTGAGCGAAAACCTTGACAGCCCGCCGCTGGAAATCTCCGGCCCGCGGGAAGCACGTCAGGCCGCGCAAACCTTCAACCTCATGCAGCACAAGCTGCGCGAGCAGATGCAGCAACGCGGGCGCATGCTCGCAGCGGTTTCTCATGACCTGCGCACCCCCTTGTCGCGGCTCAAGCTGCGTGTCGAACAGATTCAGGAACCCAGGCTGCACGGGCAAATGACCCAGGACCTCAATGACATGATCAACATGCTCGATGCGACCTTGGCATACCTTAACGAACACCGCAGGACCGAAATACTTCAGCAACTGGATCTACAGGCGCTGATCGAATCACAGGCCGAAAACGCCCAGGACAACGGCGACGATGTTCAATACGAGGGCCAGTGTAAACCGCTGAAGACCCAGCCCATGGCGCTGCGCTCATGCCTGCAGAATCTGGTCGATAACGCCCTGCGCTATGCCGGCAGCGCCCGGATTGTGATCGAGGACAGTGCTGATGGGGTCAAGGTCTCGGTCATCGATCACGGCCCAGGCATTGCGCCGGAACTGCATGAGAGCGTATTCGAACCGTTCTACCGCCTGGAAGGCTCGCGCAACCGCAACTCAGGTGGCGTAGGCATGGGCATGACCATCGCCCGCGAAGCCGCACGACGCATCGGGGGCGAGCTGACACTTGAACAGACGCCCGGCGGCGGCCTGACAGCGGTGCTGCATTTGCCTCGTCCTTGAACAGCGGCTTATCGGCCTTGTTACACACCTCACCCTCCTCGACAAACGCTGCCTTGAGGCTGCATGCACCGGCACACCGTTGCCGGCCATCGTCATTTCAGGGCAGTGAGCACGATGATCAACGGCATCGGCAACGATGGATTTTAAAGCTGAAAACCCCTGACCAATCAAGCCCCCGCCCAGGCCCTGGGCAAGATGATCGCCGCGCTGGATGAGCGCTATGAAACCGAAGGCAGCAAACCGGTCGGGCGGTATCTCGATACGGCGAAATGATAAGAAAGCCGCCGCCTCTACAGCAAGGGTGGCGGCAACCGAACAGACCTAATACCGGACGTTCTGATACCCTCCTCCACCATAGCGACAACTTATATCAAACCATCACATTAGCAGAGATAACAAGCCCAAAACATTGTAGCCACTCGTCCCCGATTTCGAGCCTCTTGCTGCACTATTCTTATACTGAAAAAAGGCATTACCTCGCTGAGCATTTGCCTGATACACCTTCACTGCACAAGAGAATACGGAAATGAAAAACAAACTATGGATAGCCCTGTGCGCTGTACCTTTTGCTGCGATAAGCAGCTTAAATCACGCCGCCGACGTCATTCCCTGTTCTGTGGAAAATTTTAAGCTTTCCTCAGCAGGACAAACTTGCTCTGCAATCCAGGCCCAGTGGGTTGCAGAGCAACTATGCAACGTCATAGCGAACTGTTCGACAGGCCGAACAGTCCAGTCTGACCCTAATAACTACCTCTCTAGGGACGTGGCGGAATATCGCCAAACCTCAATAACCGTACCTGACTCTGTAGTTAGGAGAATTAGCAATGAGGGCGGGAAACTAACTGCATATCCTTATCAATCCGACTATTAATACAACCAGGCCAACCAACTATTAAGCTTGGTTGGCCTGAAACCTACCCGTCGGCCTCGCGAAGAAAAGATTCAAGTGCATACGCATCATCTTATCTTGGCCCGACGTCAGATCCTGACCTGCGCTGCCCCACCCAATCCGTCAACAGGCTGTAAGCCACTGCCAGCAACGTCGGCCCGATAAACAGACCAATGAACCCGAACGCCAGCAGCCCGCCAAACACCCCCAGCAATACGATCACCAACGGCAAATTGCCGCCGCGGCTGATCAGGTATGGCTTGAGCACGTTGTCCACGCCACTGATGATGAACATGCCCCAGATGCCGAGGAACACGGCCATGCCATATTCGCCCTGCCACACCAGCCAGGCGGTGGCGGGCAGCCACACCAGGGGCGGGCCCATGGGGATCAGGCTGAACAGGAAGGTCAGAATGCCCAGCACCAGCGCGCCGGGAATGCCCGCGATGAGGAAACCGATCAGCGCCAGCACCGCCTGGGCAGCGGCCGTGCCGATCACACCGTTGACCACCCGTTGAACGGTACCGGCGACGAGATCCAGATAATACTGCGCACGATCACCGATCAAACGCTCCAGCAGACTGAGCACGAAGGCTGCCAGACGCGGGCCGTCGCGGTAGAAGAAGAACGCGAAGACGATGCTCAGGGTCAGTTCGAGAATACCGCCGCCGATCTGCGCACTGCGCGCCAGCAGCCAGTTGCCGACTTCGCCCAGATAGGGTTTGACCGTGGCCATGAACGCAGCGCCCTGCTGATCGATGGTGGTCCAGAAACCCACCAGCCGCTCACCCACGATAGGAATACCCGCCAGCCACGCGGGCGGATCAGGCAGGCCATCGACCTGCACATCCTTGACGAACGCCGTCGCGTCACGCACGTGATCGGCCAGGTTGAAACCCAGCCACACCAGTGGCGCTGCCACCAGTAACAGCCAGCTCAGGCTCATGACCAGCGCCGCCAACGACTCGCGCCCCTTGAACCAGCGTGTCAGAAGGCGCATCAGCGGCCAGCTGGCAAAGGCCAGCACCGCGCCCCACACCAGCGCTGACCAGAAAGGTGCCATCACCCACAGGCAAGCACCGAACAGGGCCAGCAGCAGGATCTGAACCAGTAGACGATCGTTGTTGAACATGAAGGGCCTGCAAGAAGAAATCGGAAGTGGCGAGCATAAAGACGAACACGGCTCGCGTCAGCCGTATTCGCCATGGACGGGAAACAGATCGTTAGCGAATCACCTCAATGGACAGACCTTTTTTATCGGTACTGCCGGTTTCCAGCCGTGCCGCACGCACGCCCTTAGCGATCAGCGCCTCGCGCCATGCAGCAGCGTTGGCTCCGGAAACGGTGGCTCGCAAGGTACTGTCGAGGTTGAGTCCGCGCGAGATCAGCGTCACCCAGACCTCCTGGGGTTCGCCACCGAGCCTTGGCAGATCGAGCTTGCCGGTGCTCTTGAGCTGACGCAGCAAGGTGGCCGAGGTGGGCAGGAGATCGCCCAGGGGTGCGGCTGACTCGAACTGCTCGACATGCAGATAGGCGCGACGATTGCCTCGCGTGATGCTGTAAAGCGCAACCAGCGTATCGGTATTGGGCTCGGCAAGACGCAACAGCAAATAAGCCTGCCGGTCATCGGCACCATACAGCTTGGAGTTGCCGAACACCTCATTGGCCCACAGGCTGCTCTCACCACAGTCACGGGCCTGACACCAGAACAGCAGCTCGGCACCCTGTTGTTGCAAGGCTTCGCGTGCGGCAGTGAAGGCATCGTCGGAAGCGTGTTCGGCAGGCAGTTGATAGGTGACCGAGGTCAGATTGCCTCGCGCACTGACCTGACCATCGAACCGCAACTGGCCGCTGATCTTGCGGATCGAGCCCATCGGATAGATGCGCTCGAGCTCGGCCCGTGGGCGATAGTCAACGATTTCCGAGCCAGTCAGACGCGGCAGAATCTGCAGGTCCTGACTGCCCGGCAGATCGGCAGCTCCGACCATGGCACTGAAGACCGTCGCAAGGAATGCAACGAATGGAACACTTGATACACGCATGAGTGCTCTCATTGGCAGGCGGACGAAAGTAAAGCGCGAGGGGCATTGCCGACAAGGCAATCTTGCAGAGTGGAGGATAGGTCCATCGTGGTTGGCTCCTGTTTCAACCTGCTCAGCGTCGGCAGTTGCCGACCGCAAGTCAAGAAGCAGCGAAGAAGCGATTGAAACAGCGTGCAACAGCGCACGCGCCCTCCTCATCATCCAGATGCAGATGGTGGCCGCCCTGCAAGGTTTCGATGCCGAAAGGCAGACGCTCGATCACCTCGTGTTTTTTCGCCAACATGCCTTGCCGGGCGATGACCAGTTGCGTCGGACAGCGCACATTATTGATGAACGCCATCGCCTGCTCGTGCGTCAGACGCGTCGCAGAAGGCAGCGTCAGGCGGCTGTCGCTGCGCCAGGTGTACCCGCCCGGCACCGGCATCAGTCCGCGCTGCGCCAGCCACTCGGCGGCCTCGCGGCTGACCGCCACCACGCCCTTCATGCGCGCCTGAATGGCCCGGTCCTGATCCTGATAAACCGGTTTTTTCTTGTCGGGCAAAGCCAGTTGCGCCTGCAGCGCAGCGCCCATTCGTTCGGCGGCAGAGTCAGCCTCGCCGGTCAGCGGAATCAGGCCGTCGATCAACGCAAGCCGGGCAACCCGTTCAGGCAGCGCGCCGGCCAGCATGACCGAAATGATTGCCCCCAACGAATGCCCCAGCAGCGCGAAGCGCGACCAGCCCAACTGCTCGGCGACCTGTAAAACATCGAACACATAATCGGCCAGGGCATAGCTGGCACCCGCCGGCCGGTGATCGGAATGACCATGCCCGGCAAGGTCCAGCGCCACGATGCGCAGGCCTTCAAGCTTCGGGGCAAGCCGCGCAAAGCTGTTGGCGTTGTCGAGCCAGCCATGCAGCGCGATGAC
>JAAIGE0100834070.1_pt1 | contig 17428 bp, 13 predicted proteins | sample 6487951 | NCBI WGS metagenome assembly JAAIGE01 (sample SAMN13974128, study PRJNA590717) | phyllosphere metagenome | biome: tomato field; feature: multiple bacterial spot infested tomato fields; material: tomato leaves; isolation source: leaves from tomato fields | host: Solanum lycopersicum ...
CGTACTGGCTCATAGAGGTCACCCGCGCCTGGTTGACGATGTACTCCTCGCGCTCCTTGGCCGGGATGGACGCCGCAAAGCTGCGCTCAACCTTGGTGGTGATGCCATTGACCCAGCTGGTGCCGATCTGGCGGGACTGCTCGATGGACGGCACACGCAGCAGCAGCGACACCTGCGGAGTCAGCTCCACTCGGCGCGAAGCCAGGAACGGATGTTCTGCTTTGTAGGCGGCCACTTCAGTCGGGGTGAACTTGGCGCCACGCATGGTCATGTGCTTGAGCTGCTTTTCGGTCAGCCGCATCTGATCGACGAACAGGATCCGCGGAATCGAAAGCAGTTCGTGGGTGATGTGCGTGCAGGTCACCGGATTGACCACACACGGCTGGCTGTACGGATACCCGTTGGGGTAGATGGTGCACAGCACGCCATGGACCATCAGGTCGACGTCGGTGATGTCGATGATGGACTTGAGTTCGGACACATCCGAATAGCGATAGGTCGCTTCCATGACGTGTGCCAGGATGAAGTCCACCACCGTGTCGCGGATGAACACGCCAGAGCTGGAAAACACCAGGCCGTCGGTGGAGCGACCCAGATTGACCTTGTCGGTAGCAATGCGTCGTTCCAGTTCCAGCAGCGCGGTGTCGCTGGGTGCCTTCAGGGTCAGCCACAGACCCGAGTGCCACAGCGGAATACGCGCAGTCGAACCCAGGCCCATTACGGCCTGAATGCGCATCAGTGCTGCCTCACCGACCAGCGGAGTGCCGCTGTTCTTTTCCAGCATCGGTTTGCCGACATGCAACTGCAGGCCATCGGCCTTCACCGAATTGCTCCAGTTGGAGGCGCGGTTGAACGTGTCTTCGTAGACGTCGCTATTGACCAGATGGCGATCGGCCTCACCGGTAGCCGCGGCCCAGTTCATGGTCGCCTCGTCCGTACCGAGCTTGACATCGGCGTAGGTTTCGCCGCAGGCAGCGACTTCTTTGGCGGTTGCGCCGAACGCGGCCAGTCGCTCATGTTCCTTGAAGGACAGCGACTTGGTCTGCTTGATGAAAACCGGCGAGAACAACGTCACGTGGGGACTGGTGCCATAGACGATGTTTTGAACCGGCGCTTCGGACGGCTGCTCGCTCACTTCGGTTTCCGCTTCGACCGGAACAGGGGCGGGCTCACTGACCGGCACACGCTGATGGCCGGGCTCTGCCGGATCTTGAATTTCGTTGGACATGACGTACAGCCTTAAACGGAGGTGGAAGGAGCTACATCGTCGGCATCATCTGCCGGCGGTGTAAGGAGAGATTCTTGGACTTCGCCGTAGGCCAGAGTGATGTCGGCCACCACCGGCAACACCACGTTGTTGAACGAGGTGACCAGCTCGTCGTATTCGGCGGCCAGTTGGAGTGCCTCGACGAAATCGTCCGGCGAACGGGCGCTGCCGGTACGGTCCTTATGGCGCTGAGTGAGCGCCCGATGTTGCGCGGTATAGTCGGTCATATCGCGCCCGATGCTGGCGATCTTCTGCGCCACGTCCTTGGGGTCTTTCAACCCTTCATTGAGCGTGCGGTTGGACGCCAGTGTCTGGATGACGGAGATGGAATCGCCCATCAGTTTGGCCGTGTCCGATGCAACCTGCCGCAATTCATCCCAGGTAGTGTCACGTGGGGATTGCGCAGGAGCGAGTGGAATCGGCTGGATTTTGTTCTTGCCCTTTGCCATGTTCGCAATACCTGGAAGTAAAATTTGGAGAAGTACAGCTTCTCATATGAGAAGAACTTCTGTAACTTTTGACATTTAACCCACCTGTAGGAGCGCTCTGGTATGTTCGAAGTCCTCGCTGCCCATTTAGATGTTTTGGTACCACCAGAGCAGAAAACCCTGATCATCAATGCCTGTGAAGCACTCGTGCTGATGGGCGTGACCCGCCACGACGACATCTTGGATAACGAATTGAGCGTGCTCGATTCGATCGGCAATGACGTGGTGCTCAACATGGTGGATAACACCTTGATCCCGCTGTATCGTCAGACCTTAGGAGAATTTGGTGTTGTCCTAGAAGATGACGTGCAGCTGAAATATTTAACTGACATACTCACCGGGCTGGTGCGTATCGAAAACTGGGATGACCGCCAGTCAGTTTGCGATCTGTGCGATACCGACGAAGATGCCGATGCGATTTTGTCGGATCTGCTGGAAATGGTAGGGCAATACACCAGTGCCGATTATCACAGCCAACTCCACTCGGTCAAACCGGAGCTGATCGAGCGCATTGTGCAAAACTGCACGCCGGTGCAGTACAGCGAACTGCAATACCCCGAGGCCATCGTGGCCATTGCGCGTCGCCGGGTCAGTCAGTTCCGGCAGGTATTTACACACACCGACGGCCCCTTCGATGCCGGTCGCTGGCTCTACACCCAGATCGCCGATCAAGGATTGCGCCTGGGCACACCCATGACCTATCTGACCCAAGCCCATCCCCTGCCCGGTGCCGTATGGGACAGCAAGCGGTTCTCGGATCTGGCAGAAGGCTTGCTGGCGCAGGTGGCAGCGTCTGACGTACCGCCCCAGCAAGAGGTGGAGGTGATGTGCCTGTACGCTGAACCCCACATGGCCGACACCGCTGCCATGATCACATTCCGTCACGCCGCACTGCAGGCGTATCACCAATACCAAGCGGCTGGAGCAACCTGATGGACAAGCGTACATATTTCATTCAAGCCATGGCAGCTGGCTGCTATCGTTACAAAGGCTGGGTGATCGAGGCGTTCTCCATTACAAAGCCCGATACCAGTGCCGATCATCGCAGTTATCCGATGCCCTTGACCCGCATTGAAGGAGCGGGCTACGGCTACATGAACCCGCAGGCACCGGAAGGTCTGGAGTACATCGAAGGTAGTGACCCGACCCGTCCGCTGTTTGCGTTCCATGATGAGGTGATGGTCTACCCAGGGGAGTTGGCCAATGTCAAACAGGCCATGCTGACCACCTACGGCAATCTGCTGGTGAACCAGTTGATCTTCTGCCACCCCTTCGGCGATCGCATGCCCTACATCAACGAGACGGTGGACATCAAGAAAGTCCAGAAGATCATTGAAAAGCGCTTGCGGGACGACCCAGCGCCGGGCGAGCCGCGTGACCCCAAAGCGCTGTATGTGTCTGAGTACTGCCGCTTTAACGAAGCGGTGCTGAGTTTGGGTGGTTACAACAGCCTGTGCGTGACCTCGGCTACGGCCAAGACCATGACCTGCGATCCTCGCATTCCTGCACTGCGCGCAGAACTGCTGGAGAAATACAAAGGCCAGTTGCATGACCCGGTGATCCAGGCCACCATTGAAGGTGAGCTGAAGAAAGTGGACCGGGAATGGATGCGTGGCGATCCGGGCGAAGGCTTCTATCACAAAGCCAAGTTCTACGATGTGGTGCGCAAGAAACTGTTCTTGGTTCAGGGCAATGCCGAAGGCTTTGGCGAGCAAGGTGAATTCATTCCCGGTTCGCTCAACGATGGGTGGGATATTCGTTACCTGCCGGCCATGGGCAATTCGCTGCGCGACGGTTCTTACTCACGCGGTGCAGAAACCGCGCTTGGTGGCGAGGTGGTGAAGTCCAACCACCGTATTTTCCAGAACACCTCCATCATCGAAGAGGACTGCGGATCGACCGCCGGTATCGAGATCACCCTGACCGCCGAGATCATCAATCGGTTCTTGTCCAATAGCGTCATCACCCCCAAGGGGCTGGTGGAGCTGACCGATGACAATATCGCAAGCTACGCCGGCAAGACGGTTCGGCTGCGGTATCCCACCTACTGCATTTCCAAAGGCGCTAACTTCTGCGCCACATGCGCCGGCAAGCAAGTGGCCACCACCCCGAATGCTATCTCCTCCTACGTCGCCGCCATCGGTTCGCTCTTCATGTCGTTGTTCATGGCAAAAATGCATGGCACGACATTGCGGGTGGTCCCGTTGGACTTCGAAGCCAGCTTGTCTTAACCCTCACTTACGAGTACACGATCTATGAGCACCCCCGTTCCATTTAGCGTCGATGCACAAACCCTGGCGCTGTTGCCGGTGAACCAGCGGGTGAACCTGCAAGCCCTGGTCGATCGCCTGCACGACTACGTCACTGCCATGGGTCCTGCGGTACCGGTGGACCCGCGTCAAGGCGGTACCCACCAGGCCGCCCTGTGGAGCGCCATTCGTGGTGTGTTGCGGTCCAGCCCGGAGGAATTCACGCTGCAGTTCTCCGAGCTGCTGTTGGTGATCCACCGCAACCGCACGACGGTGTTCTCCGAGCGCTACGTGTTTCGCTTCTTCTCGGAACTGAAGTTGCCCAGTACCGACCGCCTGAACTTTGAGCGCGTGCTCAATGTCCTGTTGGCCACCTGCAATCCGCAGAGCCGCCGGATGGCCTATCGCCAGGTCGACGTCAAGAACGCCTTTCGCGGCCTGAACGATGAAGCCCTCATCGAACGGGTACTGGCGTACTACCAGATGTAACTGCGCGCATACACCCCACTCTCCTCCATGCCGGGGGAGAGTGGGGCTTTATGGCCGTCAGTGACGGATCTTCTTCTGCAACTCAACATGCACAGCCTTGGCGCGCGCACGGGTCTGGTCATCGGCTTCGTTAGCAAACACCAGCGAGACCTGGTAGGTCAGCGTCCAGTGCTGCAATGCAAAGTCCACCAGGTCCGATTGGGCCTGGTCGATCACCACACCCAGATTGACCAGCGTCTGGATTGCATTGCCTTCGGCCTGAATGGTCATCAGTGCCGCATGCATCGCCTGGGAGATCGGAGACTCGCCCTGGGTTTCCTTGAACGTACTCAGGGCACGCAGTGCGCCATCCAGCGCCGCGTTGACGCGTTCGGAGGCTTTGACCAACACATCCTCGTTCAAGAACGTGGACGCGCCCAGAGCGTGCTGTGAGGCGCTCAGCTGCGCAGTCACCGCCGTCAGTGCCGGCGCGTCGTAGCTGCGCGTTTGCATCAGGGTATCGAAGTACGCTTTCAGACCCGTTGCCACTTGCGCCAGCGTCGCGGTAGGTTTGATCTGATGATCATCCAAACGCCGTGCCAGCTCATTGAGCTTGGGGAACTGCTGGGGTTGTGCCATGGCTGAGAACATACCAGCGGCGGTCATGGAACGGCCGATTTCTTCCGGTGCCTGCGCGCACTTTTGCACAGCGGTCATGAACTGGGCCACGTGCTGCTCGTACAGATCAGTCACCGAGGGCAGATACAACAGCACTGCACGGTACTTAGAAGCAATGGCGCCGCCAGATACCGCATCGGCGATCAGGTCATGGAACTTGCTATCGAAGCTGGCTTGCAGCTCATTCAAGCGAGTGCGCAGCGCCGCGACCTTGGCGCGGTTGGACGGCGACAGTTCGGCCGTACCTACGCCGGCTTCTTTGAGCTGATCCACTGCCTGGGCCATGGCGGCGGCATTGGCAACCTTAGCCTCATGGGACTTGCGCGAGGGACGCAGGCGCTTGAGGTTATCGACAATCCAACGGAAGATCTTGCGCAACAGCTCCAGCACTGACCGGGCCAGATCACGCAGCTTGCCCCATACCGCACCCAGCAACGACTCGGTAGCGATCTGCAAGTTGGTGGTCGAGGGATCGGCACTGAACGAGTTCAGCGGGGCACGCGCCGGGAACTGCACGCCTGCCTCCACCATGGCCGCTGCCTGCGGGCGACTGACGCCGCCCATGTTGCGCAGTTCTGCATCATGGGCCAGCAGCACATTGAGCGCTTCCTGGATCTGATCGACGTGGTCAGCCTCAGGACCTGCATCGAAGACTTCGAGCGTGTCGAGGATCTCGGACATGACTTATGCTCCTTCAGCCGGAACCAGCGAGGCGTCCACGGCACGGGCCAGGCGATCCATCAGCATTTCATTGCCGCTGCGAATCATGGTTTCCGACACGCTGGTCGGGAATTCACGCGCACCGACTTTGAGCATGCTGTCGCAGTAGTCGCGCACGGCCATGTTGTTGGCATCATGGACCAGACGATAGCGGAACAGCCAAATGCCGCCCACCGCGTTGAGGATCGCATCGATGTCCACCACCATACGCTCATTGAGCTTGGCCAGCACGCCCTCGACCTGGGCCTTGTAGCTGTCCAGGAACATCATCTTGGGGTCTGCCACCGCGGCAGCCGGAATCGGCAGCCGGTAGGCGATTGCACGCGCCAGGGAGGTAGACAGCATCTGCGCACGCTCATCCAGCGGCACATTGAGCGACTCCATCGCGCTGGTGAGAGAAAACAGTTTCAAGTTCATGGTGCATACCTTCCTGTTAGGTCAGAGTTTTGAGCTGTGAAGCTTTGACGAAAAGATCGTTGTTGATGATGGACTCCAGCTCCTGCTGGAAGCGCATCTGCGTGAACTGATTGCGGCGCTTGGCAGTGAGCGAAATCCACAGCAAATTGACCAATGAACGATGTGCATTGACGCCCACCAGCAGGTGGTCCAACTGTGCAATCTCATCGGTGATTTGCTTGTGCTCAATCGCCGGCAGTTTGGGCGACTTCAGTGCCTGGATCAGGTCGCGACGAATGCGCGACAGGCGATCGGCCGGCAGATCATACTCACGACTTTCCGCGTTGGGGTCCCACATTGCAACTGCGGTGAACAGCGCAAACAGGATCGGCCATAGGAGCAGCCCATTGGCTGCTGCGGCGATCGTAAATACGATACCAAAGCCCACCCGCAGTGCCTCGATCACAAACAGCAACGAGCGCGGAGTCCGATACTCAAACTGCGAACGCATCATGCGATCCAGTGCCACGGCCAGCTCCACACCCGCGCCATGTCGGGCAGCGAACTGGTCGGCGACGAACTCACTACCACTGGTGTCGTAGGCACCGCTACCAGCGGCCGACATCAACGGACGTTCGGTGGCAATAGCACGCAGCAAAACGGTGGCAAATTCGGTTCCGCTCACCTTGGGCTGTGCCAGCGCCTCAGGGCTTTCCAGATGCGCATTGACCATCCGGGCGGTGGCATAAACGATTTTGACGCGCTCTTCTTGGTTGGACTCACCGTTCAGAGCCTGCACTGCGCTGGTGATGGCCGCATTGACAGTGACGGTGCGGGTGACAAATTCCAGGAAGGTAAACAGATGACCGGTTTCATGCAGCACAATGGCCGCCACCTGGGCGCCAGTGAGCTTCATCCAGCGCCACAAGCCGGTGCCGATGACCATGTCCAGCTTCAGCTCGCTAAACACGCCGGTGACGCGCGAGCGACGCAGGTCGATGGTTCCGACTTTGTCGGCGATCTTTTTGTGGTAACCCTGCTCGTGCGCAAAGTCAGCCACAAGGTCATGCCCGTAGACATTGCGCCAGCGCTGGACCATCGGCGAATGCGCATCGATGACCGGCGGGATTGCGTAGGCATTGATGAAATCGCCAAACTTAACGGTGACGTTCAAGCCGGTGTGGTGCTGGATGATCTTACCCAGGTTCAGATCGTTCAGTGCCTTCACATTGGTGTTGCGTTGCTCAATGATGTCATCAAACGCTAAGGTCAGTTCTTTGAAAAGAGCTGACTTACCCTGGTAGGCAATCGCCTCGTTTGAGAGTTTGAACTTATCGGGGAGTGCCATAATAGGGTACCTTGGTCGACTGTTGAAAATATACGCCTCATATCAATACTGTGGACCGTCAGTTAGAAGCCCTCAAATGACTCAAAGTACACCGCCACAGGACCCCGCGACCACCATTGTCGGGCGCGAATTCAAGCATGGCACCTATGTCAAAGCTCAGGACAACTCCTACGACGATGCCGTAGTCGTCAAAGAATACATCACCTACGCCGATGGGCGTCGGGTACCACACCTGCTGATTGCCGAGAACTTCAAGCGCCCGTTCTGGGTGACGCGCGAGACCCATCGCAATCACAAGGACAAGAAGTTTGCCGAGGAGCTGACCAAGCTCCAGCGCTTTACCACCACCCAGATGAACTTGGCGCGCAATGTTGCTCGTGCGCTAGGGCGCGCACCCAGCGGGAAAGGCGATACCCGCATGGCGTTTGCCAGCCCATACGTGTACGGCGCCAAAATCTCCACCCCCACGCTGTTTAAGCACGAGTACCAAAAGCGCTGGCCGCAGTTCATGACCGACAACACCCTGGCGGCGCTCGACTCGGAAACCACGACCGATGGGGAATACACTCCATTGATGATTTCCCTGACCATGAAAGACAAAGCCTTCATGGTGGTGCTCAAGGACTATTGCCGTGACATTGGCAACTTCGAGCAGAAGGTCCAAGACAAGCTCCAAGATTACCTGGGTGATATCGTTGCAGAGCGTAATATCAAGCTGGAGATCATGATCGTCGATCGTCCCGGCCGAGCGTGCTATGAGATCATCAAAAAGGCCCATGAGTGGAAGCCGGACTTTTTGGATATCTTCAACGTCAACTTCGACTTGAAGGTCATCATCAAGTATCTGGAGGCAGAAGGCTACAACCTGGCCGAGGTGTTTTCTGATCCGGGCGTGCCGCGTAAGTATCAGTACTTCAATTACCGCGAAGGTAAGTCACAGAAGGAAACCGCGTCCGGTAAGTTCATGGCACTGCACCCGGCTGAGCAATGGCACATTGCCGAATGCCCCGCCAGCTTCTACATCATCGATTCGATGTGCGTGTATTTGAAACTGCGCATTGCCGGCGGTAAGGAGCCTAGCTACTCGTTGGATTACATCCTGCAAAAGCACCTGGGGATTCGCAAGCTCAAGTTTACGCAAGCCGAACACCTGAAGGGTAAGGACTGGCATGATTTCATGACAGCCAACTACAAGGTCGAGTACTGTATCTACAACTTGTTTGACTGCATCTCCTTGGAGCTGCTCGATGAGAAGACCACTGACTTGTCGCGCTTGATTTCCAGTCAGTCTGGACCTTCGGAATACGCCCTGTTCTCCAGTCAGCCCCAGCGCACCTGCGATGACTTGCATTTTGAGTGTCTGGAGAAAGGGTATGCCATCGCCACCCCCGGTCCGGAAATGCAAGATGAGAACGACAAATACACCTTGTCGCTCAAACATTGGATCGTCACCTTGCCCTCGCACCTGTTGTTCAATAACGGGGTTAGGGCCGTGGAGGAGCTACCGGACTTCCATACCTTGTTCCGTGCCCATGTGGCCGACTTGGACGTGGAGGGCACCTACCCCAACGAGCAGGTGCTGCTGAACATCTCCAAGGAAACCACCGCCAAGGAAGTCTGTAAGATCCGCGGTAAGTCGGAGGCGGTGCAGCGGGCGGTAGGCATCAACCTGTCGGGCGGATTTGTCAATGCGGTTGAGATCTGCGTGGCCATGTACTCGGCCCCGACCTTTGACCGACTGCTGGCTGACTTTGAAGCCGATGTGTGTGGGCAGGAACCGGCCTACGTGCCAATCACCGACATCAATGACTTGCTGCGCTTGCAGTTGGACGAATACGTCCTGGATGAGGACGATGATGACGGGGATGAGGAAGACGAAGAAGACGAAGAGATGGCGTTGGATTAACTAACGGCATAACCCCCTGCTCTCCCGTAAGGGGAGAGCAGGGGCAATATGTCGGCTTACTGCCGGGTGATCGATTCATGCAACTGCACGTTCTCCGGATTGGCCATGAACCGCTCCAGGGCATCGATCAACCCCAGGTGTTCGCTGTAACCAATCTCCAGCTTGTTGAGCAGCAGCAAGAAGCGCTCACGTAGCGGGCGGGCGTCGGTGATGTTGGCCGTGACATCGCAGGCAAAGCGCATCAGGACCTGGAAGATCGTGGACAGGCGCAGGCTCGGACCGGCTGCAGCCGGATCGACCATCCGGGGGTTCATCAGATGGCACATTGGTGCGGCCACCAACAAGATGGAGTTCATGTCCGAGAACTTGGCAAAGTTGCGCTCATACAGACTGAAGATCAACAACGCCATGGACAATTTGATGTAGTGGTGATGGTACACCACCGGTATCCCAAGCACATGGAACTCGTTGCGCATGACCCCATGCAACGCTACCGCGGCGACAACCTGCTCCAGGTTGGTGTAGTGCTGACCGAGGAAGTCATCGAGCATCGCCTGGTCATCGCGCATGACAGCCAGGAACTGACGTTCGTTGAGGGTATGGATTTGCGGAAAGAGCGCGGCGTTCGCTTCATCGTCAGTGTAGTTACCGACTGCGTCGTCGTTGGCAGCATCAAGCTGCTCCAGGTCCATATCCAAAGCGATATCCATTGCAGATCCCTACGGGCCGAAAGTGAGTGAAGGGAGAGGGTTTCTCCATATCGTTTATGTGTTTGCAACACCGTCTTCATCATGACCCTATGGTATTTCGCAAAAGAAAAATTGCCGCCATAAAGCCCCTGACCCGAAGGTCAGGGGCGTGTCATTAGATCCGATAGCTGGTTTGGTACTCCAGCAAAGTTAGTACTTTACCGTCAAGCTTTGAGACTTTGTCGGCTGCATATGCGCAGTGCTTGTCAATTTGCCGACAGGACAACAGATAGAACTCAGGCTCAACATCCGGGAAGTCTTTCACCGGACGCAGTCGTCCAATGGCCTGTTCGTTGGCCTGTTTGGAGGATACCGCAACGGTGCACAGTACCCGCGTCAAGTTCTTGATGTCCACGGCCGTGCCCGCCGACTTCAACGTGGTCACCGTCAGATCCGATTGCTCCAGTGTCTCAAACGGGTCCACATCGATGTAACGGCCGATCTTCAAATGCGGATAGGCCTCGCGCAACCAACTTTGGATGATGGTACACATCTCCTTAGTGGCGCAGAACACGATGGCCTTTTGTCCAGGTTTGCGATCATCAAAGTAAATGGTCTTGAGCACATCCAAGATCATGGCGTAATAGTTCGCCAACAGTACCTTGCTCTTCATGATCGATTGCTCGAACATGACATGGCTGTACTGCCGCTTGAAGTTCTTACACTTGATCTTGCGCACGTCTTCAATGGAGTACCACAGATTCTTGACGTGGATGTACTTGTGGAACTCGACCTTGGGCGATCGGGTGATCTGGGGCCAGACCGTATCGTACATCTGGTTGGTGAAGCGATCGTCTGAGACCATGGTGGCTGACAGGGAGATCGTGCGCCAGACATGGCCGTACAGATCTAGCTTAAAGACCGCATGGAAGTTCTGATGCGCCTCATCGACGATGCGTACGCCAATGCCCAGTTTTTGATACAGCTCGTCTGGGTTGATGTCGTAGCCAGGAACCTCGCCGTTATACATCTCGTAGGTCTGCTGGTAGATCCGCATCGTGTCAATGGAAACCACAATGAAGTGGGCTTGCAGTTCGCCGGCATCGGCCATCGCCAGCAAGTTGCGATACGCCTTACCGGGATTGGGGCACTTCTTTCCCCCGATCACAAGCAGGTCACGGCCAGGCTTGACCTGGAAGAACTCTTCGATCTCGTCCTTCCATTTGTCCACATACATGCCCTTGACCACCACCAGCGTGCGCTGACCAATCCGACCAACGCCTGTCAGGGAGATGAAGCCTTTGCCCTTGCCGGTCTGCAACTCCACAAACTTCGAAGGTGCGTAGTCAGGAGGGCAGTCCGCTACCAGATAGTCGATGATCGGACCTTGGTAGTCTTTGGGTTCATAGGCGTTACGGGACTTGAACACCACCGGCACGCCAGGGAGTGCTTGGTGATGAACCATCTTGATACGGGATAACCCAATGCCGGCACCTTCAAAGGTGCGGATCAGGTCGGGTAATTGGTTGCGGTGGAAGCGCCACTGCCGTCGGTCTTTGGTGGAGGCTGCAAACACCCGCACCATTTCCCAACGTTGTGTTGCACCATGACCCACCTGATTATACACTGCCAATCCACGGCCCATGGCCGCGATGGCTTGCATTCCTACTCGATCAAACTCAGTCACTTTGATGTAGTGTGAGTACACATCGAACCGGACGGCCGGATGTGTTACTTCGGTCGTCATTGACATGCCTCCAGGGGAAAAGAAAAGTCACTGGCCACAGCAGTGGGGCTCCGTGGTGGAGCCCCACTGTGACCGGACTTGGCTCTTACCCCTCCATCAGGGTATCGAACACATGATCCGGTCGATGATTGACCAGGTACGACTGTACGTCGGTGATGACATGGCGGTGTTTCTCGTAGGCCATGCTGCCGGACATGGAACGGCGCTCCATGGTGGTATCAAACGCACCAAACTCCAACTTGTTGCCGATCAGTGGCATGCGGTAGTCCAAATCCTTTTCGCTACGTACCATGAGTGATTTCATCAAAATTTCAAGATGGACCACGTTGACCATGAGCTGACTGGTGACCAGATCGTAGAACGCACGCAGCGCCTCTTCAATGGTCTTATAATCACGCAGCGTTTTGGCCGAATCATCCGGAGTGGCCGAGGCGCGCATGAACTTCTCGATGGTGGTAATGAAGTCCAGCATGTTGGCATGGCGCATCGGCAGCTCAAACAGCGGCCATTCGATGTTCCAATCGGTCAGGTCAATGACATAGTTCCCCATGACATTGAGTTCCCAACCCCGGTTCTTCATGTAGTCCAACGCCTCATGGGTCAAGGAGGAATGGCGCGAGCCGACATTGACTGTCATCGGCACCGTCTCTTGAGTTCCATCGGCATGATGAATCGTCAGCTCAATCCCCGTCAAGCTGGAGATCTGGCCGGTCTGCAAGTCAGTGACGTCTTCCACATAGGTCACGTCCTGGACCTGCGGCGCTTCCTTGGCATTGATGGTCAATAGCACCTTCATCCCACGCAGGCGCTGCGCCAGCTTGATGATGTTGGGATCGTCATCGGTCCGCAGGTAACGCTGCTCAAACTCCGACAGCTCGATGGCCGTGACCAGGGCGTTGGCGTCCAAGTGCTTGGTCGACAGCACTGTCTGCGCACCTTGCTCACCCAGGGCGGTTGCCGCAAAGTGTCCTGGGTTGGTACCGCGGGGTACCGACAGGCTCAGCTCGCCCATACAGGTGGTGCAGATCCCTTGCGGGTCCGGGTGCTGACACAGCAGTGGTGAACGCCACAGCAGTGGTTGCCCAATCAGATGCCCATCGCCTTCGCGAATCGGCCGCAGCCCCTCATCGGTTTTGTAGTACTTGCCGGCAATCTTGCCCAGGTCACCAGAATTGACATACCAGCGCATGTAATGCTGGGAGCCACAGTCGCCCGGATGCAGGCGCATCACCACCGAGGCCATCAACTGCATCTTGCGGTTGAAGTACTCGACCTGTTGCAGCGGTTCTTGCGTGAACGACAGCGCCTTGGCCGCCGAGCGCGACTCGATCATTGAGTCGTGGATCTTGGTCAGGCCAGAGGTAAAGTTCCCCATGATCGGATGCGGGAAAATCCGCGAGTCTACGTCTGCGGCAGCGCCACGAATGACCGTGGTCTGCAACACCTGTCCCATCGACACCAGTCCATTGCGGCAGGCAATGGAGATTGCGTTGTTGGGTAGTTCCTTGGGATTGAGCAAGATCTCCTTGGCCTTGGGATAGGCGTAGTTGTCGATGGCAAAGGCCGACGGTGCGGTGTTGGCCACAATCTCCTTGATCTTGGGGTGCTCGGTGACAGCGATGAAGTCGAAGATGGAGATGGTCCCCACGTGCGCTTCCAGTGCGTAGGTCAGTTCGTTGTACATCCGGTTGATGGCTTTGTACACGTACCGGCACAGCTCTTCGACATCGAGCATACCGCCATAGGCATCGTACGCGGCCCACATCACTTTGTTCAGCAACGTCAGATGGGTTTCCATTCCCAACCGGCGCGTCCCGATGTGATGCTCGATCAGTGCGGGGGTCTTGGGGAAATCCACATACATGCCCCACATGTACGAGGACCAAATGGTCTTGCGGATGGTGGTGTCCAGCACCCCATCGTCAAACACCACCTGCATGGGGGCCTGCGGCGGTTGTCCTTCATCCAGAGCCATCCGTTGCTCTGGAGTCATGGCCGCCAATTCACGTGCATGGTACTTCAACATTACGCCTCCTCCGCACGATAGATCGTGGGATCGGTTTCAGTGCCGGGGATATACACCAGTCGCGCACCTGCACACTCCAGGTGATGGCGCACAAAGATCACGCCGCGATTGCCGCCCTTGGGCGCTTCGTCGCGATTGACCACTGCCGGGATATCGGTAGGCTTGGATGCCTTGAGGATATTCTTCACCACATTCTTGTGGGTTTGTGGGCTGTTGGACATCTCCAAGATTTCAGCGGTCATTTCACCGCCGATGGTGGCTGCAAACAAGCGCCCTTCGGATTCGCCGATGCCACGTACTGGCTGCGGACGGCGCGGAGAGGAGTACTTGTCATTCTTGGTCAGCTTGGCCGTGATGCCAAAGTGGTTGAGCTTAGCCGAAGCCACGCCCGAGCAGTCAACGCCGGTTTTCTCCAGAACCATGATGTAAATACTGCCGATCAAGATCGGCTTGACAGTCTTGCGCACGTTCCCGGAGCGGCCGCGGTAAGTCACCGGACCAATGGGCACCGGATAGTGCTTGGCCAGGTCATAGACCATTGAGGGCGCGTGGACCGGGTTGTCGGTGGGATACCAGATATAGACACCGTCCTTGATGATCTCATCCACATGGTGCCGTGGCGACTGATCGTACTCGGAGGAGGTGATCACATCGTAGAACTGTGGAGAGACGATCTTGTAGTATCCCAAGATGTACTCCCACGCCCGCTGGTACTGCTCCGGGGTGGATGGTTGCATCTTGCGTACCGTATTGGTCACCGTACGGCTGGTGGCATTGATGTACTGCTCGTACATGCGCGAGACGTTCATGCGCTTGATCGTGGAGTCACCATCCATGATCATGTCGGCCCGGTTACCTTCTGCATCCACCGGCATGTCCTCGGTCGGCCACACGCCGCAGATAACTCCTTTCCTTTTGTCCCCTACATGCGCTAAATGTAGGCGGTGTGCTAAGACACCCGCCCATCGTTTCCGATGGGAGCAGACTATATCTTCCTCCCGGTGGGAGGTTCCCCATTTCGAGTCCGCTTGGACTCTACAGGCTGGTAAGGCCTTAGTCGTTGAACGTTCTTCTGTCGTCCGGAGCATTCGCTTCCCACACGTCGTTTACGAGAAGAACTCCGGAAATCTCGTAACACTTGGGCGCGTGGAAAGTCTACAGAAGCTTCGCTGCTGATTGTCCCTACCGTATTGTTTTCTAGCATTCACGCTCGTCCTTGCGGACCACGTTGTAGCCAATACGTCTAGCGGGAGTTTCCAGCAATTAGAGGAAATATCACTGCTCAGTTACCTGAGCAGGAGACAACAGAGTGAAGATCCATCCATCGATAGCTTTGCCCGATGCGGCGTTAACCGCTACGGTTTTCTTATCGACTTTAAAGAGCTTAGCACATTGAGTAAGTGACGTGAAATGCAATACCTGATCGCCGCGGACTGCTTTCAACGCCTGTCGGATGACAGGAGCTGTTGTTTTGCGGATGACGGATTGCACCTCAGTGTAACTGTCCCTTACTTCGAATGTTAGATCTGGGTACTTCTCGTTCCCGTATCTTGCCAAAGCCGGTATGGATTTGCCGTAGGGACTCTGATACAGCTGATAGTCCTGCAGCAATTTTCGTGTAGAGTAAATCTCCTCAATGACACCGTCGGGTTTGGTCACCATCACCATGAAGCGTGTCGGCGAGATGCGTTCTTGACGGTGTTCGTAAAACCAAGGAGTTGGATCGTTCAGATGCCTGAATTCGTACCTTTCTCTTACCAGTCGCCCAAACATCTTAGGACGTAACATGGCAAGCGGTGCATCACGTGTCAATCCCATGAACTCAGCAGCCTGGGCCACTGACGCAAAGACAACGATCTCCTTGGTCTGGAAATCGCGTACCTTGCAATGAAGATTATCCGACCGCAATCCATTATCGACCGCATGTTGGTTATTCCCGGAGTAGTCAGTCCACTCTAGGTTTTCCCACCAGTTGTTCTCAGGATCACCGTCTTTATGATTGACGATCGTAAAGCGCGAGGGGTCTGGGTTATCCACCCAGGCAAGTGCCACTGCGCGATGAACAGGCAGGGTTTTGGTTCTTGCGCCTCGAAAGGTATCGACGATATAGTAGCCATTGAACAGATACTGTTGCAGAATGATGTCCCGTACGTCAGAACGAATCACTCCAGCACCGCTCACGCTGTAAGCATCATAACCCGGTATTACTCGAAACTCTTCTTTGATCACAACCACCTCCTGTTACGAGATGGATGTATCCTCACTCATTATCACCATGGAAGCCGGTCAGCTTGGAACCATCGTCCAGATCCACGTTGTATTCAAACACCACCTCCACGCGCCAGTCGTCCAGCGGCTGGAGCTGATACATCATCGTGGCCTTGGAGCGTTGCGGATCCGGGCTGTAGATCATGCCCTCCACGAGCAGACGTTGGAACTCCGGGGTGATGCGCGGTGATGCGCCACGCCGACGCTTTTGTTCCATGTAGACGTCTTTGAGCTTGTCGTAGAACGCCAGGTTCAAGTCGTAGTAACGCTTGGCTTGTTCCTCCATGCCGCAGGGGGTGGGCGAGGGACCGTTGCGGTGATCGTGTCGGACATTGACATCCACCACCCGCGCATTGGGTTCGGCGTAGATCTTGTAGTCGAACACGTAGTCCACCTGCCGCAGTGCCGCAGGCGTCATCTCCACCGCCGCCAGCAGGTCGTCGTAGCGCCGCAGTGCAAACAGCAGACCATCATCACGGATGCGTTCACCGATGTCCGGGAACGGCTTGTAGACCTTGTCATCGCCATACAGGTTCAGCGGATACATCTTGCTGCCCCAACTGGCCACACGCGACTCGTAGCCCTTGGCGCTGAGCTTGCGCAGGTAGTCCTCGGAGACGATCACGCCGTCTTCGATCACGCCCGGCACGGACATGAAGGCCACGTTGGTCTCAACCCCGAGCCGGTAGTTGCCCAGCTCATCGACTGCCGGAGAATCGGCAATTACGGTGTCCTTGGTCAGATGCACCCCTGGCACCAGCCGCGAGCGAATGGGACGGTCCTTGTAGCGGAAGCCAAAGTGCTGATGCTTGGAGCTGAACCGCGGCACATGCAGCACACCCAGCTCGCCAGAGTCGATGTCTTCATAGACGATCACATCGACCGGGTTGTCGCGGATTGCATGCAGGCCCACGCCGCCATGGTACTTGGGGATAATGCGCAAGATCTCTGCATTGCAGGGCATCTTGACGTTGAATGTGTACTTGCCGAACTCACGTTCCGCGCCGGTGAGGATGCGGCGAGTGGTGGCGCCTTCGATTACCAGCGCTTGCGCCAGGTGGGATCCCATCATCTGCATACGGGAGTTGGCAACCATGCCCGGCCACGGCTGCAATGCACCGGAAGCCAATAGGTCAGCACGCAATTCATTGATCTGGTTCATGCGATGTTCCATGTAA
>JAAIGE0100880780.1_pt1 | contig 17399 bp, 20 predicted proteins | sample 6487951 | NCBI WGS metagenome assembly JAAIGE01 (sample SAMN13974128, study PRJNA590717) | phyllosphere metagenome | biome: tomato field; feature: multiple bacterial spot infested tomato fields; material: tomato leaves; isolation source: leaves from tomato fields | host: Solanum lycopersicum ...
AGCCAGAGGCGCGCCGCCTGCACGTACCAGCCTTCGGGCTTGTTGCGCTTCACCGTTTGGAGGTACAGAGACGCCTGCCGTCATGCCGCAGCTGCACATGCCGCTGCAGTCGGGCTCCGACCGCATCCTCAAGGCCATGCGCCGGTCGTACCGCAGCGAGAAGTTCCTCGGCATCCTGGACCGTGTGCGCGAGCGGATCCCGCACGCCGCGATCACGACCGACATCATCGTCGGGTTCCCCGGCGAGACCGAGGAGGACTTCGTGGAGACGATGCGCGTCGTCGAGCAGGCCCGCTTCTCCAGCGCCTTCACGTTCCAGTACTCCATTCGCGAAGGCACCCCGGCTGCCACGATGGGCGACCAGGTGCCGAAGGCGGTCGTCCAGGAGCGCTACGAACGCCTCATCGCTCTGCAGGAACGCATCTCCCTCGAGGAGAACCGTGCGCAGGTCGGGCGGGAGATCGAAGTGCTCGTCTCCGTCGGCGAGGGCAAGAAGGATGCCGAGACGCACCGTCTCACCGGCCGGGGGCAGGACAACCGCCTGGTGCACTTCGAAGTGCCCGCGGGATCGCCGCTGCCTCGCCCGGGTGACGCGGTGACCGTGACGATCACTCATGCCGCGCCCTTCCACCTCCTCGCAGACGACCCGACGGGTGCCCCGTTGCGCATCCGTCGGACGCGCGGCGGCGACGCGTGGGACCGGGCACAGGCGGAGTCCTGCGCCGTGCCGAGCGCGGCATCGGACGGCGCCTCGAAGGCCGTCTCTCTCGGGCTGCCGACCCTGCGCGTCGGAGTGTGACCGCGAGCGCGCGCGCGGCCGGGACCGCGCCCCGCATCTGGGCGATCGTCGGAGCGACGGGAACGGGAAAGAGCGACCTCGCGCTCGACCTCGCGGTCTCTCTGCGAGCGGGAGGCAATCCGGCGGAGATCGTGAACGCCGACGCGATGCAGCTCTACCGCGGCATGGACATCGGTACGGCCAAACTCGCTCCCGCCGAACGGAGAGGGATTCCGCATCACCTCCTCGACGTGCGGGAAGTGGACCAGGAGGCAGCCGTGGCCTGGTACCAGCCGGAGGCGCGTTCCGCTGTCGAGGCGATCCACGCCGGTGGCGGCGACGCGATCCTCGTGGGCGGGTCAGGTCTCTACGTCTCGAGCGTGATCTACGACTTCTCTTTTCCGCCGCGCGATCCCTCGACCCGCGAACGGCTGGAACAGGAGCTCGAGACGCACGGCAGCGGTGTCCTCCTCGATCGACTGCGCGCCCTCGACCCGGTCGCCGCGGCGAACCTCGACCCCCGGAACGGGCGGCGTCTCGTCCGCGCGCTCGAGGTCGTCGCGCAGGGCGGCGCGACGCACGGCGCGGCTCTTCCCGCGAAGCCCGTGCTCTGGAAACCGGACACACGCGTGGTGGGACTCCACGTCGAACGTCCGGCGCTCGTGACGCGCCTCGACGCGCGGGTCGAGCGCATGTGGGCAGACGGTCTCGTCGATGAGGTGGCCGAGCTTCGCAGACACGGCCTCGAAGACGGCGCGACCGCGCGCAAAGCCATCGGATACGCCCAGGCGCTCGCCCAGCTGGACGGCAGCATGACACGAGCCGAGGCCATCGCCGAGACCCAGGCGCTCACGCGGAGGTACGCCCGCCGACAGGTCTCCTGGTTCAAACGCTACGCCGAGCTCACCTGGATCGACGCTCCGGCTGACGCCACGAGGCTGATCGAGGGGTGATCGCGCGTCTGTCCGTGGTCCATGCCACCATCGGCGAATGACGACGCACTACTACACGGCCTCCAGCCTCGACGGTTTCATCGCCACCGACGACCATTCCCTCGACTGGCTGCTCCGGCAGGACATCGACGAGGACGGGCCGATGGCGTACCCCGCCTTCGAGAAGACCATCGGCGCTCTCGCGATGGGAGCCTCGACCTACGAATGGGTGATGCGGCACGAGGGAGGGAAGTGGGGGTACGCCCAGCCCACGTGGGTGTTCACACACCGCGAGCTGGAGATCCCCTCGGGCGCGGATGTCCGTCTCACCTCCGAGCCGATCGACGCCGTCCACGCCGAGATGGTCGCCGCGGCCGGGGGCGCAGACCTGTGGGTCGTCGGCGGGGGCGACCTCGCCGGGCAGTTCGCCGATGCAGGCCTTCTCGACGAGGTGTGGGTGCAGTTCGCCCCGGTGACGCTGGGATCCGGCGCTCCGCTGCTGCCGCGATCGCTCGACCTGGAGCTCATCGACACGGCTCGCAACCGCGACTTCCTCTGCGGGCGTTATCGCGTCGCGTCCCGCCGCTGATCAGGAGGGTCGCGACCTCCCTAGACTGAGAGCATGGTCGCTTTCACCAAAGGTCACGGAACCGGCAATGACTTCGTCATCATCGCGGATCCGGACGGCGCGCTCGATCTGAGCGCCGAGCAGGTGGCGGTGATCTGCGACCGTCACTTCGGCATCGGAGCCGATGGCGTCCTCCGGGTGGTGCGATCTCGTGCGATCTCCGACGGCGCCGCCGCACTCGCCACGGAACCTCGCGCGGAATGGTTCATGGACTATCGCAACGCCGACGGATCGATCGCAGAGATGTGCGGCAACGGCGTCCGGGTGTTCGTGCACTACCTGCTCCGCGCGGGCCTCGCGCACCTCGACGGCAGCGCGGCGCTGCCGATCGGGACACGCGCCGGAGTGAAGCGGGTCACGCTCAGTGACGACGGCTATCGCGTCGACCTCGGGCCCTGGCGCCTCTCCGGAGACGACCCCCTCGTGACGGCCGACGGTCTGGCCGTCACGCGCCCCGGCTTGGGCATCGACGTCGGCAATCCCCACGTCGTCGTGGCACTCGCGAGCGACGACGAGCTGGCCGCTCTCGAACTCCACCGCGCACCCGCCCTCGATCCCTCACCGCCCGCAGGCGCCAACGTCGAATTCGTGGTTCCCGGCGAGCCGCTGGTCCGTGATGGCGTCGGACACGTCCGCATGAGGGTCTCGGAGCGCGGGGTGGGGGAGACCCTCAGCTGCGGCACCGGGGTCGCAGCAACCGCCCTCGCCGTGCGGCACTGGGCGGGGGAGCAGGCGCCCGACGCCTGGAGCGTCGAGGTCCCCGGCGGCACCCTCGGCGTGACGATGCACGATGCTGACGACGGAGAGCACGTCTCGCTGTCGGGTCCTGCCCAGCTGGTCTTCAGCGGCGAGATCGAACTGGTGTGAGGCGGGGACCTCAGAGCACCGAGATGGGCTCCGTCGGGGGAGTCCCGTGCTTGCGCACCTTCAGGACGCGGTAGCCCTTGGCCGTCGATGCGCGGTGGACGCTGAAGCCGGGCTGGAAGGTCGAGCCGATCCAGCGCTGAAGGGAATCGGCTCCGAGATTGCGCTGCACGACCAGCCAGGCGTCGCTGCGTTCGTCGAGTCGGGGGATCCACTTCTCGAGGAGGCCGTGCAGCTCGTTCTTGCCCACTCGGATCGGCGGATTCGAACGGATCGAGCGGAAGGTCACGTCGTCGGGAACATCTGCGGGCAGACAGGCGTTGACATTGGTGAGGCCGTGCGCCGCCGCATTGCGGCGGACGAGGTCGAGAGCACGTTCGTTGACGTCGACCGCCCAGATGGTGGCGTGCGGCGCGGCGAGTGCCATCGACAGAGATATGGGTCCCCACCCGCTGCCGAGGTCGAGAAGATGACCTCCCGGCGGCACCGGAGGCATGTTGGCGAGGAGCACTGCAGTGCCGGCATCCAGCCGATCCGGGCTGAAGACGCCACCAGCGGTGGTGACCTCCAGCTCGCGGCCCGCGAGCGTCACACGGATCGTTCGCAGGTTCTCGGGGCTTGCCGGGGCCGCAGTGAAGTAATGGTCGGACCCCATACCGTGAGCGTAGCGGACACCGCGGGCTAAGGTTAAGGCTCGAACGAATCCCAGAGACAAGGACCGGATGACGGACACCACCACCCCCTCCACGAATGACGACGCTGTCGATCGCGTGCTCTCCACCTCGGAGAGGCGCACGGAGGCCCGCGTCTTCGGCGCTGCCCAGGCGCTGCAGGACGAATCGACCGCCGCGCACGCATCGTCGGACGGCGATCAGTGGGACCTCGAGGACCGTCACGCGCTGCGCCGAGTCGGCGGGCTCTCGACGGAGCTCGAGGACGTCACCGAGGTCGAGTACCGCCAGCTGCGTCTCGAGAACGTGGTTCTCGTCGGTGTCTATCCTCAGGGAGCCCAGGAGGACGCGGAGAATTCGCTGCGCGAGCTCGCCGCCCTCGCCGAGACGGCGGGCGCCGTCGTGCTCGACGGCGTGCTGCAGCGGCGTCCGCACCCGGACGCGGCCACATACATCGGGCGGGGCAAGGCGCAGGAGCTCCGCGACATCGTCGCCGCCACCGGAGCCGACACCGTCATCGCGGACACCGAACTCGCGCCCAGTCAGCGTCGCGCCCTGGAAGACGTGGTGAAGGTCAAGGTCATCGACCGCACGACCGTGATCCTCGACATCTTCAGCCAGCACGCCAAAAGCCGCGAAGGCAAGGCGCAGGTCGAGCTCGCGCAGCTCGAGTATCTCCTTCCGCGTCTGCGCGGATGGGGCGAGTCCATGAGCCGTCAAGCCGGAGGTCAGGTCGGAGCCGGAGGCGCCGGGATGGGCTCTCGTGGACCGGGTGAGACCAAGATCGAGCTCGACCGCCGCCGTATCCGCACGAAGATGGCCCTGCTCCGTCGTCAGATCCGCGACTTCGGACCTGCCCGTGAGGCGAAGCGCGCAGAACGCCGGCGCAACACGATCCCGTCGGTGGCCATCGCGGGGTACACCAACGCGGGGAAGTCGAGCCTCCTCAACGCGCTCACGAGCGCCGGCGTCCTCGTCGAGAACGCACTCTTCGCGACCCTGGACGCGACGGTCCGTCGATCCGAGACCTCGGATGGGCGCACCTACACGCTCACGGACACGGTCGGCTTCGTCCGCAACCTCCCTCACCAACTCGTGGAGGCCTTCCGCTCGACGCTGGAGGAGGTCGGCGATGCCGACGTGGTCCTCCACGTCGTCGACGGTTCGCACCCTGACCCCGCGGGCCAGTTGCAGACGGTGCGCGATGTGATGGGTGATGTCGGCGTGCGCGACATGCCCGAGCTCGTCGTCTTCAACAAGGCCGACCTCATCGACCCCGACGAGCGACTCGTGCTCCAGGGACTCGAGCCGAAGGCGTACTTCGTCTCCTCGCGTTCCGGCGAGGGGATCGCCGAGCTGCGCGCGGCGATCGAAGAGGCGCTGCCTCAGCCGGCGGTGGAAGTGCACGCGGTCGTGCCCTACGATCGCGGCGATCTCGTCGCAGCGATCCACGAGACGGGCATGCTCCTGAGCGTCGACCACCGCGAAGAGGGCACGGCGGTGCACGCGCGGGTCTCGGAGCGGCTCGCCGCGGACCTCGCCCCCTTCGCCGTCACCGCCTAGGCGCGTCGCGCGAGGAACCGAGCCTCCACGGTCGCCGAGACGACGATCTCGTCGGGTTCGAACTCCATGCCGGACCCGCCGAGGTCGGCGGAGGCGAGTGCGGCGCTGCGACCCTTCGCGAAGAGCTCCGGCGTCTGCGGCGACGGCGTCAGGAGGCCCACGTCGGCGATCTCGACCGGCTCGACCTCATCGAGGCCGAGCGCCGTCGCGTAGGCGCCGGCGCGGGCCACGGCGGCGGCGACCGCTCGGGCGGCGACCTCGCGTTCCAGCCGTTCGAGGGTGTGCGGGGTGAGGTGCCAGTCGACCCAGCCGATCTCGACGCCGTCCCAGGACGACACCTCCGATACCCAGTCGGAGAGAGCGGACGCTTCGGCGAACGTGGCGGTGAGTTCGATGGCCGCGTGGTGGACGGGCGCGAGCTGCTTGCCCTCGCTGTTCCAGGGCCTCTCCGACCGCACGGTCATGCGCGTGCTGGACCAGTCGACGACGGAGCCCGATCCGTGTCGCTCGGTGATGCTCGCCCGCACCGGATCCGCAAGACGCATCGCCGCGTCCACGACCACCGCTCTCTCTGCGCCCTCGGAACGGACGCTCACACGGACGGTGGCGCGTTCCGGGACGACACGGACCTCGTGCTCGCCGCGGACGGTGACGGTCACTTCGCTCATGGGGCGACTCTACGCCAGGTCGATACGAGCACCGGAGGCGGAATGGCGGCGGGCGCGGAGACGTTGTAGTCTAAGAGGCTCGGGAGCTCCGGCGCCCGAGCAGGACAATTCCACAGTGTGACAGCGGCTCCTTCGGAAGAAGGACCACGGGGCTGATCGGTTTCGACAGCGCCTGTGAATCCACGAGAAGCGGGCCGAGGATGCAGAGTTATCTCGTAAACGCTCTCTGCAAAAAAATAGTTGCCGAAACCAAGCGCAACGACTTCGCCCTCGCTGCCTAAGCGAGCCCGATAGTCCGTCAGGCCGTATGTGATTCCGATACGGATCCTGGCGTCATCTAGGAATCTTGCTGCGTGACGGCGTCTGGACGTCACGTGGGACTCTTGCCAGGCTGGGCTCGTCGACTTAGGTGTCTGTGACAAAGGTCGGAGCCGAGCAGAACGTCTTCACAGACTGCGCCCGGAGAAGGCGTGGAGACTCAGCGTTGGACGGGGGTTCGATTCCCCCCAGCTCCACCAGGTCGCTGTCACACGGAAAGCCCCTGCCGGCCGTCGTCTGAACGGTCGTGCAGGGGCTTTTCGCGTCCGTCCGCGTCACGCGAGGGATCAGTGACTCCTCAGGTCAGTCGATCCAGTGCGCTCTCCGCCTGGACGAGTGCGTGCTCCGCTGCCGTGAGCTCGTCGCGCGCCTCGGCGTGCGCCTCATCGGCCTCCTTCGCCAGGCGCCGCGTGCGTTCGATGTCGCGCTGCAGGGACTCCAGCTCCCGCTCCAGCTCGACGCGTCGGCGGTCGAGCTCCTCCGCGTGGGCGGAGGCGTCCCGGGCACTTTTCTCCGCCTTCGCCACGGCGCGGGCGATACGGTCGCGCTCCTGCGTGGCATCGCTCAGAGCGCGCTCGGCCTCCTTGCGTTCGCGACGCGCCTTCACCTCGTCGACGGGACGCGTCGGAGCGGGGGGCGCCGACGGCGCGCCCCCTCCGACGACGTCGCCGAGGTCTCCGGTGTCGCCCGTCGGCTCGAGCTCGCGGATGAGCCGGCCAGAAGCCACGGCCGCCGCGGCGTCCGCGTCGAAGAACGCCGCGGACAGGGTCTGTCGTACGGACTCCCTCGTCGTCGGGGTGACCCGCTCGCCGTGTCTCTGCGCGATGTCGGCTGCTTCCGACGCCAGGCGCTCCGTCAGGGTCCTGCGGTCACGGCCGAGCTGCTGCAGCGCACGGGCGTCGAGTTCGGCCTGCGCCTCGCGCAATTCCGCGGCCAGGTCCAGCGCTTCGGCAAGGCGGTTCGCGCGCTCGCGAGCGAACACGTTCACCACCCACGCGGCCACCGTGGGCTTGCGCAAGGCGCGCACGGATGCCGCCAGCGCGGGATCGGACGCCTCTCTCGCCGCGGCGCCGCGCCGTTCGATGAAGCTCTCCAGCGGCCCCGCGTAGAGCTCGGACGCGATGGCGGCGAGCGGGTCCTCCGTGGTCATGCGAGCGAGACTACACGCCGCGGTCATCTCGGCCGGCGTCTGTGCGCGCGAGAGCCGAGAGCTGTGTCGATCGCCACGAACGCGACGAGCGGCCAGCCCACGAGCGGAAGCCACAGCCCGATGACTACGCCGATGCCGGCGACGACGCAGAGCCCCCACCACGGAGCCTCGCGCAGCGCGCCTCGTCGGGGAACGGCCTCGGTCAGGCGCCGAGGAGCGTGCCGAGGCCGTCGCTTCCACCACATCAGGTATCCGAGGACGACGAGACATCCGATCGCCACCGCGACGAGGAAGAGCACGATCTGATTGGCGAGGCCGAAGGCCACTCCCATGTGCAGATTGACCCCCCAGGTCGCCAGCCGGGCGAGCAGCGGGAAGTCGGCGAAGTCGACGCGGTCGACCACCTGCATCGTCGTCCCGTCGATCGCCACCGAATCCGCTGCCACGGGGAAGCTCGTCTTGATCTCACGCACCGTCCATGCCGTCCCGGGCTGAGACGGGGGCCTGATCTCCACGAACCCGGTGTCGACGTTCTCTCGCTGCGCGATCTTCAGCACCGCGTCGAACGTCGCAGGGTTCGCCGCGCCCGTCGGTGCGGGAGGCGTGCCGTGATGGCCGGCGTGTTCGTCGGCGGCGGCTCCGGACCCGTCGAGGCTCGTGTCGACCACCGGCGTCGTCGAGTCCAGAGACGCGCGCAGGGCGCTCACGTTCTCGCCGGCGAACTGCGACCAGGTGATTCCCGTGGCCGACAGGAACAGTGCACCCACCAGAACCCAGATCCCGACGGACGCATGCCATCCGAAGAGCCCGCGATATCCGCGATGTCGGCGATGGGGACGGAGGAGGTCCCTCCGGGATCGTGACCTCCGGAAGCGGATCACCCACAGACAGAGGCCTGCGAGCGCCACGATGCCGAGCCAGGACGCGGCCAGCTCGCTGTACATCCGCCCCGGGTCGCCCAGGTGGAGGCTGCGGTGCAGAGTGCTGATCCAGGCGCGCAGGGGTGTGGAGCCGCTCGTCCCGTACACGACGAGCTCTCCGCGGATCTCGCCCATGGCGGGGTCGACGAACACCGCACGCGACTCGCTGGGGCCGAGGCCGTCCGCGGCGTACATGATGCGCGTCGTATCACCGGGAGCGGGCGCGGGGCGCACGGCGAGAAGCGTGGCATCGGGCCCCGCGGACGCTTCCGCCGCCCTGATCTGCTCGGCCAGCGGGAGAGAGGTCTCCGCGGGCGGGGCATGCAGCTCCCTGTCGTAGACGATCTGCTCCAGTTGAGGCGCGAGGGCGTAGAGGGCTCCGCTGAGGGCCGCGACGAGGATGAACGGACCGACGAGGATCCCCGCGAGGAAGTGCACGCGCAGCAGGACGGCGCCCACCCAGCCCTTCCGTGCTCCGGCCTCCGGCTCGGCTGCGCGCGCGCCCGGTTCTGTGGCGGTCACGATGCCGTCCTCCCACCGAGGAGCGTCTCGCCGATGAAGCCGTCCTCGTCGCATCCGGGCGGGATGGCGAACACGGCGGAACCGATGGGCGTCGTCCACTCGTTGAGCAGGTCGAGCTCATCGAGCCGCTGCTGCATGGGTACGAACTGCCGGTCGACGTCGGCCTGGAACGACACGAACAGCAGTCCCGATCGGGACACGTCGCCCGTGTCCGGGGTGTCGTCGTAGTTGTAACCGCGGCGGAAGATCTTCTCGCCCGAGTCCCCGCGGGCCCGACGGATGTGCGCGAACGCGGGGATCACCGGGAATCCGATGGCGGTGGTGGCCTCGAAGTCGGGCTCGTCGAACTCGTCGGTGCCCGTCAGCGGGGCGCCGTGGGCGAGCGTTCTGCCGACGGACGCCTCCCGACCGCCGCGGTCCAGTCGATCCCAGCCGTCGAGATCCATGTGGATGCGTCGGAGGACCATGCCGGTGCCGCCGGAGAGCCACCCGTCCTGCGACCACACGACCTCGTCGAACTCGGCGCTTCCGGGCAGGGGGTTGGCGGTGCCGTCGACCTGACCGAACAGATTTCGCATGGTGGTCCCCGGTCGCTCTGTGCCGTGGGCGCGGCGGAAGCCGCGCTGGACCCAGCGCACGGAGGCGAAGCGCCGTGAATCCTTCAGCAGCATGCGGACCGCGTGGGCGAGCGTGAGGGGATCGTCTCCCGCGAACTGGATGAGCAGGTCGCCGTCGGAGTACTCCGGGGTGAGGCGGTCGACGCGGAAGGACGGGAGCGGTCGGAGCCAGGTCGGTGCCGCACCCACGGCGCGGGAGACCAGTCCCGGTCCGAATCCGAACGTGATCGTCAGGCGAGCGGGAGAGGCGGCGAGCTCGGGCTCGGAGTCGGCGAGAGCCGCCCGGCCCTGGGTGAGCCGTGCGCCGTCGTCGGTGAGGATGCGCATGAGGCGTGCGACGCCGTCGCGATCGGTCTCCGGCGAGAGGTCGAGGGCCACGAAGACCGCATGAGCCTGGGCGGCGGTGTCTATTCCTCCCTGGTGGCGACCGAAGAACGGCACGGTCTCACCGCCGTTCAGCGGCGCCGCGGCGACGTCGGCATCTCCGACGGGGGAACCGCGCAGAGCGAGGTCGACGCCGAGTGCCGCCGCCGCGCCGATCCCGGCGACGGTTCCTCCGAGGAGGAACTGCCGCCGGGTCGACCCCGACCGTGCGACGCGAGGGTCGATGTCGGGCGCGGGCATCAGTGATCCATGCCTTCGTGCTCGCCGCCCTCTTCGTAGTTCTCGTTGGCGCCCGAGTAGTCCTTCACCGGGGCGGTGAACGCGTAGGAGGAGTCGTCGGAGAAGGTCAGGGTGAACGACACCTCGTCTCCGGCGATCAGCGGATGCGTGAGGCCCATCAGCATGATGTGGTCTCCACCCGGCTCGAGCGTCAGTCGCCCGCCCGCAGGGATCACGAACCCGCCTTCGATCTCGCGCATGATCATCTCGCCCGCCTCGTTCTCGACGGTCTCGTGCAGCTCGAGGGCGTCGGCGGCGTCGGTCTCGGCGGATACGACGGTGATGTCGGTCTCGCCGTCGTTGACGAGCGTGCCGAAGGATGCGCTCATGCCGTCGTCCGCGGCTTTGATCCACGAGTCGTCCATGTGCACCACGTCTGCCGCGGGCCGCGCCGACGTGGCGGAGGGCTCGGGCGCGGTGCACCCCGTCAGGGTGAACGCGCCGACGAGCGTCAGGGCGAGGGCGGTACGGGCGAGTCGTGCGGTGGTGTTCATCGAGAGTCGTCTCATCGTTCTGCGTCCGTCGACACGGCGTCCTGCGCCGCGGCGGGGGCCGTCCGAGAACGGCGAAGGATACGGATGGCGGCGAAGAGCGCAGCCGCGAGGGCGGCACCCCCGCCACCGATGAGGACGGCGCGCCATGCGCCATCCGTCTCTGCAGCGCTCTGATCCGTCGATGCACTCGACTCGTCGGGCTCCTGTGCGCTCTCCGCCTCGCCTGCCGGAGTGGGCGTCGCGGCGACGAGAGGGGCGGCGTCGCCGACGGTGAACGGGACGACCCCCGAGATCGGATGCCCGTCCTCCGAGACGACCTGCCACCGCACCTGGTATCCCGCTTCCGGGAGGTCGGGTGCGAGGTCCACGACGACGGTGCCGCCCTGCACGACGGGGGCGCCGTCCGCCCAGTCTCGTCCTTCGTCGTCGACGACCAGGACGACGGCGCCGCTCAGAGAGTCGTCGAGGGTGAGCAGTTCGCCGGAGAACTGCAGGGTGATGTGTTCGGGCCCGGTGTCGAGGCGGGCGTCGGCCGCCGGGTCGCTGGAGATCAGCTCGTCATGGGCGGATGCCGGAAGAGCAGTCGCGAAGAACGCGACGGCTGCGACCGCCATCCCGCCCGCGAAGGCGCGGACAGGGGACATGGTCATACCTCTCATCAGGGGCGGCTCCCGCTGGGGCGCCCGAATGCAATCGATCGCGCTCGCCGCGCATCGGGCGCGCGGGCGCGTTCATCGCCGGCACGCAGGGGGCCGGCGAGGGGGTGTCAGATCGCGACGGAGAGAGGTGGTGCTCGACCGCGGACGCGGGCGAGCAGCGGGGCGTCCTTCGGTGGAACGGTGAAGAACACGCCGCGACACGAGGAGACTCGTGTGGACCGGGCCGGGACGAAGGGTACGTGCAGACGGCGGCGCAGCCAGACCACGGCCCGGACGGCGAGCTCGTGCAGCCGGTGTCCCCACACCTCGCCGCGGTGCAGGGCGAGGATCGTGACCAGGGCGGCGACGATATGGCCGGTCCACATGGCCGTGTCAGGCGCGCTCAGAAGGGCCGCCTCCACCGTGCCGCCCGAGGGCAGCTGCACCGTGCCGTGCACATGGGCGGAGGTCGACGCCGCACCGGGAGACACGACCCCGAGGACGAAGAGGACGTGGAAGAGGAACTGGCTCAGCGCGACGGAGAGCGTCAGCCGGATCGTCGACAGCTTCCTGCCCGCGAGGAGGATGCACGCGGCGGTCGACAGCATCCACGGCACGAGGATGCCGAGCGGACCGGGCATCGCTCCACCGGCCGACACGTGCGCGGCCAGCGCGACGAAGGTCGCGAGCGAGGATGCCGAGAAGCCGCGGACGACCGCGGGCCTTCTCGAGGGATGCATGAGTCGATTCTGTCACGCGGCCGACGACCGCCGTGCCCGGTGCGGTCAGCCGGCCCAGTCGATGAGGATGAGGCCCTGGCGCGTGTCGGCGAACTTCACCCAGCCGTCTCCGAAGAGGTAGGTCATGCCGTAGCCGTCCTCATCCGTGCCCATCGAGAATCGGGGGTCCTCGGTGATGTAGATGCCGTCGGGGCCGTCTTCCCGTTTCCACCCCTCGGCGAGCAGCGACGACTGCGCCTGCGACGCGTCTTCGGCGGAGATCTCGGACCAGCCGTAGAGCTGACCGTGATCCGATGCCACGGTGTAGTCGGCCCAGAAGCACAGCAGCCCGTCGTCGAGGGTCACATCGCCGACGACGAACTCCTTCTCCTGGAACGTCCAGCCTTCGTCGGTGAGGGCCTTCACGGTCCCTTCGGACACGATCGTGTCGCAGGTGGGGGCAGCGTCCTCGACGACCGGTGCGGGCGTCTCGACCACGGTCTCGGACTCGGTGACTGTGGGCGTCGGGGACGCGGGCTTCGGCGTGGGGCTCGCGGTCTCCGCGGGCGCTCCCGCGCAGGCCGTGAGCACGACGGCGAGGAGGAGTGCGCCGACGGCGCCGGGGAGGATGCGGGGATTCATCGCTGGCCTTCATCAGGGACGGGGGAGTGGAGCAGGTCGAGGAACGCATCGTGCAGGATGCCGTTGCTGGCCAGTGTCGAGAGATCGGAGATCGTCTCCCGACCGTCGAAACCGGTCATGCGTCCGCCCGCCTCGCGCACGATGGGGACGGCCGCGGCGATGTCGTACTCCTTGACGCCGAACTCGGCGACCATCTCGAGGCGGCCCTCGGCGAGCAGCATGTAGGCGTAGACGTCTCCGTATGCTCGGTCCCGCCACACGCGGTCCGCGAGGGTCAGCAGCTGGGGAAGATGGCCGGACTCCGCCCACTGCGCGATGCTCTGGAAGCTGACGCTGGCGTCGTCGAGGGATGCGACACGCGAGGCGCGGAGGCGCTGCGGTCCCTCCGTCGTCGCCGTCCAGGCACCCTGGCCGGTGGACGCCCACCATCGACGACCGAGCGCCGGCATGCTGACGACCCCGACCTGCGGCATGCCGTCGATCGCGAGGGCGATCATCGTCCCCCAGAGGGGAACGCCGCGGAGGAAGTTCGCCGTGCCGTCGATCGGATCGATGATCCACTGACGCGACGAGTCGCCCTCGGCTCCGAACTCCTCGCCGAAGATGCCGTCGTCCGGCCGCTCGGCGGAGAGGAGATCGCGCAGCGCACGCTCGGTCGCGAGATCCGCGTCCGTGACGTGCGACCGGTCTGCCTTCGTCGAGATCTGGAGATCGGCACTGTCGAACCGCGGGAGCGACTGCGCGTCCGCGGCATCGGCGAGGCGGAGGGCCAGCTCGAGGTCGCGAGCGAGCGCGTCGGCGCGGGGAGAGGCGGTCACCTGAACAGGATAACCGCCCGAGCTCGCGGTGCTCGGTCCGGGCGACGCGGGGCGACACGCGCGGCGGATCCTCGGCGCGCGCCCCGATTTCGTCTCGGGCCACTCGGCTGGTAATGTAATTCCTCGGCCGGGGGATTCCCGGGCCACGCACCTCTAGCTCAATCGGCAGAGCAACTGACTCTTAATCAGTGGGTTCAGGGTTCAAGTCCCTGGGGGTGCACGGATCAGCCTCGAAGACTCTCGCCAGTCTCCGGGGCTTTTCTGCTTCTCCGGCGTCGGTCGATACTCCCCACAGCCGTCGTCGTGCGCTAGCGTGATGCCAACGCTAGGGGGATGGCGATGCGGATCTGGTGGGGAAGGTGCGCCGTCGGACTCGTGATCGGGCTGCTGGGGCTCGGCGTCACGGGCTGCGCGGCCGCGATGGAGAAGACGGTCGACTACAGGTCGTCGTCGGTGACGTTGGCGCCCGGGGAGGCGCTCGTCGTGGACTTCGGCGAGATCAACCCGACCGTGGGCGATGCCTGGGTGATCGTTCGTGAGCCGGATCCCGCCGTGCTCGGCAGCGGCGACGACCGCACCCGCTACCTCGGCGAGGACGGGGAGGCCGGCGCACCCAGCGAGCTGAGCTACCGGTTCGCCCCCGTCGGCGAGGGCACGACCGTCATCGAGTTCGAGTACCAGTTCCGGGGATCCGTTCCGGAGGACCCCGACGATCAGCAGTCGGCGGAGATCACCGTCACGGTCCGGTGACGGCGACGACTCTGCCGCCGGTCACGGACGCGAGGTTCGCGAACGTGAGGGGCATCACCGTGTGGGGATGCCCGGCCGCCGCCCAGATCGTCTCGTGTTCGCTCAGGCTCTCATCGATGTAGGTGGGAAGCGGTGCGGGGTGGCCGATCGGCGCGAATCCGCCGATCGCCTGGCCCGTCGCCTGTCGCACGACTGCCGCGGGTGCCATCTCGACGCGCGCCGCTCCGCATCGCCCCACCGTACCGAACGGGTGGGGAGGTGTCAGGCGGCGTCTCCGATGAGCATCGCCTGTGCATCCTCCGTCGCATCCGCGTCGTGATCGTCGATGTGCGACAGCGCTCGTCGACCGAGCAGGATCGTGAGCGCGGCGAGCAGGACGGCGGCGCCGGCCACGAGATACGGGACGGTGGCGGTGAACGCGTGCCAGAGAGCGGCGGCGAGGGGAGGCGCGACGGCGCCGCCGAGGAATCGCACGGACGAGTATGCCGAGGAGGCGACGGAACGCGGAAGATCGGTCGCCTCCATGACCGCCTCCGTGAGCACGGTGTTCATGATGCCGAGGAGCAGGCCGCCCACGACGATGCAGGTGACGAGTGCCGCCGCGGACTCGACGAGGAGGCCGGCGACGACGAGGTCGATCGCGAGGAGCGGGAGGACGATGAGCATCACCCGTGTCCGGGAGAGGGCGCGCATGAGCAGGGGGGCGACCCAGACGCTCGTGATGGCGAGGGCGACCCCCCACCCGAAGAACGTGAACCCGATCCCCATCGCGCCGAAGCCGAGCGGGAAGGGGGAAAAGGCCAGCAGGATGAAGAAGCCGATGTTGTAGAAGAAGGCGGTCACGGCGAGGATCGCGAGCGCGGGGCGCCCCAGAGCGCGGAACGGCGCGGAGAATGCGACGGGACGCCGCTCTTCGCCCGGACCTCGGAGGAGGACGAGGACGGCGAGGAAGGCGATGGCCATGAGCACGACGACTCCGAAGAACGGTGCCCGCCAGCTCTGCTCGCCGAGGATGCCGCCGAGCAGCGGACCGATGGCGATGCCGAGACCGAGGGCTGCCTCATACAGGATGATGGCCGAGCCGCTGCCGCCGGACGCCGCCCCCACGATGGTCGCGAGTGCGGTGGAGATGAAGAGGGCGTTTCCGAGTCCCCAGCCGGCGCGGAAGCCGATGACCGCGTCGACGCTCCCGCTGAGCGCGCACAGGAGTGCGAAGATCACGATGAGCGCGAGACCGATGAGCAGCGTCCTCTTGGCGCCGATCCGACTCGAGATCCAGCTGGTGACGAGCATCGCCAGCCCCGTCACGGCCAGGTAGCTCGTGAAGAGCAGCTCGGTCTCGAACGGGCTGGCCTTCAGCGATTCCGCGATCGCGGGAAGGATCGGGTCGACGAGCCCGATCCCCATGAAGGCGACCACGCAGGCGAAGGCCACCGCCCACACCTGCGCAGGCTGCTTCCAGACGGACGGGGTGGACGTGCTCACGATGCTTCTTCTCCTGTGTTCGTGTCGGTCGTGTGTGCGGCGAGGATGTCCGCGGCCCGCGCGAGGGTCACCCAGTCCGCATCGTCGAGGCCCGCGAAGCGCGGCGCGAGGATGTCTCGGAACTCGGCGCGCCACTGCGTCAGCGCCTGCGATCCCTTGTCCGTGATGTCCACGGTGATGGCGCGGGAGTCCTGAGGGTCGGGGGACCTCCGGACGAGGCCCTCGCGTTCGAGGACGCCGATCAGGCGGGTCATGCCGGGTTGCGTGGTGCGCGCAAGGGCGGCGAGCTCGCCGACGCGGCGACCGCTGCTCTTCTCCAGCAGGTTCAGCACACGCCACTGCGCGGCGGGCGCATCGTTCCCCGCATCCTGTGCGGCGATGCGCCCGAGCGCGTAGCCCGAGAGCACGAGGGAGGGGATGACGTCGCGGCGATCCATACCAGAGAGTATATACCTCAAGGTATGGAATGGCGCCGGAGGCTCAGCGCCGAGCCCCCGCGATGCGGGCCGAGAGCTGGTGCGCGTGGGCGAGCAGCGTGCGTCCGAGGTCGGCGATGCGATCGGGTCCGAAGCGGAACCCGACGCCGGTGAGACTGAGCGCCCACTCGGGCCGTCCCGCGGCATCGAAGACCGCCGCCCCGAGGCCCCAGCTGCCTTCGACGATGAGGCCGGGGTTCACGGCGAAGCCGCGTTCCTTGGTCTCGACGAGCCGGCCGCGGAGCGCGTCCGGGGCGTGCGCGCGGCCCCAGGCGCTCTCGAGCTCGGGATGACGGTCGAGGTACGAGTCCACATCGTGGTCGGGCAGGAAGGCGAGAATGGCGAGACCGGCGCTCGCGACGCCCAGGGGGAAGCGGACGCCCTCGCTGAGCACGAACGAGCGGATGGGGAAAGCGCCCTCCTCCCGGAGGAGGCAGACGGTCTCGTCCGCCCGGCGCACGGAGAGGAACGCGCTCTCCTCCGTCTTGACGGCGAGCGACCGGACGATGTCCCTCGCGATGGCGGTGATGTCGTACCTCGCGGCGGCGACCGTTCCCATGAGGAAGAGCTCGGGCCCGGGCATCCAGCGGGCGCTCTGCTCGTCGCGGTCGACCAGTCCTTCGGCCCGGAGGGCGGAGAGGAGGCGGTGGGCGGTGGACCGCGAGAGGCCCGACCTGCCGGCGAGCTCCTGGAGGCTCGCGCCGTCCGCGCCGTGAGAGGTCACGAGGCGGAGAAGAGAGGCCGCGCGTGCCACGGCCTGAGCGCCGGGTACTCCCGCGGGCGTCGATTCCATGATGTGGACGCTACTGGTGATCGTCTCCACATGACAAGACTGCGCTTCCGTTTCCCGGGCGGCGAGGCGGATGCTGGGACAAGCACGTCTTCGAAGGAGCACACGTGATCGACAAGCACTGGACATCGGCCGCCGCGGCCGTGGCCGACATCCCCGATGGAGCATCCCTCGCCGTGGGCGGGTTCGGCCTCTCCGGCAATCCCACCGCGCTCATCGACGCGCAGGTGCAGGCGGTCGTCGAGCAGCAGCTGGCGTCGACGATCGAGACGGCGCGGAACACGCGTGACACG